>Ga0256914_1002004_pt1 | contig 17429 bp, 14 predicted proteins | sample HulkmetaG_FD_191571 | JGI IMG/M metagenome (GOLD analysis project Ga0256914, IMG submission 191571) | Hydrothermal chimney microbial communities from Main Endeavour vent field at the Juan de Fuca Ridge, Pacific Ocean - Hulk | ecosystem: Environmental > Aquatic > Marine > Hydrothermal vents ... | reverse complement strand
CTCGACCCGCTGCAGTTGTTTCAAATCGGCGATGCGGGTGGGGATAGGCCGCGGCGCCAGCTCCTCCCGGCTCATCACCCCATCGAAGCGGCGCACGATGTTGTAGCGGCTGTCGCGCTGTGCAGGCTCAAACCCGGCCAGGCGGATCTGCTCGTGCAGGCGATAAACCGGCATGGCAGGCTCTTTTTCGGTGTAAGCCGCGGCCTGGCTGACTACGTTCTCCTCCAGCATGGTGCTGCCGAAGTCGTTGGCTCCCGCGTATAGCGCCCGCCGGGCCACATCCAGCCCCTGCGTGGGCCAACTGGCCTGGAAATTGGTGAAATTGTCCAGATAGATGCGGGCGAACGCGTTGGTGTGCAGGTATTCGTCGTAATTCGCGCCGTATTTATCCCGATGACGGCTGCGTCCCAGGCTGTTGGTGTGGCTCAGTTGCGCGGTCCACATGATAAAGGCGCTGAAGCCGTTGCCATGTGTTGCCAGAGCTTCGTCCTGCAGCTCCCGCAAGCGGGTGAGACTGGCGATGCGCTGTTCCATCGTCTCGCCAAAGCCGATAACCATGGTGGCGCTGGTGACCATGCCCAGGGATTGAGCGATGCGCATGGCGTGCAGCCATTGGGCGGTTTTGGTCTTCTTGGGAGAGATGCGCATCCGCACTGTATCATCCAGGATTTCAGCGCCGCCGCCGGGTAGACCATCCAGGCCCGCGGCGTGCAGTCTCTCCAGCACCTCCTCCATGCTCAGCCCCTCCAGCAGGGCGATGTTTTCGATCTCGGAAGGGCTGAAGCAATCGCACTCGATCTCGGGATAAGTGGCTTTCAGCCAACGCAGCAGGTCCTCATACCAGCCAATGGGCAGATCGGGGTTGTGGCCGCCCTGCATGAGGATGCGCGTCCCCCCCCAGGCCAGCAGCTCCTCGATCTTCTCGCCCAGCTCCTGCCGGGTGATGACATAAGCTTCGGGATGGCCGGGCGGGCGGTAGAAGGAGCAAAACTGGCAGTTGGTGGTGCAGACGTTGGTGTAGTTGATGTTGCGGTCCACCAGATAGGTGACCAAGCCTGGCTCGGTTTTCTGCAAGCGCAGGTCGTGGGCCACGGCCATTAGCGCCTGCGGATCGCCCTCGGTGTAGAGAAGAAGCCCTTCTTCGGGCGTGAGACGTTCGCCATTTGCGGCTTTTTTGAGCAAATCAGTGGTCGAAAGCATTATGGTGCGATATCCTTTGCGTTGGATGAGGTGGCGGCAGGTCGATGTTTGCGTCTACGAAGGTTGGGCTTGGGCAACGCGAACCGCTTTCTGGGAGCGGAATCTGTCTCTGTACGTTTCACCCTGGCCAGGATCGCAGAGGCCTTGCGGCGACCTTCGGCCATGGCCTGGGTGTAGATCATCCGCATCTGTTCGGCGGTCAGCTGCTCATGATATGCGTACCAGTAATAAGTTGCTTCACCGACAAGGTAAGTGCCCGCATAGGCCACGGCGATTTTGGGGATAATCCCCCAACCAGGGATAAATCCCACCAACCGCCTCGCTGTCTCTCGCCACAAAAAACCACTCCCCAATACGCCTGCCAGTTCACCGATCATCTCTTGCATGGCGATATCGTTGCCCATGAGCAAGGCGATTTTATACGCCATCAAGGCCTGATTTTTGGTGAGCACTACAAAATCGGCCACATTGCCAGGCACGAGCAATACTGGAATGATTTCGGTCAGCCCTGTGGCTGCCGAATAGGTGGCGTTCGTCATGCTGGTTTGGCGAACGAGCTGTTTTGCCAGGGCTGGGCGTAGCGCCGGGAAATGGTATCCCAGTTGTATCTCCTGCTCGGGCGCAAGTCGCCGCAATGCAGGCACGAACTCAGCGCTAAAAGGCTCCTCTTCCTCCGGGTCTACTACTATCTCTCGCGCACCCGCCCACACATTTAACATCGGGGTATAAAATTCATTGGCAGCGCCAGGTCTGATTTGCACCACGACGATGGGAAGATGAGCGTTCAGCTTCAAGAGTTCGGCAATGGCCTGCTCCTCCAGGCTGACATCCTGACGTCCGGTGGCAATGGGGACGAAAGCCAGCCGGGCCTGGGCCGCGCGCAGCCGATCGTTTTTCTCAAACGGCAGGGAATAGAGCGATGTCTGGGGGCTGAGTGGCGTCAGGGCGTGGGTGAAGGGGTCTGTACGCAAGACCTCGGCTAGCCATTGCCGGTCAGCCTGCTCGCGGCTGATGATGGCCACGGGGAATGGGGCCTGCACCAGATCGCGCAATGGTCGCGTATCCAGTTCGGTCAGAATAGACCAGGCGGCGGTTAGAGATTTTGCTGCAGCCATAGCGCTCCATTATAAACGCAAACGCCCGTCGCAGGCCAGTTGCGAAGGCGTTTCAGGTGCGTTTCAATTTCGGGGCAATTTGTCTAATGATGCACAGAGCGAGCGAACTCGAGCTCTGCAGGCGCGCCGCCTCCGCTCCACTCCCACCATTGTTCTCTTCCCCGCTCTGAAACGGGCGGGGAAGGAGTTGTAGAAGAGGGTTTAGATAGCGCCCATGGTCGTCCTACGACGACCTGGACGGCGGAGGCTGTCCATAGGCCGCAGGCCTGAAGCGCTCGACTTGAATCGTCCTGGAAAGCAAAAAAACGCTCCCATTTTGAAACGCCTTCGGGCGTTTTTAGGTGCGTTTCGAGGTGCAAAATTCAGCCGATGAATGAACGTGAAAGCCGTTGGTGATAGGTTACGGAAGCTTAATACACTTCCGGCACAAAATTTTGATACTCCATGGGAGGACGTACATATTTTGTGCGGGGCTCAGGCCGTGGCGGCAACTCGATGGGCCCAGGCGTCAGGTCTTCGTAGGGAATCATGCTCAAGAGATGGTGGATGGTGTTGAGCCGGGCCCGGCGTTTATCGTCAGAATTCACCACCCACCAGGGGGATTGTTTGATATCGGTGTAGGCGAACATCTCGTCTTTGGCTCGAGAGTATTCTTCCCACAGCGCCCGGGCCTTGATATCCATCGGACTCAGCTTCCAGCGTTTGGTGGGGTCTTTGGCTCGGGCTTGAAATCGGCGCTCCTGTTCTTCTTTACTGACCGAGAACCAGTATTTAATGAGGATGATGCCAGAACGCACCAACATGCGCTCGAAATTCGGGGCCGAACGAAGGAATTCCCAGTACTCTTCATCGGTGCAAAACCCCATGACGCGCTCGACGCCGGCGCGGTTATACCAACTGCGATCGAAAAGCACCATCTCGCCTGCTGCGGGCAGATGCGCGACATAGCGTTGAAAATACCATTGGGTTTTCTCTTTTTCGGTGGGGACGCCCAACGCCACCACTCGCACTACGCGTGGATTCAGGCGCTCGGTGATGCGTTTGATCACCCCGCCCTTGCCTGCTGCATCTCGCCCCTCAAAGATGACAACCACCCGCAATCCTTTGTGCTTGATCCATTCTTGCAATTTGACCAATTCGATCTGCAGCTTTACCAATTCTTGCTCGTAAAATTTTTTGGGGAGTTTTTTCTTATGCAGAGTCGTGGGCGAATCTTCGGCTGCAACGGTTGGCGATTCCGCCTGGCGATTATATTCTGACATGCTGACCTCCTCAGCTACGGAGCCAAATAGCAAGATCGATTGAAGGCATGGTCCCCGGTTGCAATGATGTCGCGGCTGCCATGTGGACGCTCACATTGTAAGGGAATCTTGGCCGAGCGTCAAACGCTTTTTTTGCGCCAGCGTCCGCTAATGGCCGCGTCAAGGCATTGTTCCATATCGCCATAGCGCATGCTTACGCCACTATGCATGGGGGCGTAATTAGCCATCTTGCCGGCGTTGGTCGCCATGGTGCGAATGCCTAAACTACGCACAGGCGCCACTACTGCACAGGTGTCGGCCACCACCTCTCCGCCTGCCGCCTTGATCACTGCTACCAACCCCTCTTCGTCAGCTCGGGCTCGAGTGATCTGACTGGTGGTGATCCATAGCCGCGTCGCCAGATTTTCGCCCCGTAGTCGTTGGGCGATGCGTCGCAATTCGGAGATAGAGGCATGAGGGCAGCCAAGGGTCACCAGATCGATTTTGTCAACTTCAGGATTGGCGTCCATAACGTCATAACCCTCGGCCAAACTGTCGATGACGATGCGTGAGGTGTTGGGGCGAATCAGGGCTTCGCCCTGCTCACGAGCTTCAGGCGTATAGCCAGCCACATGATAAAGCGCCACTGCGCCATACGCAGCCAGGCCCGCGCCCAGGGTCTTGAGTCGGTCCCCCGCATCTCCTCCCAGCGTGATATCTTTGGGCAGAGGGGGCAGCCATGCGGCCAGATCGGCAAACCAGGGAACGCCATCGCCCACACGTTTGCCCACGATATAACTCAGCGCCCCAAAATCGGCAATGCTGCGCACCGGACAGGTCACCTCAATTACATGGGTGGCCCGGCGATTTTCAGGAAGATGGTAGCCATAACGGGCGGTGCGTCCCACGATGGCCGCGGCCAGGGCGCTGGGGCCGCCTTCTCGATTGGTGTAGGCACCCACCACCGAATTCGCCCAAGCCACCGCACTGGATTCCGCCCAGGCCAGATGGTCGCCGCGGTGGGGCGCGTAATCGGGAAAGAGATATGGCGTGCAGGACATGGTGGGGATAACGCCCATCTTCACAAATGCCTTGATCGCTTCCATCTGCGGCCTGGCGAAATCGGGGCTGAACCCCATCTCTTGCCATCGTCCCAGCTCCATGCCTGCAGGGTTCAGCGTGGCTGGAACTCGAGCCTGCGCCCCCTCTCCCGCCCACTCGTTGAGAAAGGCCACGCCAGCGTCGCCCAAGTTCTTATAACTGACGCCCGCGATTTGCACGTGCCTTACGGGAACCAAATCGGGAGCGCCGTAGATGCGCCCTAGCGTCACCACAATTTCCATTGCGCGCTGCACGCCTGCGCCCTCTGCCCCTTCTAACAATGCCATCTCTTCGGAAGAAAGTTTGAGATCGGTCATTCGATTGCTACCCAGAGAAATTCGCCTGACGCTGCATCATATAATCCCCAGGTGGGATCATGCATGAAGCCCATAATTTCACCTGGATTGGCTAGCAGCCCATGCCCCACGCGCTCAAGCCGCTGGGTGTGATCGTGTCCGTAGCAAACCAGATCGAACTGGCTCGATTGGGCGATGCGCAGCGCAGGTTCGGGGTAATGAATCATGGCGATCTTGCGCCCGAACAGCTCTAGCTCTGCATAGTCGCCATGATGCGTGACATGATCGTATTTGGCGACCAGTGTTTGGATGAGTCGACCATCGCCTTCGTTGTTGCCAAAGACGATGTGGATGGGGCCAGCAAAACGATCCGCCATGATTTTTACGATGAATGGTGCATTCATGTCGCCGCAATGTAATAACGCTGCCGCCTCCATCTCATTGACCTGATCCAGAGCTTTTTCCAGGTTCCAAATGTTGTCATGACTGTCGGAAAAGATAGCGATTTTGGACATGGGGGACTCCTATGACTGAAAAGGAAGAGAGGGAACGCTCGCAATCCTGTGTAAGATCATACCAATACGGAGCATCCTGTGCAACAATGGCAGTATAGATCAGGAATGAACATAGCGTTCTCTGACACAAATTAAGTACTGATGTCATGCAATTTCAGTCGATCACGATTGCGAGAGTATGTGTCCCGCCTGATTCGCAATCCGGCGGGTTTGACGCTCGAATCACCGCCGGATCACGGATCCGGCTCTGCGCATGATGGCAAATCGCGCTCTACTGAATTTGGCGCTACCATGGCTGAGAGACATCTCCTTTTGTTGCTTGTCGAAAGTGAAATGGACAATGGGACGAAAATAGACGAAAGGGGATGACTGAATTTCATCAACGTTCGCTCACCTTCGTCTTTTTGTTTACCGTCTGATGAGCTGCAATCGTCTCCAGGGTTCATTTCAAATTTCATATGTTCAACTAATCAGAGGTTGTTGAACATCGTCAAAAACTGATTTTTAGAAGCGTAGGAAGATATGATGGTGAATCGCATTCTTTTTGCAGGCAATTCCGAGCAAAACATCCTCTACGCGGGGCAAGTGCTCATCGAGGCGGCAGCCGACGCAGGGTGGCATGCGATCTGTGTGGATTCGGGATGTCAGGCGGGCGTTGAACATTGCGTCATTATGCTGGGGCGGGAGCCGTTGCGACGTGAGTCAAAGGAGTTGCCAAATGTGGGCGTGCTGGCGAGTCTGGCGGCTGCCGATGTCTTTGAGCGCTCGATTCGTCCCGGGGGATTACTGGTGCTCAATGCTGCTCAAATCCGCCGTCCCGTGTTGCGACGAGATGCCGATGTGTTCATGGTTCCGGTGGCGATTACGCCTGAAGATCCTGCGCTGGCCACCATGACATTACTGGGCGCGTTGATTTCGATTACGGGATGGATATCTGTGGAGTCGGCGTTGGCTGTGGTGCGCAAAAGTTGTATGGGCGATCGCGTCTGTGCGGCGTTTCGGAGCGGGGCGGCCTTTGTGGATCAAATGCTTGTGGGGGCATCCTCCAAAGCGGCCTGATAGCATTTGCGCGACGATTTCTGTTGGGGAGGGTTTTTCCATTAGAATAGATGAGTCGTTGAGATGGACTTCGGAGGGCTTAGCGTCGGAGGTCCGATGGCGCTTCGGCATTTTACCGTCTATGGCTCCGGTGTTCTGTTGACGATTTCTCGATAAGGATCACCAACCCCTATTTGGCATGACTTGCCATCTTTATCTTTTTATTTGGAGGATTGATTTCTATGAGTGATTGTGAATCTCCGCTGAAAGGCAAATGGGCGCTGATTTTAGGCGCTTCTAGCGGTTTTGGCGCAGCCACGGCTCGCAAGTTATCGCAGAAAGGCATGAACATTTTTGGCGTGCATCTGGATATGAAGCAGACGATGCCCCGGGTGCGCGAGGTTATCAGTGACATCGAGGCCAATGGCGGCAAGGCGGTGTTTTTCAATATGAACGCCACCAATGAGCGCAAGCGAGCCAAGGCGTTGAGGCGGATGAAGGAGGAGCTGGTAGCGTCGGGCCAGGAGTACATCTGGCTGATGATGCACTCTCTGGCTTTTGGCACGCTCAAACCTTTCATCGCCGAAAAAGCAGAGGATGCGATTGATCCTCCGGCTATGAATATGACGCTGGAAGTGATGGCGCATTCATTGGTCTATTGGACTCAGGCTCTGTGGTGGGAAGGTTTGTTGGGGCGCGGCAGTCGCATCTTTTCTATGACATCTGAGGGGTCGCATCGGGTGGTTCCCGGCTATGGCGCCGTTTCCGCGGCCAAGGCTTCGTTAGAATCGCACACTCGGCAACTGGCCATGGAACTGGGGCCCTATGGCGTGCTGGTGAATTGTATTCAGGCGGGTGTGACCGACACTCCGGCTTTGAGGCAGATTCCGGGTCACGAACAGATCATCGAAGCCAGCATTCGCCGGAATCCGGGCAAACGTATGACCGTGCCCGAAGATGTGGCAAATACCATTGCTGCCCTGGCCGTGCCCGAGGTTTCCTGGATTTCGGGCAGCGTCATTTTTGTGGATGGCGGCGAGGATATTACCGGATAAAGGCTAAGGCAAGTGCGGCGTATCCCCATCGTGCGCCGCACTTGTCATTGATTTCAATGGTGCGGGGTGGTAATCTGGATCGGGCTCAGGAAGATGTGATCGCCTGCGGGGAGTCCTTCTGCATCCAACACGTTTAGCCGTTGCCAGTTTATGGGGGAGTAAACGCCGATCTCGACCTGGTAATTCCCTGGCGGGGCGTCGGCCGGAATGGGAATTTCATGGACGTCGACAATGACGTCACCGGGCGTCCAGGTGGTGGTGGGACGGGCGCCGAACGCGGGCGGGCCATCATGTTGCCATGCCACCCGGCCTTGTTCATCCAACAGGTGTACAAAAATGGCGTAATCTTCTGTCATTGGCGACATCGCCCACCAGTGCAGGGTAACGCGCATCACCTGACCGCGATCAATGTTCATTTCTTTCTCATAGCTCAATAACATCATTTTGTCTGAGAAGCTGATCCGTGCTGGTTCTCCGGGAGACGCGGGCGGCGTTTGCATATGAATGGTTTGAAGTTTCACCTCGGTCTGTTCGCATTGCAAGCGTAGTTGCGCTGTGTCGGCTCTCATATCCATGGGTATGGTTAGCGACATTTCGAAGGGGAAGGACGCGTTTTCGGGCCATTGAGCGAGGGGAAGGGGTTTCTCTGCTGTCGCCAGTTTCTTTTCGTCGTGAATTAAGTGCAGACGCAAGGGGGTGTCGGCCCCTGGACCTGTCCGTTGTAAGAAGAAGGTGTAGTGTAGGGTCCTTCCCGGCAGAGGACGTCCGCCAGCATCAAAACCAAGCAAACGGGTGTTCTGACAAAGTGTTGTTTTCTTGCGCTGTTCAGGCTGCGGTCGCCAGTGGGGGTTGGTCGATATGGTGAGCAATGTGAATGCCTCAGGGGTGTTTGCGGCAGTGTGTAAATATTGCTTCTGGAAAGGAATTTGCCAGCGGATCGCGATGCGATATACTCCTGGGGGTATACCTGGTTCGATGGTGAAATATCGTCGATCTGCAACAATTTCGCCAGGAGTCCAGGCGTTGAGGGGGTAAAGATTGGCCACGGGATGGGCTAGGGGGCTGCTGGATAGGGTGTTGCCATCATCATCCAGGAGGACGATTTGGGCCTGATAAGGTAAAGGGGGTTGTGCGAATGTCGCCCGCCAATAGAGGGTGATTGCGGTGGGATCGCCACGCCGCACTGCTGGTTCTGACATTTCAAAGCCGATGAGCCGCACGATCTCTGCGTTGTTGTCGTCGAAGAAGGGAATGTCGGTGAGGGTTGGGGTGAGGGTTGAGGGTAGTTCGGTGTGGGGGGTAAGGCTCAGCGCGACCAATGGTCCCCAGGAGTTCATATGAAAGTGATCTGCCACCCCTGGTAGAAATCGCGCCAGATAAACAGGACGTGTGGTGGCCAAGGCTTGATGAATGAGTTCATAAGTTGCCTGGTCGGTGTCTGGCATGACAGTTTCGATGTGGAGATCTGGACGCTCGACGCCGAACGCATAACGTAAAGCTGATAAGCGTTCGAAATCGCAAAGGATCAGCGCCCCAGGCAGAGGCGGGCGGGCGAGTGCTTCGTCAGCAATGCGACGGGCCGTGACATCATGGCTGCGATCTATTTGCTGAATGCGTGTGGATACAAGAAATGCGACCAGCAGCACCAGCGCTGCTGCTCCAAGCCAATGTCCATGATGCGGGCTGATGGCGGTGAAGATGGCATGAACGCCCATGATCAACCATAACGCCATGATGATCCAGGCAGGAATGAGGAAAACTGCGACGTCGGGGACTTGATAGATGATGCCGAAGAACAGAAACGTGAGTAGCGTCACTCCGGTGAGCATGAGTTCGAGCGGTCGGCGACGGGCCAGGGCCGCCATGCCCACCAACGCCAATATGAAGCCCAGCCAGGTGTATTGCTGGAGCCCCAGGTCGATGATGGCTTGCCAGCGCAGACCATCAGCGATGGCTGAGAATTTCAGGGCGTGGCTGTATCCTCGCGCCAGTAGATAGTCGATGAGCTCCTGTCCGGTGGGCCAGCGGTGGTAGACGACAGGCCAGCGCCAGGGGACATACAAATAAAACAGCAGCGGTGCGAGCATCACGCCCAACAAGATTTTGTAGTCGCGAAACAGGTTGCGCCATTGTGAAGAAAAAAGGATGTATAACAAAGCAGCCGGCGCGATTAGGATGATGGTGCGGTGATGCGCCAGCGCCAGCCCCATTGTCAAGGCTGCTGCCATCGCCCAATGGCGTGTGCCGTGTTGATTCCACTGTATGAGAAAGTAAAGCAGGGCCATGAACAGAGCGGCGTGCAATGCATACACTTCGGCAATGATTGCCTGTGACCACAATGCGCTGCCCACCGCGCCCAACCAGACGCCCGCAATAGCCAACCATGTATTTTGGGTGAGATGATGCACAAGCAGGAAAAAGAAGAACAGGGCGATGAGGGCGGCAAAGGTGGAAAAGAGATTGATCCGAAAAGCGATTTCTCCGGGAGTGAGCAAGGCGAAAAGCTTGCCGCTAAGAAGATACAAAGGGTATCCGGTAGGATGCACTACGCCCAAACGCCAAGCTTCTGTCTGGAATTCAGCACTATCACCAAAGAGTACAGATGGAGCCAGCGTCTGCCCATAGAGTATGGCTGGCAACGCCAGAGCGACCAAAGCCGCTCCCCATAATGTTTTATTGGTTTTTGCGAAGGAATGTAGTTTTTTTCGCACGATTTACATTCTCTATTTCATCTTTCTGATTATTCAGTCAAATCTGAGTCGTTGATGATATGAATTTGAAATGAGCCTTGGAGAGGATTACCACTCCTCAGAAGAAGATTGGCGAAAAGACGAAGGTGGGCAAAGTGAACCATCGTCAATATTTGTCAATCTTGTCTATGTTCGTCAAAATACGCAGTCATTTTCTCAAGTTTCAAGTGCGCACTTATTGAAAATAAGGTGAGTTCACGCCATCCAGAATTCATTCTTGCGGGGACGATATTGGATGGCTTCGGCGATGTGGACGGTGGTGATACGCTCTTCGCCCGCCAAATCAGCGATGGTGCGGGCCAGTTTGAGTACGCGATGGTAGGCGCGAGCGCTGAGCTGTAACTGGCGCATGGCTGCGCCAATGAGTTGGTGCGCTTCGCGATTCAACGGGCAAAACTGGCGGACTTCGGTGGGGCCCATGTCGGCGTTGGCGTCGATGTGAGGGATGCCCGCGAAGCGGGCGGTCTGTCGGGCTCGGGCCGCGAGCACCCGTGCGCGCACAACACTCGAAGGTTCTCCTTGGCTATTGTCCGTGAGCTTTTCGTATTTGACACGCGGCACCTGCACATGAATATCGATTCGATCCAACAAGGGGCCGGAGATGCGTTTCTGGTAGTTGCGAATGGCCGCGGTGGAGCATGTGCAGGCTCGTTCTGGATCGCCATAGTAGCCGCAGGGACAGGGATTCATGCTGGCGACTAGCATAAAGTTGGCAGGAAATGTGACGGTGCCCGTGGCTCGAGAGAGGGTGACGATTTTGTCTTCCAATGGTTGGCGTAACATCTCCAGCATTTTGTTGCCGAACTCGGGCAATTCATCCAAAAAGAGTACGCCGCGATGGGCCAGACTGATCTCGCCGGGCCGGGGCCAACGTCCACCGCCAATGAGGCCAGCGTAGGAGATGGTGTGATGGGGGGATCGAAACGGTGGATGTTGGATGAGGGGTTTTTCGGAGGTGAGCAGGTCTGCTACTGAGTAAATGCGGGTGACATCCAGCGCGGCTTCCTGGCTCAGAGGTGGCAGGATGGAGGGCAATGTGCGCGCCATCAGGGTCTTTCCTGCACCTGGCGGCCCAGTCATCAACATGTTGTGTCCCCCAGCTGCTGCGATTTCCAACGCCCGTTTCACATGTTCTTGTCCTTTGATATCGGCAAGATCGGTCGTGAACGTGGGTGGGGAGACGACGCTGGTGCGATGCGGTTTTGGAGGAATAGGAACCACGCCCGTAATATGATTCACCAGATGGGTGAGATGATCTACGGGGATAACCTCGATGCCGTCAATGAGCGCAGCTTCGACTGCATCTACTGCGGGCACATAAATGCGCTCGAAACCTTGTCGCCGGGCCAGATCCGTAATGGGTAAAATGCCATTGACATGGCGCAACCTGCCATCCAGGGCCAACTCGCCAATGAACATCGCTTTGGATAGCTCATCGTGAGGGATTTGTGAGGTGGCGGCCAATACGCCAATCGCCATGGGTAAATCATAAGCGGGTCCCCGTTTGGGAATATCAGCTGGAGCCAGATTGACAGTGTATGAGCCCATGGGAAACGTAAGCCCGCTATTTCGCACCGCAGAGCGCACCCGCACCCGGCTTTCTTGCACCGCTGCATCGGGCAAACCCACGATGATGAAGTGGGCCATCATGCCGCCCCTTTTATCCACTTCAACTTCGATAACGCGTCCTTTAAGGCCCAAAACTGCACCGGAGAAAACTTTTGCCAACATGCGTTTGTTGTATGAGTGGAGAAGAGAGTGCTTTCGTATTTTACAGTGAGTTTTTGTTACTACTAAGGTAGCCCGGCTAGAAACCACGAAGACACGAAGCCACAAAGGCACGAAGGAAAGAAAAAGCTTTGAAATTCTTGGTGTTCTTAGTGTCTTTGCGCCTTTGTGGTGATTGAAGTCGGGTACGTTAGTAGTTACGAGTTTTTGTAACTATTCACGTACAGCGACATGAGCCGCGAAAGGAAGCAATAAAGAAAAATCTTCGTTTCTCTCTAAAAAGTTCTCTGTTCCTGACTTTTTTGCCTTCTTTTCACTTTGTAGCTCCGCGCCTTTGCGTGAGATGGCTTTTGGCTTCAGCTTGTCCGGATCAGGTTTTTCTGAATCCGTGTTCATCTTTTAGCCCGCGGACGCGTAGCCCGATGCCGCCCAGTCTTCCCGACATGATGCCGAGGATGGTGACCATGAGTACATCGGCGACGATCTCCCAGTGGGGTAGTCTGCCTGCTACCGCTTTGACGATAACCAGCGCCCAGATAAGGATGAAATACACGCGATCGAAGGAAAATGTAACGTGCTGATGGTGTGTGTGCACCTGCATGGGCACAAATCGGCTCATCCAAAAGCCGAAGCCCACTGCCGGCAGAAAGATAATGGCAATTGCCCATAGCGGGAAGATGCCCTGGCTGATGTCCTCATAGAGCATGAAAGAGAACATGGCTGTAAAAAATACGAAGATGCCTGTTCGCATCCAGATTTTGGCCCGGCTGCGTTTTAGCACGGCAGGTTTTTCGGGCGGCGATTCTGTGGGGATTGTCATAAAATGCAATCGTTGTTGGTGAAGATATTTGGGATAAATTCAATCAACGGTGTGAACGGCCCGAGTCAGGGCGGATGCCAGATCAGCGACTTCTTCCATGGGATGATCAGCGCCGGCCCGGCGCATCAGGGCGCTGCCAACCACCACGCCAACGGCCAGTTGCGCCGCCTGTCGGGCCTGTTGAGGGGGGACAATGCCAAAGCCCACGGCCAGGGGCGGATCGGTATGCCGCCGCACCTGATTCACGAAGTCGGTCAGATGTGGGGGGAGTTGCTCCCGGGCGCCGGTGACGCCAGGAAGGAATTAGGAAGAGGTGCTGGCGGCTGCGTCCTTTGCGTGCTTTTGTGGCGCATGATTGGACGATGTGTTGTTGCAAAAGATTGTAAGTTATTTTTCGGGGAAAGAGAAATATCGTTGAGAATAGATATATGCACAAGTTGAGGACTCGGTCGTGGTAAGGATTTGACTGACGCCACCGACAGTGAAAAGCTTCTATCAATGCCCAGAGACGATGGGCCAGGGAGGGCAGATGATTCATGTCAACAAACAACGATTTTCGTCCTCTGTTGTCTATCGTCTATCGTCAAATGGCTCGAGGGCGCACCTTGGCAACGAGCCGGAATGCAAACATCCGTCAAAAATAACTACGACGGAAAATTCAATAAACGCCGAATTATGCTTTTTTGTGATACAATTCGGATATTACCCCCTTCCGATTTGATGTTATCTTATCTTCAGAGGCGATTTGCTTCTCACTGATTTCCTCTGCATTCAATTACCTTGAGTGTACTTATCATGTCAGATACGACCCTTGTTCATGATTTCGTCCAACGAGTCACCGCCAATGTCGCCCATGTCATCTTGGGAAAACAACAGGCCATCGAATACACGATGTTGGCGCTGTTGTGTGAAGGGCATCTCCTTATCGAGGATGTGCCGGGATTGGGAAAGACCATGCTTGCCCGTGCCATTGCTCGTTCGATCGGGTGCGACTTCAATCGTATTCAGTTTACGCCCGATATGTTGCCCAGCGATGTGACAGGCGTTTCAGTTTATAATCAGAAAACCCAGGAGTTTGAGTTTCGTCCAGGTCCAATCTTTGCTCAAATTGTTCTGGCGGATGAGATCAATCGAGCCACACCCAAAACGCAGGCCGCGTTGTTGGAAGCCATGGAAGAACGGCAGGTGACCATTGATGGCAAGACGTATATCATGAAACGACCATTTCTGGTGTTGGCCACACAAAATCCCATCGAATATGAGGGAACTTTTCCGCTGCCCGAGGCGCAGGTCGATCGATTCATCATGCGCATTCATCTTGGATATCCAGATCGGCATCACGAAATCGCCATGCTCAAATCACAGGAGGATCATCATCCTATCCTGGACCTGCAACAAGTGGTCACCAGTCAGGAGTTGATGGCTGCTCAACACGCGGTGAAACGCGTTTATATGGACGAGCAGATCAAGAGCTATATCGTTCTGTTGTCACAGGCCACACGTGAACATCCTGACGTGTATTTGGGCGCCAGTCCTCGTGGATCATTGGCCTTGTTTCACACTGCTCGGGCGCTGGCTGCCATACGCAAGCGCGATTATGTGCTCCCGGATGACGTCAAGGCGTTGGCGATTCCGACATTGGCGCACCGCATCATTGTCAGTCCTTCTGCCCGCATTAAAAATATCAGCTCCGATGTCATCTTGCGTGAGATATTGGAGACGATTCCAGTGCCCGGTACGCGAGCACAGCCTTCTTCCTGATCTCTCTCTCCTGGTTTCGGATCGTGCGAGTTTCCACCTGGATTGCTCTTTTTGTCTGGTTGCTCAGCTTGGCCGCCGCTCTGGTCACCGGTCGTGACTTACTCTACAACACTTTTTATCTTGTCACGTTGGTGATCGCCGGTTCATGGCTTTGGGTGCGGCAAAATCTACGCGGCCTGGAAATCCAGCGTCGGGTGCGCACGCCTCGTAGCCAGGTGGGGAGGTTGGTGGAGGAGTCGTTGGAAGTGACCAATCACGGTTGGCTCTCTAAGCTGTGGGTCGAAATCCACGATCTCTCCAATTTACCAGGTCATCGCGCATCACGGGTTTTAGTCGCGCTCAAACGCAAGAAGCCGCGCCAGTGGGTGGTGCGCACGCCCAGCATCCGCCGTGGACGGTATGTTCTCGGGCCCATCGAATTACGTAGCGGGGACCCGCTAGGAATTTTCGAATCGCAGCGCAAGGTTCCGGGCCAGTCGAGCATCATCATTTATCCTGCGACGTACGATATTCCTGGCTTTCGCTTGCCGCCCGGACGTATGCCAGGGGGAAGGGTTGCGCGGTATCGCACCCACTATCTCACCACGAATGTCGCCACGGTTCGAGATTACGCTCCGGGCGATAGCTTCAATCGTATTCATTGGCGTTCGACAGCGCGCACCGGGCGATTGATCGTCAAAGAGTTCGAGTTAGACCCCACCAGCGATGTTTGGATCATGCTTGATCTGGATGCAAACTGGCATGTGGCGCAACCCTGGCAGCCCCCAGACATTGCCGATCTACCTGCTGTGCTTTGGTCCCGCCAACGCCGGAAAGAGCCTGCTCTGCCTCCGGCAACCATCGAATACGCCGCAGCTGCAGCAGCATCCATCGCCCAACGTTATCTCATTGAGCGACGTTCGGTGGGGTTGTTGGCTTACGCCCCTCGGCGTCAGGTGCTACAATTGGAACGAGGACACCGGCAATTTACCAAAATTTTGGAAATGTTGGCCGTTGTCGAGCCCACTGCAAGCATCTCGTTCGATCGAGTTTTGACTGCCGAACGGCATTTTCTGGATCGAAACGTCACCGTGGTGGCGATCTCCGCAGCAGCGGATAATGCCTGGGTGGCTGCTTTGCGAGAGTATCAAAATAGTGGCATCAGTGTGACGGCCGTGCTCATCGCCGCCTCCACCTTTGGCCCGACGCCATCCTATCGCCCGGTCCTGGCCGAGCTTTGGGCCAGTCAAATTCCCACCTACGTCATAAGACGAGGTATGAGTCTTTCATCCGCCCTATCTCATCTTGCTCCGCCCGAATGAAGTTCTCCAAGGAAAAATCCCGTGATTTACATTCGTCGTCCCACACTACATGATCTCAATGAGTGCGCCAAGCTGGATGCTTCCTTTACCACGCAACGCGTCTGGCAAATGCACATGCAAACTGAAGACAATCGAATTCAGGTGCATTTTCATCTGGTCTATTTGCCTCGCCCCATGACCGTTGCCACTCCGCCAGAAGATCGAGATCTGACCAAGGCCTGGCAGCGTGGCGATGGCATCTATGCAGCCCGACGGGGTAACAAGATCTTGGGATATATCCATGTCAGCCTCTCGCCTGAAGATAAGGTTGGCTTCATCCGTCGACACGTGGTGGCTCCCGAATTTAGAAAGCAGGGCGTTGGTACGGCCTTGCTCGAACGCACCATCGAATGGGGGCGTGAGCGCAAGCTACGCAATTTCGAGATTGCGCTAAGCACAAAAAATCATCCTGCGATTGATTTTTACCTTGCCCACGGGTTTGTTTTTACTGGTTTTGACGAACGTTTGTGGGGCAAACAAGAAATTATGATGAATTTTTCGCGCGTAGTGCGATAAATCGCCATCAGACACTGCCAGGAAAGATGGCTGCACCTCGTTACATCTCTTCTTGTACGCTGTAACGAAAACGCTTGCGAGCGTTGAGCATGGCGCGACGCAAAATTTCATGCACCTCTGTTGGGTTCTTGATATTGTTTAATCGGGTTTCGGGCAACGACGGGTCGGCGCTACGAATCATGATATCGCCAATGCCTAATGCGCGTTCGGTCAGGCTTTGCTCGAAGTCGATGTCTTGGATGCGGATGAGTTCGATATCGTCACGACTGCGCCCAAGCACGCCATGGATGATGCGCACGCGTTCGCTGGTAATCTGGTAATGGGTAAAGACAGAAAGAAATGGACGTCCCTCCCAGAGGAGTTGCTCATCACTCTGCAGCAAGGAGTCGCCTGCAATGTCCTGACGGCCTGGCAGCCCCGCATCTTCCAGAGATTCGTCGATGAGCACCAGGACTCCGTCGAGAATGGCGTTGATGAGCGTTTCGAGCTCTTCTTGAGGGATTGAGGAAATAGATTGCCCGCTTTGAGCAATGCTTTTCCAAATGCGTTCTCTGGCCTGAATTTTAATTTGTTCGATGGACATTAATCACCTCATCAATTGTGGACGGCAACTTGCCTTATAGGGTGGTGCAAATAACGAGTTATTCCGCAGGAGATTCTTCTGAGAGCCAAAAAACGGGCGTTAATGCTTGGATACGCCGTTCGATAAGCGGACGAAAGGGCGATGGGACGAACATTGACGGAGGATGATGCTGTCTTTGTTTATTTCGGGTTACTACTAAGGTAGCCCGGCTAGAAACCACGAAGACACGAAGCCACAAAGGCACGAAGAAAAGAAAAAGCTTTGAAATTCTTGGTGTTCTTAGTGTCTTTGTGCCTTTGTGGTGATTGAAGTCGGGTACGTTAGTAGTTACCATTTCGGTCCATTTTCATCCATGTTCGTCGGCTTGTTT
>Ga0256914_1002003_pt1 | contig 17439 bp, 16 predicted proteins | sample HulkmetaG_FD_191571 | JGI IMG/M metagenome (GOLD analysis project Ga0256914, IMG submission 191571) | Hydrothermal chimney microbial communities from Main Endeavour vent field at the Juan de Fuca Ridge, Pacific Ocean - Hulk | ecosystem: Environmental > Aquatic > Marine > Hydrothermal vents ... | reverse complement strand
CCGCGGCCACCGAGAAGGCCAATGAGCTCATGGCCCACACCTACAGCCACCTCTACGGCCTGCCCACCACGGGGCTGCGCTTCTTCACCGTCTACGGCCCCTGGGACCGGCCCGACATGGCGCTGCAGAAATTCACCCGCGCCATCCTCGCCGGCGAGACCATCCAGGTGTTCAACTACGGCAAACACCGCCGCGACTTCACCTACATCGACGACATCGTGGAGGGGGTGATCCGGGTGCTGGACAGGCCCGCCGAACCCAATCCCGACTGGAACGGCGACGCTCCCGACCCCGGTTCCAGCCGCGCACCCTGGCGGGTCTACAACATCGGCAATCACAGCCCGGTGGAGCTGGAGGCCTACATCTCCACCCTGGAGAAGGTCCTGGGCGTGGAGGCGAAGAAGAAGTACCTGCCGCTGCAGCCCGGCGACGTGCCCGACACCTACGCTGACGTGCAGGACCTGGTGCGGGACTTCGACTACCGGCCTGACACGCCGCTGGAGGAGGGAATCGGGCGGTTCGTGGAGTGGTATCGGGAGTACTACGGCGTACCCGGCGCATGAGAGAGGATCTCGCCGGATTGATCCGCAAGAACCTGGCCCACTACGGCCACAAGGCCCTGGCGTCCGCACGTGGCCTGCGCTTCGGGCTTCTCCCCGTCGCCCTGAAACAGCCCCTGTTCGTTGTCGGCTGCAGCCGCGCCGGCACCACCCTGGTCTACAAAACCCTGTCGGAGTCACGACACCTGGGGAGCCTGCAGAAAGAGACCCACGACTTCTGGGCAGCCCTGCATCCACCGGCCGAGCGGGGTTGGGATTCCCATCACATTCCCGAGGAGGCGGCGTCAGAAGCCGACCGCCAGGCGGTGGCGAGGTTGTTCTACACCAAAACGGGCCGCCGTCGGGTGGTGGACAAGAACAACCAGAACGGCCTCTCCATCCCGTATCTGTTCCGGCTTTTCCCGGATGCCCATTTCGTCTACATCAAGCGCGCCCCTGGGGACAACATCAACTCCTTGATCCAGGGATGGCGCCGGGCTAACGAGTTCGGCACTTGGGCCAACGCTCTACCGGACCCCGTGGCCATCGACGATGGGCGATTCCGGCGTTGGTGTTTCTTTCTGGCCGAAGGTTGGCGAGCGTACCTGAACGCTTCCATCGAAACGGTGTGCGCCTTCCAGTACGAGGCGATGAACCAGGCCATCCTGGATGCAAAGGAGAAGGTACCGGGCGATCAGTGGCACGAACTGAAGTACGAAGCCATCCTGGCCGATCCGATCGGAGAATTCCGCCGCATCTTCGAGGGGTGCGGCGTGCCCTTCGACCGGCGCATGGAATCCCATTGCAGTACCGTCATTCAGACCCCCTACAACGCCTTTTCTGAAATCCGGGTACACAAATGGAAAAACAGCCCCGACCGGGCACGCATCGAGCGGGTGCTACCCACCCTGGAGCCCATTGCCCGGCGCATGGGCTATGCCCTTTGAGCCTCGCGGAAACCGGCGATCTCTCCGCCCACCGAGGCCAGCCGCACCAGATAGAATCGGCGCCGGTCCCCGCGCAATGAAAACAGGGCATTCACACCATAGAGCGCCAGCTTCTTCCACAGGTAACGCGGCACACCGTTTGCCCCGCCGCGCACGCGAACCAGCGTCCTGGACCTCTGGTAGGCCTTGCGCATGAGATAGGACAGGCGCAGCCGCTCCAGATCCACGTAATGGTATTGGAGCATGTCGGGCAGATAACGAACCTTCTCCCCCGCCGCCATGGCCCGTAACACCAGGTCGCTGTCTTCGCTGCCGGCCAGGTCATGGCCCTTGGGCCCCAGCTCGGTGGAGAACCCGCCCACTTTCTGGAAGACGTCCACGTGAATGGCGAGATTACCGCCTCCGGGAATTCTTGAGTCGTCGTCCAGGAAGTGTTCCTCCTCCCCCAGTTCGAAATGGGGAACGGGAAGCGGATAGATGCGGTAACGGTCCTGGGCATGCACCCAGACCGGCTCGTCACCCCGCCAGTCCGGCACCACTTGGCCGCAGAACATGCGTACGCCGGGAAAACGGCGGATGCCGTCGACCACCGCCTCCAGGTAGCCGGCATCGACCCGGTGGTCATCGTCCACGAACAACAAGAACCCCGCCTCCACCATGTCGATGGCCCGGTTGAGGGCGTGGGATTTGCCCACCTGGGGCTCTTCACAATAGCGGAGGGGCAAGCCCCCGGTTCTCCCGTCCCGATATGCGGCCACCCGTTCGGGGGTGTCGTCGGTACAGGCGTTGGCCACCACCAGCACATCGACCTCCATCTCCGAGGGACGGCGGGCAGCATCCAGAGAGGCCAGGGTGCGCACTAGCAGTTCCGCCCGGTCATGGGTACAGATCACCACCGTCAGCCGATTCTCCATCTTCGCATCCTTCACCCAGTTCATTTCTAGCATTACCTCAACACATCAAAAAATCGATGCTGCTGCCAGAATCACTAACCTGTCACCACAAGATACTCCGATCCCTCTATAATAAATAGGCCCACACGCCGGCTTGTCCACGCGCCCGCCCCATTCCCTTTCATGGTTGCACGACTCGATAACTTCGAATCCACCCGGATCCGCTGGCTTGCCTTCCTGCTTACCATCATCCTGGTACAGCTGATGGAGTTGGCGTTGCTGCAGCGCAAGTACGACCTGTTCACCGGCGGGTTTCTGCAGCCCTATTCTTACCTGGGAGCCGGCGACCGACTGTTGTTCATTGGCTTCTCTTTTTGGATGGACCTCGTTCTCTTTGGGCTACTGGCACTCTTGTGGTTTCCGTCAGCCGAACGCCTTCGCATACACCCACTGCTGGCCGCCTATGACTATCTCTTCATCAACACTGGCATCATGGGCTTGTGGCTGGCCGTTAAATTCAAGGTGCTTTCTTATTTCAACGACACCATCAACTTCCTCATTGTGCGCAACCTCGGCGGCGGCAGCCTGATTGAAGCACTGCACTATGTGATGGACGAGTCCGTACTCTTCCTCCTGATGGCCTACGGAATGACATTGACCTATTGGATGGGACGAAGACTGCTTCGGCGTCATTTGTCACACGCCGCAACAACAACGATTCGATTCCGGTTTTCAGCCCTTGCCGCTTTGGTGTCCGTGGCCGCCGTCACCGTGATGCTCGCTTGGTGGATTAACCATAATCCAGCGCTGCGGTATGGCCTGACCAAGAAAACTTCCTACAACCTCATCGCCCGTGTACTCGACGGCATTTCCGATTTTGACAATGACGGCTATGGCCTGTTCCGTTTCCCCATGGATTTCGACAACCGGAATCCTCACATCCACCCCGGCGCACTCGACATTCCAGGCAACGGCGTTGACGAGGATGGTTTCGGGGGAGATTTCACATGGAGCAAAACGGGAAATCATGATGCCTTGGCCGGCCTGAAGCCCATACCTGGCGATCATATCCTTCTCGTGGTGCTGGAAAGTGCTCGCGGCGACCTGGTAGGACGCTATTGGGACGGGAAAGAAGTGGCTCCCGTGATAACAAAGATGGCAACCCTGGGAACACACGTCGCCAATGCCTACAGCCACACCGGCTACACCGTCACATCGCTCAAGGCGATTTTCAACCGAACCCTTTCGCAGGATGTCGATCGTGTCCGGCTCGCAGATTTTCTCGATAGATCTGGTTACCTGCTCTCTTTCGTCTCGGGACAAGACGAGTCTTTCGGCAACGTGGCACATGACACCCACATGGAGTGGGGCGGCCATTATTTCTTCGATGCCCGCTCTGCGCTGGAAGATCGCGTATTTCCAAGCAAATACTCAGGCAGCCTCCGGCTGAGCGAGGCACGAGTGCTCCAGCAGTTTCTGAAACGGGTGAACGAAACGGACTGGAGCCGCCCCAACTTCTTCTATGTAAATTTGCAGGCAGCCCATTTTCCCTATAGTTACCCGGGCATGCCCAACCTGATCATCGACCAGCCACTGCCCCGCAACCGTATCCGGCGCGAAAACCAAAAAGCCCTGCAGGGTACTTATTGGAACGCCATCGCGGTAGCCGACCAGGTCGTGGGCCGTATGCTCGATGCCCTGCGGGAAAAAGGCGTGCTCGGCCATACACTGGTGGTGATCGTGGGTGACCATGGCGAATCCCTGTTCGACGACGGATTCCTGGGACACGGCCATGCACTCAACGACGTGCAGACACGCATCCCTTTGATCATCAACCGACCCGGATTACCGATCAGCCAGGCAGTGGGACAGGTAGACCTGGCCGAATTGATCGTTACCCTGGCCACCGGTCGCTTCGACCCCGGCCGCTGGAACGACTCCCAACGGTCGCAGTTCCAGTTCGTCGGCTCGCTGGACCATCCGCAGGAACTCTGCCACGTGCGCGCAGACGGCATCCGCACTCTGTTCGACCTGCGCACCCGCAAGGTCTTCTTCAGTGACCTCAAACGCTGGGTCGACTTCGAGCAGGCCTACAACGACGCTGAACTAGGCCCCAGGACGCGTGCCCTGCTTCATCACTGGGAAAGCCTGCGCTGGCAAAACCACCTGACCCGTCAACAGGCAAGAAAGCGCGACCACACCATACCTCCCGGCAAAACGCGACCCGAGTCATGATATTATGATCCGCACATGTTCCAACCCCGCCACCGCGTTACACTGCCATCGGACAGGACCGCCAAATGGAATCATTGAGGACATCATCCCATGAAGGTCATCGTTCAGATTCCCTGCTATAATGAAGAAGCCACCTTGCCCCTGACAGTGGCCGATATTCCTCGGCAGATCGAGGGGATCGACAAGGTAGAAATTCTGGTTATAGACGACGGCAGCACGGACCGCACAGTGGAAGTGGCACGCAGGTTGGGAGTGGATCACATCGTATGCAACAAGATCAACATGGGGTTGGCCCGAAGCTTTCGTCGCGGCCTGGAAGCCTGTATTCAACTCGGTGCCGATGTCATCGTCAATACCGACGGCGACAACCAGTACGCCGGAGAGGATATCCCCAAACTCATCCGCCCCATTGTCGAAGGCCGGGCGGACATGGTAATCGGCGACCGCCAGACCTCGAAGATCCCCCACTTCTCTCGTACCAAAAAGCTACTTCAATGGCTGGGTAGTGGCGTGGTCCGCAAGTTGGCCGGTGTTTGGGTGCCGGATGCCGTGAGCGGATTCCGCGCCTTCTCCCGGGAAGCCGCCATCAAACTTAATATCGTCTCCTCTTTCAGTTATACCATCGAAACAGTCATCCAGGCGGGCAAACGCGACATCGCCATTATCTCGATTCCGGTGCAAACCAACCCAAAGACACGGGAATCCCGGCTGTTTACCAGCATCCCGAAATTCATAGAACGGCAGGTGAGCACAATCGTGCGCATGTACGCCATGTACCAGCCGATGAAGGTTTTTTTCTATATCGGCACTTTTCTTACAATCATCGGCGTCATCCCCATCCTACGGTTTCTCTACTTTTATTTCATGGGATCCGGAGACGGCCACCTGCAATCCCTGGTGTTGGGCGGCGTGCTTCTCATGATGGGCTTCATAGCTTATCTGGCCGGCTTGGTAGCCGACCTCATCGGTTTCAATCGGCAACTCCTGGAGATGACGTTGGAGAAAGTACGCCGAATGGAGTTGGAAAAATGCCGCACGGAAGAGGATTAAAGCCGGTTTTCAACACTTCGATCCGCTTATGCGCCAAACGATTCTGGTAACCGGAGGAGCTGGCTTCCTCGGCTCCCACCTGTGTGAAAGGCTGCTCGCCCTGGGACACGACGTGCTTTGCGTGGACAACTTCTTCTCCAGCGAGAAGGAGAATGTCCGCCACCTGCTGGACAACCCCTACTTCGAACTCAAGCGCCACGACATCACCTTTCCGCTCCATGTGGAAGTGGGCCAAATCTTCAACCTGGCCTGTCCCGCCTCCCCCATCCACTACCAGAGGGATCCAGTTCAAACCTTGAAGACATCGGTCCACGGCGCCATCAACATGCTGGGGCTGGCCAAGCGGGTGAGGGCCCGTATCTTCCAGGCATCCACCAGCGAAGTGTACGGAGATCCTGAAGTTCATCCACAGCCCGAAAGTTACTGGGGTCATGTCAATCCCACTGGCCCCAGGGCATGTTACGATGAAGGCAAACGCTGTGCAGAAACCCTGTTCCTGGACTACCATCGTCAGCATGGCCTGTCGGTGCGCATCGCGCGTATTTTCAACACCTACGGCCCCAGAATGCACGAAGCCGACGGCCGGGTGGTCTCCAACTTCATCATTCAAGCCTTGAAGAACCGTCCCATCACCCTATATGGCGACGGCAACCAGACCCGTTCCTTCTGCTATGTGGATGACATGATCGACGGTTTCCTGCGCCTCATGAACGTGGAGGACGAAACCCTGGGGCCGGTAAATCTGGGAAACCCGGAAGAGATCACCGTCCGGGAACTGGCTGAAACCATCATCGACCTCACGGGGTCAGGCTCTTCCATAGAACACCGTCCACTGCCAGAAGACGACCCCAGGCAACGACAGCCCGACGTCACCAAGGCACGCCGCGCGCTTGGATGGCGTCCGACCACTCCCTTGCGCACCGGTTTGCTCCGTACCATCGAATATTTCGAACGCCGTCTTGCCCGTCGACGTCGTCAATACCAAGATCTTCCGGAATGAAGCCGTAGCTGGCGCCGCGCATGAGGGCCGATGACCTTGCGGACCAACCACGGCTTGCGCCATCGAACGATCGCTTCCCGTACTCCTGACAAATAGGCTCCTACCTCTCCACAGCGCAACGCCACCCACCCGTTTTTGGCCATCCACGCCAACGACATGCTCAAAGCTCCGGGCCACGGCAAATTGCGCCAGCCAATCCATATTCTATTGCGGGTAGCGAAGCGCAGATAACGCCCTGACGGTCGCGCACAAGGCGTCTCCCTGTGCAGAACCTCGATCTCGGTTGTAAACAACATGTGGTAACCGGCATCCAGTATCCGGTATGACAGGTCCAGTTCTTCCGCATAGATGAACAACGCCTCCCATAATCCCCCGGCCGCCTCGTAGGCCCGCCGCCGGATCAAGGCTCCGGCGGCACAAAAATAGGTGCAGGGTGACCACCCCTCCAGCAGTCGCTTATCCCGTCGCGGAATGGCTTTTACATCCACCTCTCCACTATATGCGTTGACGATATTAAAGGCGATGACCCCCAACCGTTCATCTTCCTCCATTCGCCGTACCGCCTTTTCCAATTGCCCAACATCCCGGAACTCCGCATCGTCGTCTAGAACCACGCAATACTCACCCCGGGCCAGGGTAAAAGCCACGTGACGCCCCCCGGTCGCACCCACGTTCGCATGGAGCCGATGGAAACGAACCCATGGAAACTCTCCCTGCACGAGATCAGGCGTATCATCTGTGGATCCATTGTCGACCACCACCACTTCATACAAACGCCGGTCCAATGGCTCAAGGCTCTGGAGACACTTCATCAGCTCCTGGCTGCGATTCATCGTCAGGACCAGAACACTAACCCGTGGTGCTTCATTCCCCAGAGCCGGGGCCGAAGAAATACCTTCCCTTTCCGTCGTTTTGATGCTGCTTGCGCTTGACATCACACTCTTGTGCCGTTGAACTGTTAGACTCATTCTACCCAATGGACACGCTCCTTTTCGATAAAGCTACCAACACCGTGACGGAAACCACCACAGCACCACCCCGTGTAGCCCTCATCGGCCCTGTTCTCCCCTTTCGGGGAGGCATAGCACAGCACACCACGCGGCTTCACAGGGCCGTGGGTGAACTTTCCGAGGTACACACTTGGTCGTTCAGCCGGCAGTACCCCCAATGGATTTTTCCAGGAGAAAGCGACCGTGACCCCAGCTTCCAGGGCCACGTTGAGCCCCGCGTCGAATACAGCATAGATTCATTGAACCCACTGACCTGGAAAAAAACTGCTGCACAGATCCATGAGTTCAATCCACAAACTCTGATCATTCCCTGGTGGACAATATTCTGGGCACCCACCTTCCGGTATTTCGCGAAAACACTAAAATCTCCGGAACGAGAGATCGTGTTCTTCTGCCATAACGTGATAGACCACGAATCCTCCTTCTGGAAAACACTCCTCAGCAAAAATGTCTTGAAACTGGCTGACCGATTCATCACTCACACCAGGCAAGATGCGAAAAAACTGGTGTCCTTTCTCCCCCACGCACGGGTGACGGTGCACCCTCACCCCATATACGATCAATTTCCACCAGCCAAAGGCATTCTACCAAGACGAGCAAAACTGGAACTACTGTTCTATGGTTTCGTGAGACCATATAAAGGGCTTGACCAGCTCATCGAAGCCATGGGCCTGTTGAAAGGGAAAGACATCTACTTGACTATAGCCGGAGAATTCTGGAAAGGGGAAGAAGAAACCAGAAACCGTATCATCGAGTTAGGCATTGAAAACCAGGTGGAACTGCGTCCACGATATCACACAGACCAGGAAACCGCCGAATTATTCCATCGTGCAGATTTCGTCGTATTGCCCTACAGAAGTGCAACTGGAAGCGGCGTAATTCCCATTGCTTACCATTACAACAAACCCGTGATAGCCTCCAATGTAGGCGGTTTGCCTGACGTCGTAAAAAACAACAAAACCGGTTTTATAATAGAAAAAACAACACCGAAATCATTGAGAGACGTGTTTATCAGGCTGTTAAACACCCCCCCCGAACAAATGGACACCCATATCAATAATATAAAATCATACCTTTCATGGCGCCACATGGCCGAACACATCCTTCTACCAACATAAAGCGCAAAATGAAATCCGTGATCTATATAATACTAGTCAACTGGAACGGATGGAAAGATACGATAGAATGCCTAGAGGGACTTCTATCCCTATCCACCATCCACAAATTTCGAATATTGATATGCGACAACGGATCCTCGGACAAATCCTTACAACACATTAAAGAATGGGCGCAAAACAGGACGGACAACCCCGCCACCTTTGACAACGAATCTCTATTTAAAACCATAGATCTTTCTCAGTCCTATAAAGCTATTATACCGTTTCCCTCAAAAATAACATGCATAAGCTGCGACTCCAACCTGGGTTTTGCCGGAGGATGCAATGTCGGGATTCGTTATGCAATGAAAGATCCTGAAATAAACTACATATGGCTGCTCAATAACGACACAGTTGTAGATAGCAACGCACTGGACCATCTGGTAAAGAAAAGCAAACAAGACGAACGTTACGGCATGATAGGGTCCACCATAATATACTATGACAAGCGGAACACTGTCCAAGCTTTCGGCGGAGCGCGATTTTTTCCATGCATAGGCACATCCATGCACATAGGAAGTATAATGTCCAAGTTTCGCCCTGTCGACGAATCAAGGATTGAACGCATAATGGACTATGTATTTGGCGCCTCAATTTTTTTCAAGAAAGAGTTCATTGAAAAGATAGGCCCCATGTCAGAAGACTATTTCCTCTATTATGAAGAAATCGACTGGGCCACCCGCTCTCGAAACATCTACAAATTGGGGTATGCAAGCAAAAGCATCGTATACCACAAATCGGGAAAAAGCATCGGATCCTCCAATAAAACATCAAAGAGAAGCCTCCTTTCCGAGTACTATCTTTCCAAAAACAAATTACTCATCACAAGAAAGTTTTTTCCGAAATGCATCATAACCGTAAAACTATTCCTTATGATACAGGCCTTGTTGAGAGCGCTTTCAGGGCAGCTACACAAATCCAAAATCATTTTTAGCATAGCATTCTCCAACGAAAAAAATCCGGCATGACCCCTCCTCCAACAAGCCATTCCAAATCCATAGCACTGAATGCCACCTACCTTGGCCTATCCAGGGCAATCACATCCTTATCAAGGATAATTTATGCCGTCTTTCTTGCCCGCATGCTTGGCGCAGAATTATATGGTTTATACAATTACGGCCTATCCTGGTACTTGATATTGTTACCCATATCCATTTTAGGCCTGGACTGGGTTCTGTACAAAGAAATTCCATTCAACAGGCAACGGACCCAATTTATCACAAGAAACTCCCTTTTCTTACGAATCCTGGTATCCACGATATTGACAGCCGGCTCGATTTTAACAGCATACATATTGGAACCAACGCCAGAAATCCGCATTCTCTTGATAATATTTTCATTTGCCTTGCTATGCAGGAACATCGTCTTATTACATTATTCGGTATTCACCTCCCTGGAAAGGTCCTACCTGGTATTGAAGTCAGAGCTGATTTTCCGATCTCTTGAAGTAACCCTGGGTATAACCGCTTTATTACTGGGATATGGAATACATGAAGTTGCACTCATTCATACAACATCGTGGTCCGTTCAACTCATATACGTACATTGGATATTACGACGCACTATCGGGCATATAACCGGCCCGATCAGCCTCCATTACAACTTGTCGATTACAAAAAAAGGAATTCCCTTTCTTGTTGCCTCCCTGTCCGCGGTATGGATAACCCAAGGCAGCATCTTCATGAGCAGGTTTTTTGGGGGAATTACCGATGACCTTGGATATATCGCCCTGTCCATACAAGCCCTGGTAATCATCACCACCATCACCTCGGAAATAGGCAATGCCGCATTACCAACCATCTGCAGGTCCATGACTGAAGGACAAGACAAGTCTTTGGCTTACATCAACGAAACCCTTAGGATCGGCTCCTTCATGGGGCCAACTCTTTTCATATTATCATTTTTTCTGATCGACCCCTTGCTTAAACTACTCGTTGGCGCGGAATATCTTCCCTCCGCAAAAACAATACCCTTGATCTTATTGTTAGTAACACCCTTGTTTTGGAATACCTCTTTAATGGGCCTGGTCGGATCTAACGGAAAATATGTCAGCCTGATCACTGCAAACCTGGCCGGATCCCTCTCATTCACAATATCATACATATATCTCTCTCCATTGCTTCACGACACAGGAATCATTTTATCCATAGGAGCAGGATCCATAACAACATTCCTATTCTATTACAGAATCATAGGAAAAGATTACTCGATAGACACCAAAAAACACCTGCTTTTACCATTAATTTCGGGAACTTCCGGAGTCATGACGGCCATTTTCTTTTACAATATCAATGATTCTCTATTATTAATGGCATTGAGTTTTCTTTTCATGCTTATAACAGCAATCCTGACAGGGGCAATAAAAAAATCCGATGTACGCAAATTTGCTTCTGCCTTCAATGGATCCGTCCCAAGAAACTGACAGTGCCTGGGCCTTACACGCAAAGTCAACCAGCAACACGCCCCATCCATGTTCTCCGCCCGAACTTTTCGCACAATCAAACCAGGCCAGGAGAAACCTCCCTGCAACCCTCGCATTGTTCCCAAACAATCCGCTTCATACCCTAATAAATCATATTTACCACAAACATGACACTTAATCATCTAGCATCAGCAGATTCACGGGAACGTTACTACACCTTCGAAAACAGAACACACAACGAGGAACACGGCTTCAGATTGCACACGAGAAACAGCACCTTTATTACCTCAATGCCATAAGAGAATGCCTTACGATTCATGTATGTCGATTTTTCCTGCAACAACTTTTTTCTTGTACACACAGAGACGAAATGATTGGCTCTATACAGCCGTAACTACAACGATGAAGAAACAGGATTCTTCCGGCGGATATTCCCCCTGGGCATGCTCGAGAACTGGACGTGCATCTCGTTGCGCGGCATAAAACGGAACCTACGCCTGTACCCACAGTTGCCGTGCACTGTTGTCATTCATAACCAGCACCCCCCCGAGCACCGCTTGCCAACACGAACTTCAGATCATTGTAACGAGACCCAAAGTCAGATAACATCACACAAAAACGAGACAGCAACGCTTACGAGGAAAAATTCGGATCCTCCATAATCAGGACACCAGTTCCACAGCCGGATCGGAGACGCAGGTTACCCCATGAAGGACAGGATTATCAAAACAAACGCAATATTTTACGTTATTGTAATTATTGTCACCATTACTTTATCAAGCAGAGGAATTCTCGATTCTTCTCTTGGCTACCCTGACGCAGACCGCATCCTGATGGACGGCGTGTTCATACACGATTTTCTCCACGATATCCCATTATCGGACATTTACGGATATACCATAAGCTATTACGGGCAATATCCTGCATTGAGCATTGGCTACCGCCCACCGTTCTTTCCCTTCATCGAGGCAGTCTTCAACACGGTTTTTGGGGTAAACATGTGGAGTAGCCGCTTGGCGCTCCTTGCGTTCGCACTTGTCGGAGCCACCGCCTGGTTTGCCTTGATTCAACGTATGTTCGACGGCCTCACGGCTTTTTTCAGCACGCTGCTGTTGATGACCCTGCCCTTTGTTGCAAAGTGGGGGTGGTATACCATGGGCGAGCTTCCATTGTTGTCCATGAGCATGCTCACTCTTTACCTCTTCTATCGCTATATCGAGACCAATTCCGCGAAGCACCTCTTTCTCACGGCGTTATCTTTTTCAGCCACGGTGTGGACTAAGCAGACCGCTTTTTATCTTGCATTTTTCTTCCTGCTTTATTTGGTTCAACAGGGACAGCTTGTTCCCCGGATCAAGGAAAGTAAAACATGGGGCGCCGTAGCATTGGTCCTTGCAGCATTGATTCCACTTGCACTGATCACGTTATGGTTGGGTGATCAGAATCTGGCACAGTCTATCGGAAAAGGACTGGAAGGAAAGTCACCCTGGTTGCTACGTTGGGAACGCCTTCCCGAGCATTTTACCAACATCGTTCATTATCAAACCACACCGCCCTTTCTGCTTCTGGTACTGTTCGGCATGGCTTTGTCCGTGGTGACCAGAGAAAAAAAGTCGATATTTTTCGCTCTTTTCATTCTGGTCACTTTCCTGTTTTTCTCATATGTGATCCACAAAAATGAGCGTTACACTATTTTTTGGCTCCCCGCTTTTGCGCTGTTCGCCGCATTGCCACTCTACATCTTTCGTAGAAAGCCCATGTGGCGCAATCTATTCATTACCGTCCTGGTGGTGGTGGCTGCCTGGGATACTTACCAGGTGTACGCCAAGGCACCCAACCATGCCACCGGTTACGACGCCGCTGCCGCTTTTGTTCTGAAAAACAGCCGCTCCCCCACCGTGATGGTGGACGCCTATAATAACGGATACTTCATCTACTTTATGCGGGCGCTGGATCCAGAGCGCGGTATGTATGTGCTGCGGGCAGACAAACTTCTTACCAGTTCGTCCATCGGCTACCACAACCGGCTGAGCATCCATGTCAAGAACCGTGAAGGAATCCGGGCATTACTGGACCGTTATGGTATCGAGTTGATCGTGGTGGAAAGCCGAGATCGATCGGGCATCCAGATTCATCAGGAATTCCGCCACTACCTGGAAGAAGGCCCGTTTGATGAGCTGACGCGGATCCCAGTGAAGAGCAACCGACCCCCGTTGATGGATCAGGAACTGGTGGTCTACCGCTACCGTGACTACAAGCCGGCCAAGGGCGGAATCCTGGAATTGCATCTGCCGGTGGTGGGCCAGACCATCCGGGTACCTTTGCGTCCCGAGCCCAAGCAGTGATTCGAACGGACGGAAATATCAGCAACGGGAACGAACCGCCGCCGACAACCCCCACAGCGGCAGCAAGGGCAGGATCAGCCCGGTGAAGAGGAAAAGCACAACCAGTTTCGGATGCCGGTAGCGAAGGCGTTGCAACCAAGGAGCGATTTTTGCAAAACCGGTCAGACGGGACAAGGGAGGCCAACAACTTCCCTTCTGAAAGGGGTTGACCAGGACTTCTGCCGGCGCTGCCAGCGCCTGGCCCAGTTCCGGGGAAGATAGGTAACGCACCCGGGGTAGCTGCCATTCGATGGCGGTAAGCAGCCGGTCCAGGCCGGCAATGGAACGACGGCACTCTTCTTCTGTGCGCGTGTAGTTGTAGCGGTGGGTGGAGATGGTCACGGGCAACGCCTGGCGCGCGGCGGCCTTGGCTTCCCGAAGGGCGGTTTCCGGCGTATTGCGCCCATCCACCGGTTCATACATGACGTTGCGGACCAGATGGATCTGGCCGCCATCACTCACCTGTCCCACGCGGATGAGCGGGGGATCCTGAATGTAACGTCCCGACGCGTCCCGGGCCACGCACCGGTAGCCGGCACACTGAATGAAATGCACTCCTTCTTTCCGCCACACTGCCTCTACCTCATCGGTCCACAGGTAGCAGGGCGCCACAGTACTCAGGCTGGGGGCGCCAAACAGGGATTGAAACCGTTCCAGCGCTTGCCTCACCCACGATTCCACCCGCTCCCGCGGCTCGGGAACCGTGGGCAAATGGTAGCCGTTGACATAGTGGGCCTGGAGAGGCGAATCCAAGGCTTCCCAGTCCCACCATTGGGGATCGTCCATGGCTTCGCCCACCCGGTCGTCGCCTGCGCGCACGCATGCCATGAAGGCTTCGCTGTTGACGTGCTCCAGCCCGTGCAACTGAGGTACCAGCACACCCGACTTCATCGCCAGCCGAAGGGCCTGGTCGATCTCGGGAAAGGCTTCGTCGAGATAACGCCTGTGGTAGACACCAGACACCCGGATCGCTCGGGTGTCCGGCACGGCAAGCACCATGTTGGCAGTAAACACCGGCTTGCGGCCCAATGAATCGATATGACCTTCCAGCATCGTGACAAGGCGGAGCAAGCGTTCTGCATGGAAAGAACCTCCAGGCCCCCAATCGTCGCTTTCCAGCAGTACGGGCGTATCCACGAAATAGGGTTCATGCCAGGTATCCAGAAGGAGTCGCCGCTTCCACAACCACAGGAAAAGCGTTAGTCCAAGCCACCAGAAACCCAACCAGAATAACCATTTCATGGTGCTATTCGATCACCTCCATCGGCATTCCCACTTCCAGCACGCACTTGCCATCATGGACGAGATTCTGCCCGAAGAAAACCTGGTTGCCCCCCTTGCGGTAGGTCATCAGGGTCTTGAGGGGCTCGTTGCCCTCGCGCCGGCCGGTCTGGGGGTTTACAGTGGGGATGACGCAGCGGGAGCAGGGCTTGACCACACGGAAGGTGAGGTTGCCGATGCGGATGCGCTTCCAGCTGTCCTCGGCGTAGGGCTCGCATCCCTCCACAACCAGGTTGGGGCGGAAGCGTTCCATGGGCAGGGGGCGGGGCATGCGGCGGTTGAGGTCGTCGAGGGAGGCCTGGGAGATGAGCAGGAAGGGAAAGCCGTCGGAAAAAGCGGTTTCGTCGCCGGGCATGGCATAGGCGGGGTCCACCTGGCGGTGCTCCTCCTCGGGAAACTCCACCAGGTGGCAGGGGATGCCGAGGAACTCGCTGAGCCAACGGTCGGCCTCTTCGCCCATGGGCCGGGCAAGGCAGCGCTCCTTCCAGACCTGGACCTCCACCGGCTCGGCATCTGGCCGGGAAGAGACCTCCAGCTCCGGCATGCCGGGCGCCGTCAGCCGCAGGCCGTTCTCCAGCACCTCGGGCCGGACCAGCACCATGCGCGGCAGCTCGCGCTGGGTGAGGAAGCGGCCCTTGTCGTTCACCACCATCCAGTGGCGGTCCAGCTCCGGCCCGCGGGCGCCCACGGTCATTCGCAGCAGGGATTCGCCACGCAACGACTTCACTGGATAGCGGTAGAGCCCGGTGAGCTTCATTTCAAAACCCGATCCCAATGCCGATGTTGCTCCACCCGCCGTCGCTGCCACCGCCGACTCCCACGCCCACGCTCACCGCAGGGCGGTTCCAGCCGCCGGACTGGCGGTTTTCCCAGACGCGGATCTCATCGGCCTGCAGCACGGGATAGCGGTAGTCGGCCTCGCCCACCTTGCCATCCATGTAGCCGAGCACGGAACCGGTGACGGTGACCAGTCGCCCCACCGGGTACTCGGCAGGCTCCAGGAACCCCTTGTAGTCGGCGATGAAGCGCCCTTGGGACTTCTGCCCGGTGCGCGGCCTTCCCTCGTTGTCCAGCGGATAGGCCATGATCTCCACCAGGGTGCGGTCCTGGAGGTTCTTCACGCGGATGACGCTGCCGCCCCAGGTGAGGCGCTGCCCTTTCACCGAAGGATCGGCGGTGGCCGAGAGCTGGGCCGGCAGCGGGCCTGAGGGCCGGGTTTCGCCGGTGCTCTGGCAGGCAGCCAGCAGAAGCAGCGTGGCCAGGAGGAAGAGTGTTCGAAACAGGGGCATGGCTTTCCTCCGCTTTCACCACCAGTAAGGGTACCGCCACGGGTACCCCGGATAGTAGGGCCACCACGGATCGTGGTAGTAGGTTCTCGGTTTCGGCCACAGGTGCCAGGCAGTCACCTGCACCACCGGGTAGCGGTAGGGGTATTCCCCCACCTTATGGCTCTCCATGCCGATCACCGGGCCGCTCACGGTGAGCAGCCTCCCTTCCGGCAGCTGGGCCGGATCGATGAAGCTGCCGAAACGGGCGATGAAGCGGCCATCCACCGCACCATCCTCTTTCGGTTCGCCATCCTTCTTCAGCTCGCGGGCCAGCACCAGCACGTCGGTATGGTCGCTGTGGTTCTGCACCTCGATGATGTCGCCGCCCCAGCGCACCTCGCGGGAGAGGTGGGATCCGGCGTCCCTTTGCACCTCGCGCACGGAGACCGGTTCGGCCGGAGGCCGGGCGATGGTGCCGGGCAGCTGGCTGGTACAACCATCGAGCAGGAGCAGAATGAGCGTACAATGGAGCAGCCGCTTCATGTTCCGAATATACCCCAAATGTCCCTGAACTGCTGGATCTACAAGAGCCCGAAGAAGGAGGAGATGTACCTCTACCTGGCGCGCGAGGACGACTTCGACTGTGTGCCGGGGCTTCTGTTGCGCCGGTTCGGCGAGCCTTCACTGGTGATGGAGCTGGAACTGCACGAGGGGCGGCGCCTGGCGCGCGCCGAAGTGACGGAAGTGATGGAGCGGCTGCGCGAGGAGGGCTACTACCTGCAGATGCCGCCAGAGCTGGTGCCTGAGATTTGTCATGGCAACCCGGACTGAAGCGGGTTACAAGAACCCCATGTGTATCGCCGTGCCCAAGACGAAGGACGGGAATCTCGTTCGTGAACCCGCCTGGAAGAGCCTTCTGCTGCTGCCCCTGCGGTTGCTGGGGTTGGTCTGGGTGATGTTGAAGCTGCTCTTCGTCGGGCTGGTGAACAGCCGCTAGCCTGCCTGCCCGCGGCGGCCTTCGGCCTCGGCGGGCCTACGTCGTGCTTCGCCCCGGGGCCTTCACCCTTCTCGCTTGGCCCGCTTCCGCTCGTGTTCTTTCAGGTGTTTCTTGCGCAGGCGGATCGCCTCGGGGGTCACTTCCACCAGCTCGTCCTCCTCGATGAACTCCAGCGCCTGCTCCAGTGAGAAGCGCACCGGCGGGGTGAGGATGAGGGCGTCGTCCTTTCCGGCGGCGCGGATGTTGGTGAGCTGCT
>Ga0256914_1002002_pt1 | contig 17448 bp, 10 predicted proteins | sample HulkmetaG_FD_191571 | JGI IMG/M metagenome (GOLD analysis project Ga0256914, IMG submission 191571) | Hydrothermal chimney microbial communities from Main Endeavour vent field at the Juan de Fuca Ridge, Pacific Ocean - Hulk | ecosystem: Environmental > Aquatic > Marine > Hydrothermal vents ... | reverse complement strand
CTTAAATTTTTTCTTACTCTTAACGCCCTCTTTGCTTTTTTCTCTTACTTTAAACGGCAATAAAGTTGAGTTTTACGATTTTATAAAATTGAATAACTTAGATTCAAGCTACGAAACCGTCCTCGTGAAATTTAAAAAACCTTTAAAAAAAGAAGAAAAAAACAAATATATAAAAATGGGAGTCAAAACGATAAAATACGCGGGAGATCTTGCGTACTATTTTTTAGCAAAAAGAGAGCTCTTTAAAAAACTCTCTTTCGAAAAAGGAACCAAGTTCGCTCCTTTCCTTCCGATATACAAAATATCTCAACGAATTTTAAAAAAAGAAACAAACGATTACGCAATCGACGAAAACGGAAAATATATATTAAATGTAATAACTTTTTACGAAACGGATCTTAAAGAGATTGAAAACCTTCTAAAAGACATTGAAAGCGTAGAGATTATAAAACATAACGAAAACGAAACGCAAATAAAAATATCTTACGAAGAGATAGAAAAACTTTCGAAAATCCCTCAAATATGGCGCATAGAAGAAAAAAAACCTCCCATAAGCTTCAACTCCCCTTTCTATTTAAAAAAAAGAGAGCTGAAAAACAAAAGAGAGGATACTCTCGAAAACACCACCAACTTAGCCGCCTATCGGCTGATGGGCGTTTCCAAAATGTGGGAACCTCCCTATAATCTTACGGGCGAAGGAGTCAAAATAGCCCTCGTGGATTGGGGAAAAGTAAGAAAAACCCACCAAGAGTTCCAAGAAGGCGGAGAAAGCAGAGTAATAATAGAAGGAGAGCAGGATAGAGATCTAAGTTTTCACGCAACGCATATCGCGGGAACGATAGCGGCGAAAGGAGTAAACGAAGATAGCAAAGGAGGAGCTCCCAAATCGACGATTTACGACTATTACGCTCCTGAAATAAGCTACACAAGAGCCGTTTTAAAGGCTTTTTTCGACAAAGGAATCACCCTCTCCCACCACGCCTATCTTTATCAGGATCCGGCATATTCCGGAGTATATGATGAAGAAGCGAGCAGCCTCGACAAAGCCGTTAGAATGAATCCCACTTTAAACGTTTTCATGGCCGGAGGAAACGACAGAACGAATCCGGAATATCCCAATTGGGGAATGATGAGAGGTCCGACAAACGCCAAAAACGTTTTCACTTTCGGACTGTCGGTCGATGACGGAAAAATAATCAAATATTACAGCAACACCGGTCCGGTTAACGACGGCAGAATCAAACCCGATCTCACGGCCGCCGCTCCCGGCAACGGAAGATTGCTATCTACGAGCATAGAAAGCGATACGGCCTACAAGGACGGAGGAGGAACCTCTTCGGCAACCGCAAGAGCCATGGGCGCGGCGGCGCTACTGCTTGAAGAATATAAAAGATTAACCGGAAAAGAGGGCATAAGAGAGGATATTTTAAAAGCTCTTTTAATAAACACCGCAAAAGACGGAGGAAGAGAAGGACCCGATTACGAATTCGGATTCGGAAACATAGCGCCGTTTGAGGCTCTTTTGGTTTTAAAAACGCTCTCTTTAGACGAACCTCTTTTGAAAACGGGAACGGTAACTCAAGACGAAATTCAAAAGTTTTACATTCAAAACGATAAAACGCAAGATATCAAAGTTACGATAAACTGGATAGATCCCGAAGGAGACGTTAACAACCAAGATAAAACTCTCGTCAACGACATAGACATATGGATAGAAAAGGACGGAAAAGTATATTATCCTTTCTCTTTAGACAAAAACAATCCTCAAAATTTGGCTACGGCAAACGGATTCAACAGGATAGACAATACCGAGCAGATAGTCATAAAAAACGCTTCTCCCGGCATTTACAAACTCTTCGTAAAAGGATATCAAATAATAACCGACTCTCAAGATTACGCCATAGCATCTTCCATCTACCTAAACGATAAAAATCCTTCTAAAGAGGAGAACGAAGAAAGCGATACGGATAACGACAACAACGCCACCGACGAACTTTCCGTTCCCCTTCCCCCCTCCAACCTAAAAGCTACGGCCATAGACGAACACAGAATAAAACTTTCATGGATAGACAACTCCGATAACGAAATGGGATTTAAAATATTTAGAGACGGAAAACTTATACACGTAACGAATCCCAACATAGAGAGTTTTACCGACACCGGGCTTAAAGAAGACACGCTTTATACCTATACGATAAAAGCTTACAACGAAAAAGGAGACTCTCCTTTCATACAAACGGAAGCGAAAACCGAAAAATCCTCCCCTGCTCCCGTTTACACGACGGAAACTAAAATTCTCGAAGACGCTCAAGAAAACAACACCGACAAATGGGGGATTTACGATCATATTCCCTGGGGATACGGAAAGATAGAAAACGTCTATGATCCGGAGAAAAAAAGCAGAGTCATCAAGCTTTCCGACTCCCGCTTTATAAACCATACCACAAACGAAGAAAACGGAATAGGTTTTAAATTAAACGAACTTTTTAACGAAACGAAATTTAAAAACATCTCTTTCGAGATAAAAACGAAAAGCTATTTTACGATCTTCTTAGCGGTCAAAACCGTATCGAAAAACAACGTATATCTAACTTACGAACCGAGCGGCTTTAATAAATTTCACTACAACAATCAAAAAGGAGAATACGTATGGCTCTCTTTGGGAGACGTAACGGACGGAAAATGGCACAAAATCGAAATAAACTTTCAAAACGCCCTTCAAAAAGCATATCCGAACGACAAAGTCGTATCGTTTAGACTCTTTTTGGTAAGAGGAGACGTTATGCTCGATAATATAAAACTTTTCAACGACTCCTCCTCAAATACCGCCTTCTCCGACAACTCGGAAGTTTTCATAAACAACTGCTACTTTAACATCCTCGAGAGAAAACCGGATATCGAAGGAAAAAGATATTGGATAGAGGGATTGAAAAACGGAATGAGCGCAACCGACGTGGTGGAATATTTCTTTGAAAGCGACGAATTAAAAAGAAAAAAATTATCGGACAAAGAGTTCGTGGAAAAAGCCTACAGAACCATTTTGGGAAGAGAACCGGATAGAAGCGGTTACGAATATTGGCTGAACAAACTAAACGAAGGAGTTTCCAAAGAGATTATCATATACGAATTCGCGTTTTCCGAAGAGTTCGCGCAATTTTGCGACAAATGCAACGTTACCAACTACTCGATAGAAGACCAGCTCGAAGCCTTTTTGGAAAGACTTTATCTGCTAATTTTAAACAGAAAGTCGGATCCTCAAGGAAAAGAGGAGTGGAAAGAGGCTCTTTTGCAAAAAAGAGTTACGGCTTCGCAACTTGTAAAAGGCTTTTTCGATTCAAAAGAGTTCAAAGAGAAAAATATAAGCGACGAAGAGTTCGTAAAAACCGCATACAGAGCCATACTCGCAAGAGAAGCCGAAGAGGAGGGATTGAGATATTGGACGTCTCTTCTTGCGAGCGGAAAATATACGAGAGAAGAGATTGTGGATAAATTTCTTCAATCTCCGGAATTTAAAGCCCTCGTCCAAAAATATCAAATAACTCTTTAAGAGAGGGGAAACCCTCTCCCGTCAGTGGGCATTCACTCCGTATTCGGAGGCTATTTTTTCAAACTCTTTCGAATAAGCAAATCCCTTTATCAAATCCTTTTTCCCCAATCCGTTTTTCACTCTGTTAACCCAATATTCCAATCCTCCGCTATCCGGCTCCCTGTTTAGGAAGGTTCTGTAAAGAGAGACGATCATATCCCTATCTTCAACCCCTTTGCTTTTGAATTCCGGCGAGAGAAAGAAATATACGCCTATCTCTACGGCATTTTTTTCTCCGTTTAAAAGAGCTTTTTTCCAATACGAAAGTCCGCCTTTATCGCTTTCCCTGTTTAAAGAGTAGTTATAAAATCTCTCTATAAATCCCTCCACCATATCCTCGTTTGAGGCCGGAAGCGCATCGTACTCTTTGCAAAGAGATATCCAAGATGCGTCTTTTAAAAGGACGTCGTCCCTTAAAAGCTTTCGCGTTATCCTTTTAGCTTTCAGATCGGAAAGATATTTCCTATAAAGAGATTCGTCGCTCTCTTTAGCGAGAGAAAAAAGCATCTTAACGTACTCCTCGTCGCTTAGGGAGAGACTTTTAAACTCCGAAGACTCCAAAAGACTCTTTACTACGCTAAAAACGCTCTCTCCGTTTTCCAGCCTTTTTTTAAGATCATTCACGCTTTCGGTTACGCTTAAAGAGTCGGTATCGAAAATCACTTTATATATAAAAGCCGCAAAAGAGAGATACTTGTTCGTTTTATTTTGAGACGACTTGACTCCTTTGCCCTTTATCGGATACTCTTTCAAGTAGCTTTTGTCGTTGGATTTTATTTCCAAAAAGGTTTCATACTCTCCCTCTTTTTTGGGAGAAAAAGATATTCCGAAAGTACAATATTCGTCTTTGTCCAATTTAAAATTCTTTCCGTTGCACGGTTTTTCTCCCTTTGAGAGATCAAGCTTAAAAGCGGCGCCGTTTTTCAAAAAGATATCGTAAACTTCCATTTTTGAAGAACCGGCATTATAAACCGACAAAATTTTCCACGAGGAGCTTTTGCCCGCTTCCGTATCCTCGAATTTCCAAGAGTCAAAAAGCGCCCTTTTAATATCTATGTAATCTATCAAAAGAGCGTCTTTCCCCAAACTCACTTCAAAATCCTTCACGTACTCCCATTTAAATTCGTACTCTCCCTCTTTCGGCAAACTCTTAAAATAGGTTATCCGGCTTTTAATGCCGCTATCGGAATACTCTTGCGAACCGTTTATGTAAAATTTAAAATAATCATAATCCAACTCCGAAGATATGTCGTAACCGAAAAGTATCTCTCCTCCTTTAGCCACTTTCATCTTAAAAGAGTAGTCGGTTTTTTGAGTATCGTCTATGTCTTTGGATCTTAAAAATCCGTCTTCTATAAACCATCCGCTTTTTTTGTCCAAAATATCGCTTTCTTTATCGAAATCGAACCTCACTTCGTGAAAAAGCTCCAATTTCGCGGACGAGTCTTTTCCCTCCACCTTCAGCTTCACACTCGCTTGAGAATCGTTGGAAGAATCGTTTAAAATCTCGAGTGTCGATCTTATCGTTCCCTCTCTCGAAGGTTCGGCGTAAACTCCAAAATCGCACTCTTTCGAAGGAGATAGGATAAAGGGAAAACTGCTCGGACAGCCGTTTGGCACATCAAAACTTATTCCGAAATTCTCCTTATCCGAAAGGTCTATATTGTAAACGGTCAAATCTTTAAAGCCGGCGTTTTTTACGGTTATCTTCTCGTATCCGCTCTTCTCGCCGATCGCAACCTCTTTAAAATCCACCTCGTTAGGTTCTCTCTCCATCACGGAAAAAACCTCCGAAAGCAAAGGAACGCTGGAAGCTATCGCAAAATCCTGCTTGTCGGTCGTTATCAAAGTTCCTTTAATTATCAGCGCGTATTTTCCTTTGGGAAGATTTTTTATCTCTATCTGTTCGCTATTGTCGGTATGATTCGGCATAATTTTCACCGCCGGAGAGTCCGGATGATTTTTGTCCAAAGTATAAGGATAATACACCCTTCCGTTTCCGACGACTTTAATATCGATATCGTTTACCAAAGTTTTTTCCTGATTGTTCGGATCTCCCGCCGGATCAATCCAGCTGATCGTAATTTTTACGTCCTTAGTCTCGTCAAGATAAAAGGTTAAACTCTTCTCCTCCCCGTAAGCTACGGAATCGATATACAAAAGAGGAGAAGAGCCGTTTAAAGTATTTACGATATCGACCGCTTTTTTAGCGTTTATAAGACCGTATCCGTATTCGTAATCGGGCCCCTCTCTGCCCAAATCTTCCGCGCTGTTAAATAAAACGGCCTTTAAAATGTCCGCCCTTATGTCTTCTCCGGAAACCTTTTTATAAGCTTCCGCCACCAAAACCGCCGCTCCGGTAGCGCCCGGAGTCGCCATGGAGGTTCCGGACATATTTACATAAGAGTTGTCGCTATCCGCTCCGCAAGAGTACAAAGACCACCCGTCAGCCACCAAATCCGGTTTCACCCTTCCGTCCATAACCGGACCGGTACTGCTAAAATAAGCAAGTTTCTTATCGCTTCTAATCGCTCCGATCGTAAAGACGTTTTTCGAATTTATAGGCCCTTTGGTAATCCCGTACTCTCCGTAACCGGTAGCTCCCCTATCGTTTCCGGCGGCCAAAAACTCCAAAATCGTAGGATGAGAATATATGTTTTTATCTTGGGCGTAAGCTTCGTAATCGTACTCTCCAAGACGAGTTCTTTCGGAATAACCGTAAGAGTGGTTGGAGATTTTGACGTCATCCTCCAAATAAGCCTTCAAAATGGCTGAGGAGAAATAGGCGTCGTTAAAATAGTAGCTGTAAAGTTCGCTTTTATTCGCCATTCCGTGGGCTTTAGGATTTATTCCCTCGGCTCCTATCGTTCCCGCAACGTGAGTGGCGTGAGCGCTGATACCTCTTACGTTTCTTCTAACGACTCTCGATACGCCGTTTTTCATAAATTCTCTGTGAGTATCCCTTATCAAACCGCCGTCAACGATTCCGACTTTCATATTTTCGCCGTTTAGCATATAAGGATATTCCCACAATTCGTTTACGTGCATCAAATTTGCCGAAACGAGGTTTCGTTTTTTCGGAAAATCCCTTTTAGGCTCTATTATTTTTATTTTATTGATATTTTCTTCAGCGTATTTAACTAAAGGGGAATTCAAAAACTTTTTTAAATCCGAAGGAGATATTCTAAGCAAAGCAGACTTGCCGTCCGAATACACCTTCACGACCTCTAAATCCAGATCCGAAAACTTCTCATAAATAGTCTCTTTATCAATAAAAGCGAAAAATATGGCGTTTATTAACAGATCGTCTTTAGAAGAGAGGTCTTTTCCGTACAAAAGCTCTTTTTTAACTTTCAAAAGAGGCGTAAGCTCGGCGTATCCGACGAGAGAGTTATCCGTGCGGTTCGTTTGAGAGAGTTTCATCTCTTTAAAAAGAAGCTTATCCATAGCTCTCTCGCTTCCGTAAAAATAGTAGGAAAGATCGCCGGCATACTCTATCGAATCTATTCCTTCTTCAAAATATTCTTTTATTTTCTCTTTCGATAAAGGCTTTTTAAAGCGAAAAAGTTTAGAAATTTTTTTATCCCCGTTTTTCTTATAAAATTTAATCTTTGAAACATCGGTTTTAAAAATTACCCTGTTTCCGTTTAAATTAAGAGCGTAACCGCCTTCATAAACGAAAAATATTATTAATGCGGGTACAATTTTTTTCATCTATCCGTCCTTTGGAATATTCTTATTTTCTATTTCGGCTTATAAGGAAAATTTTTTATACCTTTAGGCAAAAAAGAAAATAAACTAAATCGATCCCCACATTAAAAAAGTGGTTTTTTTTTTAAATTCCGAATAAAAGAATTTAGGAGTATAATTTTTCACAAACCAACATATACAAAAGGAAAAGAGTTGAAAATAGTCATTGCGGGGGCGGGCAAGGTGGGCTACAACCTTGCGAAAGTCTTAAGCGTTCATCACGACGTAACGATTATAGACAAAAACGAAGAAGCTCTAAACAGAATGTCCAACGATTTCGACATTCTTCCCGTTCAGGGAGACATAGAAAATCCGGAAACATATCTGAAACTCAACGACAAAGAAAACAACCTTTTCATAGCGGTAACCAACTCCGACGAAGCCAACATACTATCCCTTTTCATATCTCAAGAGCACATACGCTCGAACAAAACGATAATAAGACTTCAAAACAATTTTTTCAAAAAAACGAAAATTTTACAAAAACTCGGCGAGCCTACGGCCATATTTCCTTTGGAGATAACCACTTCCAAAATAGACTCTCTTTTGGATTTTCCGAAAGCCAACAACGTAAAAACCTTCTCCTACACCAAAGCCAAACTCATTTCGGTAAGAGTCAACATAGAAGAGGATAAGAGTTTTTTCGTCAAAAAGCTTCTCGAAGAATTTCCGAACGTCATAGCGGTAGCGAAAGAGAGAGATAAAGAGTTTTCCATACTCGAAGAAAACGACGTCATAAAAAACAAAGATCTCATATACTTCTTCGGGGACGAAGAGGAAATCAAAAAAATATGCGAGCTTTTCGACAAAACCGACATAGAAAAAATAAAAAGAGGCGTAATATACGGAGCGACGGATCTGGGAATAGAGATAGCCAAAGCCCTGTTAAAAAGGGATATACAAATCAAATTGATAGAAAAAGACGATAAATTGTGCCATTACGCCTCCGAAGTATTGGAAGGAGACGTAACGGTGATAAACAGTCATTACAGCTCTCACAAATTTTTCAACGAAGAGGGACTTAAAAACGCGGAACTGTTCATATCCACTACGGAAAACGACGAATATAACATAGTAAAATGCATCGAAGCGCAAGAGATAGGAATAAAAAAAGTGATTTCCATAAACAACGATTTGGAATATTACAATCTCATGCACAGACTCGGAATAGTCGTAGTAAGAGGAGTGAAGGCAAACGCGATATTCTCCATTCTCGAAAACATCGAATCCAACTACATTATAGGAAAAAAAGAGTTTTGCGGAGGAAAAGGGGTGATTTTCATAAGAAAAATATTTAAAGAATCTCCCCTCATAGGAAAAACGATCAAAGCCTATCCCGCTTCAAAAAATTCCCTTACTCTTTTGATAAGAGACGAAAAAACGGAATATTTCTACGGAAAAACGGAGATAAAAGAGGGAGACGTCATAGTGGTTTTTTGCGTAAAAGAGGAAGATTCTAAAGTAAAAAATTGGATATACAACCTATAAAATGGACTACAAAAGCATAATAAAATTTATCTCCGTAATAGGGATGTGGCTTTCTCTATTTTTGCTTCTGCCGGTTTTAATAGGATGGGCTTACGACGAAAATTACGCTCCTTTTCTCATTTTCGTCTCTTTTTTATTCCTAACGAATCTGATTTTGTTTCTCTTCGTTTACAAACACAAAATGAATCTGATGATAAAAGAGAGCATACTAAGCGTAAATCTTATCTGGTTCCTTTTGGGAATAGCCGGAGGGGTTCCTCTCGTTCTGACTACCGGAGTAAGTTTCGCGGACGGTTTTTTCGAAGCCATAAGCGGTTTCACCACTACGGGAGCTACGATCTATACCGATATAGAATCTCTTCCAAAAATGGTTCTCTTTCACAGAAGTCTGATGCATTGGCTCGGAGGTATGGGAATCATAGTTTTGGGAGTCGGACTCTTTTCAATCATAAATCCGGCCGGTTCCATGAGCCTTTTCAAAGCCGAATCGACCGGAGTTCAGATGCAAAAACTAACTCCCAAAATAAAAGACAACGCCATGACACTATGGACAATATACCTCTTTTTTACGCTTTTGGACGCTCTTTTATTGGACATGGCGGGAATGGACAAATTCGACGCCGTAAACCACGCCTTTTCTACGATATCAACCGGAGGATTCTCCACCAAAAACGCATCTTTAGGCTTTTGGGCGGATAACGACGCGATCATTTGGATCACGACCTTTTTTATGGCCGTATCCGGAATCAACTTCATGGCGCATTTGAAACTCTACTACAACGACGCAAGCGGATATAAGAGCGAAGAGGTAACCTCCTACCTATTTATATTGATTTTTCTATCGCTGATATTGACTCTCATACATTGGCATCTTAGCAATATGGACTTTTACGAATCCCTAAAACACTCTTTCTTTACGATTTCGTCCATACTCACGACGACGGGTTTCGCTTCTTTGGATTACGAAACTTGGGGAAACGCCGCGGCCGCCATAGTCATGATAGCGATGCTTATCGGAGCGAACGCCGGCTCTACGGCCGGAGGAGTGAAAGTTATAAGATACGTTATCATCATCAAAGTTCTAATCGCCGAAATGAAAAAAACTCTCCATCCAAACGCCGTAATAACGGTCTTTTTCGAAAAAAACAAAATAAAAGAGTCGGTTCTGTTTTCCATTTTCGGATTTATGTTTTTATATTTTTTAACCGTAACCGTTACCTCCTTCTACCTCTATATGAGAGGATTCGACGCCCTAACTTCGATAACGGCGGCTTTGGCGACGGTCGGAAACATAGGACCGGGATTCGGAGAGATAGGACCGGCGGATAACTTCTCGTTTTTCAGCTGGTACGATAAAATAGTCCTCTCCGTCTCCATGATAATAGGAAGACTCGAGTGCTACACCTTCTTTTTGATATTCGTGAGGGATTTTTGGAGGAAATTTTAAATTCCTATCCCAAAACCGTATCCCTCCACTTTATCGAACATCCCATGGAAGGATATTGGACGGCGGGCGGATCTTTTTTGTTAAAAAGAGACATTATCGCATCTTTCAACTCCTCTTTCGTAACCTCGTTTTCATCCTGCCAATTATCGTCAACCCTTCCGTGATAATAGAGCCTCCCCTCTCCGTCGTAAAGATATATATCGGGAGTGCATTGAGCCTTCAAAGCTTTAGCCACCTCTTGAGTTTCGTCCACGAGATACGGAAAAGTGATATTGTATTTTTTTATCGCATCCAACATATAAACCGGAGAATCTTCGGGATAGTTCGGATGAATGTTCGGATTTATCGCAACGGCGTTTATGTCGAGTTTCTTAGCGAAATTCGCCGCAGATACGAGCCTCTTCCACACGGCTTTAGCATAAGGGCAGTGATTGCAAGTTACGTAAATCAAAAGTCCGTTTTTGCCCATAAGCTCCTTGCTGTCGTAAAGTTTTCCGTTGGGGTCTTTAAGTCTAAATTCCGGCATCTTCTCCCCGAGAGGTATCTCTATCGACTTTTTCAAACTCATTGCATCTCCTTTATCAAATAATCAAGCGCTTCGGAAACTTTGTAAACCGACTCTATTTCGCACTCCTCCTTTTCGGAATGCGGAAAACGGATGTTGGGACCTACGGAGACGGTTTTCAAACCTTGAAACTTATCCTGAATGATCCCGCACTCCAAACCGGCATGAATCGCTTTGAATTCAACTTTGTCAAAATATCTCTCAAACGCCTCTTTCACTTTTAAACTAAAATCGTTTATCCGAGGTTTCCACGCCGGAAACTCATGTTCGCTTCTTGTCTCAAAAGAGAAAGCCTTCAAAAAACAGATCGTCTCCTCTTTAATATTTTTTAAATCCTCATTATTCATAGACCTTGCGAAAAAGGAGAGTTTGAGTTTATCCCCTTCGATAAAAATCTCGCCCAAATTGATACTCGTTTTAGGGATTTTAAACTCCTTATCGTAACTTCTAACTCCCTGAGCGAAAGAGCAAACGGCCTTTATCAAAACATCGGAATCCTTTATATATTCTCTGCGATTTTCCGAGACTTTAGAAACCTTTATATTTTCCCTCTCTTTAAACTCCCCTTCGAACGAAACCAGAGCGTAAGCGCTTTTGGGAATGGAGTTTAAAGCTTCTCCCCCTTTCACATCAAATATCTTTACATTTCGTAAATCTTTCAAATATAAAAAGAGTTCCTTTACGGCGTTTTTAATATCCTTATCTATATCCACTCCGGAGTGGCCTCCCGGCAACCCTTCAACTTCCACTCTATAAAGATTTACGCTCTCATTTCGCGGCAGACTCTCTCTCTCAAGCCTCTTCTCCCCGTATATATCGACGCCTCCGGCGCATCCTATAAATATATACCCCTCTTCTTCGCTATCGAGATTCAAAAGATTTTCGGATTCTATTTTAAGCTCCAAATTCACAGCTCCTATCAATCCCACTTCTTCGTCGGAAGTGAAAAGAGCCTCGATATTGTCGAATTTTCTCAAAAAATAAAGAGCCATGGCCACGCCTATTCCGTTATCCGCTCCCAAGGAGCCGTTTTTAGCTTTTAAAACTCCCTCTTTTTCAATAACTTCTATATTCGGAGCGTCCCCTATGCATACCATGTCGTAATGGGATTGAAGACATATTTTCGGAGAGCCTTTTTTGGCCGAAACGTTCCCGCTTTTATCCGTCTTCACTTCGCAACCGGCCTTTTCGGCCTCTTTGACTATGAACTCTTTCATCTTTTCGGCATGAAAACTGCAGCGGGGGATCTTTGTTATCTCCTTAAAAATCTCTATAATTTCTCTCATTTCTAAATCCGTTTTAAAATTGATTTGGATACCATTTCACCTATGAAAATATTAATTTTAATTATACCATTTTTATTTACCGGCTGTCTCTTTTTTAACGACCGCGGAATAGACTTAAAATATTACAACGACTGCGAAGAGTATTACGACGCTCAAGGCCTATACCACAAAGAGTGCGATAAAAATCTCATTGAGTATAAAGACCTAAACCCTAAAAAACTCCTCTTTAAATCCGATAATTGCCAATAAAAACTCAAAAAGGCGATTTTTATGGAAGAGAGCGTTGAAGAGATACGAGAGGAGATATTCTCCCACGGCGAAAAAAAAGGTTTAAGAACCCACAACAGAATAAACGGGGAACTTTGCGGAAGAATAGTCGAACTAAAACCCGGATATTCGAAGGTCTCCCTAAAAACCACCACCGAAATGATAGCCGACGACAAAGAATTGATACACTCGGGATTTCTCTTTTGTGCGGCGAGTTTCGCGGCGGTTGCATGCGTAAACGATCCCTACGCCTTTTTGCTAAGCAGCGAAATAACCTTCCTAAGTCCGGCAAAAAACAAAGACATGATAATTTTCGAAGCTTACGAAAAGTATCAAAACGGAAGAAAAAGAGAGATAGAGGTAAAAGGCTTTTTGGACGAGATTAAAATTTTAAAAGGCTCGTTTACGATTCTTATTTTCGAGGAGCATATTTTAACCGATAAACTGCCTCAATATAAGTAAAAAAATATTTATTTATTAACTTTTTCTGAGAAAAGAAATATAAGTTTTATTTACTATTGTTCTTCTTCAATAAAATAAAGTTTACTTTAATTAAGTTTTCTTAAAAAAGAACATTAAAATTAAAAGAAGTTATTAAGAGTTATTCGAATATAATTTCTTTTAAAGATAAAAGGGCAAATAACTCTTACTTTCGACCTTTTGTCCCTTTCAAAAAGCGAACAAGAGATAAAGGAGACATTATCATGGAAATTCCGTTTTTTAAACCGGACATAAACGAAACGGAAAAATCTCTAATAGATGAGGTTTTAAGTCTAAAAGGGGAGCAAAAAGTAGAACTGCTTGAGAACAGATTCAGAGAGTACATAGGATGCAAATACGCGATATCTACGAACAACGGAACCGCCGCCAAACATCTTGCGATGTGCGCTTTGGATCTCAAAAGAGGAGATAAACTGATCTGCTCCGTAAACGCCTTTCCTTCGGTAGCGGAAGTTATAAGACACTTCGATGCGGAACCTATTTTCGTAGATATAAATAAAGACGATTTCAATATGGATCCCAAAAAACTCGAAGAGGCGCTGATAAAACACAAACATAAAAAATTAAAGGGCGTATTCGTATCTCACATAGCGGGACAGCCGGCGGAACTCGACGAAATATACGAGCTCGCCCAAAAATATAAGGTAAAAGTGATAGAAGACGCTTCATACGCCATGGGAGCGGTTTACAAAGGCAAAAAAATAGGCTCTATCGAAGCCGACATAACCGTATTTAGCTTCAATCCCCAAAGAATGAACGCGGTAGCCTACGGCGGAATCATGGTAACGGACAACAAAGAGCTCGAAGAGAGAGCCAGACTCCTTAAAAATCACGCCATAGTCAGCGAAAAATGGGACAAATACGGAAACTTGGGATACGTTTACGACGTGGTGGATATAGGATGCAAATACGACATAAGCGAGCTTAACGCGGCATTCTGCACGGCTCAGCTTGAAAAAAACGACGATTTTATAAAAAGAAGAAAAGAGATAGCTAACATATATTACGAAAAACTTCAGGGATTGCCTCACATAGAGCTTCCCAAAAAGATAAGAGAACACAATTTCGACCTTTTCATCATAAAAATAGACAAAAACAGAGACGGCTTTGCGAGAGCTTTGAAAGAGAGAGGCATCTACACCGGTCTTCACTTTATCCCTTTGCATCTGTTAAGCTACTACAAACACAAATACAATCTAAGAGTCTCCGACTTCCCCAACGCGCTCGCAAACTATCAGCAAATATTATCTCTTCCGATCTACTCGGCTCTAACGGACGAAGAGGTAGAATATATCTGCGAAAACGTAGCGGACATTGCAAACAAGTGGATCTAAACTGACTCTTTGGGGCGAGAGATATCTCTTCTCCCCCTCTCCTTTTCAAAAGCTTCTATCCTACTCCCTACTGCCCTTAACGGCTCTCTATTGCGCGGCGGTAACGCTAAAAAGAAAAAGAGCCGAACCGGAAAAATTCGAAGTTCCGATAATAAGCGTAGGAAATTTAACGGTGGGAGGAAGCGGAAAAACGCCCTTTTGCATAGCTTTGGCAAAGAGATACGAAAACAGCGCCGTCATCCTAAGAGGTTACAAAAGAAAATCGAAAGGTTTGATAGTCGTCTCCGAAAAGGGAAAGATATTAACCGACGTTAAAAAGAGCGGAGACGAAGCGATGCTTTACGCAAAGAGCTTAAAAAACGCCTCCGTAATAGTGAGCGAAGATAGGAAAAAAGCGATAAGAAAAGCCTTGGAGCTTAAAAGCGAAGTGATATTTTTAGACGACGGATTTAGCAAATCGAACATAGAGAAATTCGATATCCTTTTGGAACCTTTCAAAGAGTTCGAAAACGGCTTCTGCCTTCCGAGCGGACCTTACAGAGAGCCTAAAAGTTTCAAAAAATACGCGAATTTGGTTTTAAAAGAGAAAGTGGATTTTCAAAGAGAAGTGAAAATAAAAAATCCGACCGAAGATATGATACTCGTAACCGCCATCTCCAAACCCCAAAGGCTCGATCCCTTTCTCCCTCCCCTCAAAGCAAAAATATACTTTCCGGACCACTACTTTTTCAAAAAAGAGGAACTGCGGAAGCTGGTTAAAGACTTTAAAGCCTCATCAATCCTAACCACTCAAAAAGACGCGGTCAAGATGCAAGGATACGGCATAGAGCTCTCCGTTTTGGAACTTGAGATGAAAATTGCAAACAGAGTTTTGGAAAAAGTGGACGATTTTATAAACAATTTTGGTAAAATTCCGTAAAATTCCACACAAAAAAAGGATTTTTCACCTTGCAAAAAAAGATTCAGACCGTAAGCATTCTTCTTGACGCCCTCCCTTTCATAAAACAGTTTTACGACTCGATCGTAGTCATAAAATACGGAGGAGCCGCTCAAACAAACGCCGTTCTCAAAGAGAAGTTCGCCCAAGACATTTCCCTTTTGTATCTTGTAGGCATAAAACCCGTCATAGTTCACGGCGGAGGCAAAAAGATAAACGAACTGTTAGATAGGCTCAACATCCAAACCTCTTTCCACGAAGGACAAAGAATCACGACCGATAAGGTTATGGAAATAGTGGAGATGGTTTTAAGCGGAAAAATCAACAAAGAGATTACGACTTTATTAAACCACCACGGAGCCAAATCGATAGGAATAAGCGGCAAAGACGCAAACTTCATAAGAGCGAGAGCGAAAGACATCGAAAAGTTCGGATTAACGGGAGTCATAACCGAGATAGACGAAAAAATTCTGATAAATCTGATAAACGAAAAATTTATCCCCGTCATCGCTCCGATAGCCGCCGGCGACGACGTAAAACATCCGGGATATAACATAAACGCCGATCTTGCCGCAAGCAAAATAGCAAAAGCCCTCAAAGCGAAAAAGATAATTTTTCTAACCGATACGCCGGGAGTTTTGGATAAAGAGGGAAATCTCATCTCAACCCTAACCGAAACCCAAATAGAGCTTTTAAAAGAGGACGGAACGATAGCGGGAGGAATGGTTCCCAAAGTGGACGCCTGCTTGGAGGCGATAGACAACGGAGTGGAAAAAGCCCATATCATAGACGGAAGAATAGAACATTCGCTTTTACTCGAGATATTCACGAGCGAAGGTATCGGAACCGTTATAAAAAAAGATTAAAGGAAAAAAAGATGCTGTTTACAGAAACGAGAGGACACGATCCTAATTTCCCCAAAGAGGTTACCTTCTCAAAAGCCATTTTAAATCCGGGAGCGAGTTTCGGAGGTCTCTACGTTCCCGAAAAGATTCCCCTTCTTCCCGAAAATTTCGAAAAAGAGTACGAAAATCTCTCTTATAAGGAACTTGTTTTAAAGGTATTGAAACTTTTCGATATCGACATAGAAGAGAAAACTTTAAAAGAAGCCGTGGATCTATACGATAAGTTCGACGATCCGAACGACCCGGTGCCTTTGAAAAAAGTAAGGGACGATCTTTTCGTTTTGGAACTATACCACGGACCGACAAGAGCGTTTAAAGATATGGCTCTTCAACCCTTCGGACACATACTCTCCCGCCTTGCGAAAGAGAGAAAAGAGAGATACCTGATCCTCGCCGCCACGAGCGGAGATACCGGTCCGGCTACGCTTGAAACTTTCAAAAACAAGGAAAACGTTCTCGTAAGCTGCATATATCCGGAAGGCGGAACGAGCGACATACAAAAACTCCAAATGGTAACCAACGACGGAAAGAATCTCAAAGTCATAGGAATAAAAGGGGATTTCGACGACGCCCAAACCGCCCTTAAAAATCTCTTATCTTCGAAAGATTTCAAAGAGGAGCTAAAAAGGGATAAAATCAAACTAAGCGCGGCGAATTCGGTAAATTTCGGAAGAATCATCTTTCAAATCGTCTATCATATAAAAAGCTATCTGGATCTTTTGAAAAACAAAGAGATAAAAGAGAAAGAGAGTTTTTACATAATAGTCCCAAGCGGAAATTTCGGAAACGCCCTCGGAGCGTATTACGCAAAAAAGATGGGAGTTCCGATAAAAAAAGTCCTAATCGCGTCAAATCGAAACAACATCCTAACGGACCTTATCAATAAAGGCGAATACGACCTAAGAGAGAGAACGCTTCTAAATACGACTTCTCCGGCAATGGACATCCTAAAATCCTCAAACGTGGAAAGAGTGTTGTACGATCTATTCGGAGCCGAAAGAACGAAAGAGCTTATGGAGTCGCTAAACGAAAAACGATTTTACAAACTATCCGAAGAGGAGCTTGAAAAGTTAAGAGAGCACTTCGAGGCAACCTTTTGCGACGACGAATTCGCCAAAAAAACGATAAAAGAGTTCGCAAACGAAGGATACGTTATGGATCCTCACACCGCGACGGCGATAAAAGCCTACGAGGAGCTCGGAGACAAAAATCTAAAATACGTCGTCTGCTCCACCGCGGAATGGACGAAATTCGCTCCTACGATGTTAAACGCTCTAAACGGCGACAACGAAAAATACGGCGATAAAGAGGCTCTTTCCGAAGTTTCGAAAAGATTGAACCTAAAAGTTCCGAAAATCGTTCGAAAACTTTTTGAAAAAGAG
>Ga0256914_1002001_pt1 | contig 17451 bp, 15 predicted proteins | sample HulkmetaG_FD_191571 | JGI IMG/M metagenome (GOLD analysis project Ga0256914, IMG submission 191571) | Hydrothermal chimney microbial communities from Main Endeavour vent field at the Juan de Fuca Ridge, Pacific Ocean - Hulk | ecosystem: Environmental > Aquatic > Marine > Hydrothermal vents ... | reverse complement strand
ACCACGAAGGTGATCAGCATGACTCCGAAAAGGGTCGGAATCATGAGCAGGATCCGTTTGATGATATAGAGGCTCATAGCTCGACCACTGCCACGGCCCCGCCACGCCGGGGATCTCCCACCCCTTTGCGACCGGGAACCACGGTATGTACTCCTCCGAAATAGACATTCAGCTCATCCCAGACATTCACCTCTGCACGGCTGCGAAGCAGATCCACGGCCTCGGGCGAAAAGCCCGGCTCCACCTGGATCCTGCTTCCATCCCAGTGCAGCCTCGGCGCATGGACAGCGCTATGGATATCCCGCCGGAAATCGATATACTGTGACAGCACCTGGGTCATGGCTGTACGAATCCGTTTGGAACCACCGCTGCCCAGAACCAGTTCGACCCGGTTCTCCCTGAGCAGGGCAGAAGGCGCCATCATGGAGCTGACCCGGATTCCCGGGGGTGAGGCATGAAATCCCTCTGGATGAAGATCATCTTCGCCCATCATGTTGTTGAGCATGATGCCTGTATGGGGGGCAAAGTAGCCGGATCCCTCCCCGTTGGAGCAGGTCATGGAAGCGATATTGCCCTGGCCGTCGGCTACGGAGATATGGGTCGTGCCCCTGCTGAACGACCGGATAGTCTCCGCCGATCCGGTCACTTCTCCCGATTCCCTGAATTGTTGCAGTGCCTCGGGTGAAGCGATCCCCAGATCCCGGAGCCGTTCAACCTCCTGCATCAGGGCGAATGTCTGCAAGAGGTGTGGACCGCTTCCCCACTGCTCCGGAACGTCCAGTTTTTCCAGGATGGCCAGGGAAAGGCCGATCAGGGTTCCCCCCAGGGAAGGGGGAGGACCGGTGAGCAGGGTGTAATCCCGGTACCTGATCCTGAGCGGTTTCCGTTCCCTGACCTGGTACTGTTTCAGGTCCTCCATGGTCAACAGCCCCTGTTCGGCCTCCATATCCCGGACCATTTCCCTGGCGATCTCTCCTTCGTAGAATTCCCTGCCCCGGTCTTCCGGCAGTACTTCAAGGAAATCTGCCATGGCCGGATTCTTCAGGATGTCTCCGGGCTTCCGGTACCTGCCGCCTGGCTCGTACAGTGCCCTGCCGGTGGCGCTCATGGTCATGATGGGATGAAGAAGCCGGAGGAAGCCGGCCTGAAAGTCGTTGAGCCGGTGTCCACGGGCCAGCCGGATGGCCGGTTCAACGACGTCCCGAAGGGGCATCCTGCCGAGCCGTTCCTGCACATGGAGCAGGCCTTTCAAGGTGCCGGGCACGGCGACCGAGCCCAGTCCGATATTGAATTCCTGCACTGATCCGCCGAAATTGACAGTGACCGGGAAAAAATGCGGTTCTTCGACAAGGTTGCGGCCAAGGCCAGGCGTATTGACAAAAAAATCGAAAAAAATCTCCTCGCAGGGGCCCTCCATGCCGGCGGTCCGGGCTAGGAGGAAACCGCCTCCTCCCAGACTGGTCAATGTCTGTTCGGCCACGGCACCGGCAAAGCCGGCAGCCACAGCCGCATCAAAGGCATTGCCGCCGGCCTCCAGTATCTGGGCAGCAGCCTGGCTGACCAGTTCATGACCAGTGGCAACCACTGCACATCCATTTCTGCTCATGACCAGTAATTCTCCTGGAGCGTGGTTATCATGTCCCGGAAAGAACCGCCGGCAGCCATCAACCGTCTCTGTCTGGCCGCACCGGTGCCCTCTGCGAGGATCGTGTCGATGGCATCGAGATGGTCTGTCGATGCGAATCGCCGAAAATACGGAGCCAGGACCTCGAGCAGCCGATGGACGGCATCGGCCAGGCTGTCGACTCCACCCTGGAGCAGGGTGAGCGGATCGCAGAACCGGCCTTCCAGACCATGCCTGGCTGCCTGCCACTTGTTGTACCGAAGCAGCTGCAGGCTGACCCGTCGCGACCGGACCAATCCTTCGGACACGGCAGCTGCCAGGGCCTGAATGATTGCCGTCAGGCCTAGTACCTCCTGAAACCGGCAGGGAATGTCGCAAGTCCGTACCTCAACGGTCCCGAATCCCGGGCTGGGACGGACATCCCACCAGAGATCCCGGATCTGGAGAATGATGCCCCGCTCCCGGAGCATGCCGATCTCCTCCTCGTATTCTTTCCAGCTGCCTATATACCCGGCAATGCCTGCCAATGGCAAGGCCTCAAACAGTTTTGTCCGATACGAGGAAAAGCCGGTATCCTGCCCGCGAAAATAGGGCGAGGATCCGCTCAGGGCCAGAAGCAGCGGCAGGTAGACCTGGAGAACGTTGCAGAGCCGGATGGCGGTCTCCGGGTCGGACACGCCCACATGAACGTGCAGCCCCTGGGAGATGAACTGTCTGCCCACATATTGCAGCTCATTCATGATCCGCTGGTAGCGTTCACCATTGCTCAGCTGCTGTTTCTCGGGAATGGCAAAGGGATGGAGGCTGGCGGAGTAAAGCACCACCTCGTCCTCCCTGGCGACCTGCTCCACCATCTGGATGGTCTCTGCCAGGTCTTCCGCGACCTCGTCCACGGAGCCGCAGATACCGGTCTGGATCTCGATGATGGAGCGGAGAAATTCCGGAGCCACCCGCTTGCTCTCCAGCCAGCCGCCCCGGCGGAGAATGGCTGGAGCGGCCGGGACAAGATCCAGGCTGCGGCTGTCCAGGAGCTGAAACTCCAGTTCCACTCCCAGGGTAAATGGTCGGCTTGATGCAAAATCTATGCGTTTCATACAGAAACAGGATCAGCGATTCATGACATCCAGTGCCTGCCTGGCCACGGTTGCCAGCCATCGGGCTCCAAGTGGCAGGACATCCTCATCGAAATCGAAACGGCTCGAATGGGCCGGGCCTGCCTGGCCGGGTGGCCTGGCCGCTCCAAACCTGACCAGGGCTCCGGGAATCTCCTGCAGGTAAAAGGCAAAGTCCTCACCGCCAAGGCTGGGTGCGCCCTGGGAGACAACTCCCTCTGCACCGACCACCTGAACGGCGGCCTCCCTGGCGATGACGCTTGCCTCCTCGTCATTGATCACTGCCGGCAGACCGTCTGCAAAAGTGAGGGTGATCTGGGCATTGCACATGTCGCTGGCCCCCTGGATGACCCGCTGCAACCCGTTGAGGATACGCTTTCTGGTGTCCGGATGGGTACTGCGGACAGTGCCGTCGAGTACGGCCTGTTCGGCAATGACGTTGTGGACCGTGCCGGCATGCAACCTGCCGACCGTGACCACTGCGGCATGGGACGGATCGATCTGCCTGGAGACGAGTGTCTGCATGTTCATGACCAGGTTGCTGGCCACAACGATGGAATCAACGGCCTCGTGCGGCCTGGCTGCGTGCCCTCCCCTGCCACGGATCAGGATGGTGAATGGGTCGGTGTAAGAACAGATCAGGCCGCTGTCCACAGTGAAACACCCAACCGGATAGTGGGTATCTATATGGCCGGCAAAGATCATGGAGACACCCTCCAGGGCCTGATCGGCGATCATCCGGGCGGCACCGTTACCCGATTCCTCGGCCGGTTGGAAGAGGAGGACGACCCGGCCTGGAAGATCCATCTGTTTCAGGAGCATGGCCGCACCCAGCATCATGGCCACATGGCCGTCGTGGCCGCAGCCGTGCATGCGGCCGGCCTCCCTGGAGGCAAAGGGCAGGCCGGTTTCCTCGTGGATGGGCAGGGCGTCCATATCGGTGCGCAGGGCGACACATGGCCGGAGTCGTTCCTCGCTTCCGAGTTCGGCCCGGATGCCGGTGCCGCCTGCCAGGCCGTCCACATGACGGATACCGAGCCGATCGAGCTCCCGCCTGATCAGGGCCGCGGTCCGGACCTCTGCATAGGCCAGCTCTGGATGGCGATGCAGCTCCCTCCTGATCCGCAGCATGGAATCGATCAGTTCTTTGCTGGGCTGGTCCATGCTGCTACCGGGAAATCCTGATTCCTCCCACCTGGTCCGATTCTTTGCCAGGCTCTCCACCTTCGCCTTTCCTGGCCAGATCCCGGATATATTGTTTTTCTTCCTCCTGGATCTGGCGCACGCTGAGGCCGGATGCCACTTCCTGTTCTCCTTCATCGGAGAGGACGCCTTGCTCCTGTCCCGTAACGGGCCGTTTGCAGAATGCCAGCAACCCCTCCTGGATCATGGTCACGCTGATCAGTTCCCAGCCGCGACTTCCCTGTTCATTGAGTGTCTTTTCCACCTCCTCGTCGTCGATATACTTGTCTCCGAGCAGTCCGTCCTTTTGAAATTCGAAGAGTATTGTCCTGTATTGCCAGCGTATATCCATGACTACTACTCCTCAACAAGCCGGTCGTCCCGAAATTCGCCCTCAATCACCCTGCCATCCGGCAGTGTGAGGCGGCCATGGCCGTTCCGGCGGCCCCGCCTGAACCTGCCCTCGAAAACAGAACCATCCGGTGATTCCAGCACACCTTTACCGTCTGGCAGGTCGTCCTTGAACGAACCGACATATTTCTTGCCATCCTGATACTGAAGCGTTCCCTGACCGTGGAAGAAACCATCCCGGAATTCCCCTTCGTACCGGCTGCCGTCCGGAAAGATGTAGATTCCCCGGCCGTCGAAACGACCGTTCCTGAACGTTCCCTGGTAAGATGAGGAATCAGGATAGGTGTAACGGCCCTGGCCATGACGTTTACCATTCCTGAACTCGCCCTGGTATCGCCGGCCGTCGGCAAAGGTGTAGTCTCCCTGGCCGGAAAACACCCCATCGACAAAATCGCCTTCATACCTGTCGCCGTTGGCCAGCTCCAGCACCCCGTGACCATGGCGGCGGCCATCACGGAAATCACCCGTGTAGACCGAGGAGTCATCATAGACGATTTTTCCCTGACCTGTGAATGGCTCGTCCTTTCCTGTCCCCCCATAGACAAGGCCGTTACGCTGGGTCAGTTTGTTTTCGGTATCAGCGGGCCGGGGAGGTATCACCTCTTCAACCACAGGTGGCTGACTGTCCGCCTGATCAGCCTGCTGGGCACGCTGCTCCTTGCCGACAGCCGCTTCCTGCACAGGCTGTCCGTCGTGAAACCGGCCTCTGAATACCGTGGAATCCGGATAGCGCATCACTCCCTCACCCTCTGGTTTGCCGTCGACAAAGGTCCCTTCGTACCGGCTGCCATCGCCATACAGCATGACGCCAGTGCCGTGCCGTTTGCCGTTATGCCATTGACCCTCGTACCGGCTGCCGTCGCTGTAGCGCATGACTCCCTGGCCTTCGGGCTGGCCATTGACGAATTCTCCGCTGTATTCCCGTCCATCCGCCCAGGTCATGACACCGGTACCGGTGATGGTACCGGCCTTGAACGTACCCGCATAGACCCTGCCGTCCGGGTAGGTCAGTTTTCCCTGGCCGTCGTACAGGTCATTATGGAAATCCCCCTCGTACCGGCTGCCATCCGGCATCTCGAGGATACCCTGGCCTTCCCGCTTGTCGCCATGATACTCGCCACTGTAGATGGTGCCGTCCAGGTATCGCCGCGTTCCCTGACCGGCAGGTTGGCCGTCCCGGAATTCACCTTCGAAATAGCTGCCGTCCCGGTAGGTCAGCCTGCCCTGTCCATGGAGGACGTTGTTGCGGAAATCACCAACATACTCCCTGCCGTCCGGGAAAAAGAGCGACCCTTTGCCGTTGAAGCGTCCCAGGCTGAACTCTCCGTTGTACTGCAGACCATCGGCAGTGGTCAGGGTGCCTTTGCCATCGATGACACCATTGCGAAAGCTCCCCTCGTACCGGCGACCATCCGGACTGACCAGAGTGCCTTTGCCATGAAACTTGCCCTTGACGAATTCCCCGCTGTAACGCATTCCTTCCGGAGTGACCAGGGTGCCGCGCCCCCAAAGAAATCCGTGCCTGAATTCCCCCTGATAATAACGGCCATCCGGACTGCGGAGAGTACCGGATCCGTTTCGGCAGTCTCCCTCCAGACATCCGGCAGCAGCCAGGTGGGGAACCATGGTCAGCAGCAACAGCAAAACAAGCTTCCACTTCATCTCAACCACCTTCTCTATAGATTTTGCGTACCTCGTCGGCGATGATGGCCAGCCCCTGGTGGACATGGTCTTCATCCTGCGAGTAGGTGATCCGGATACACTGGTGCCGGTGAGACCACTCCTGTTGCAGTCCAGGGAAGAAATAGTGTCCGGCGACAACCAGCACCCCCCGTTGCTTGAGACGGGCATAAAGTGTACCCGAGGACACCGGCAGTCCGTCGAACCACAGCCAGAGAAACATTGCCCCTTCCGGCAGGTGCACCCGGTACGGAATGTCACTGAACAAGGCGGTTATCGCTTCCAGGGCCCTGGTCAGCCTGTGGTGATAGAACGGCCTGATCACCTGGTCGGCCAGCCTGAGAATCTCTCCGCTTTCCACCAGGTTACAGGCAAGCATGGGACCCAGGCTGCCCGGAGCCAGGTTGAGCACTGCATTGGCAGCGGCCAGCCGGCTGGCGATCTCCCTGCTGGCCACGACGATCCCGGTCCTGGCGCCGGGCAGGCCGAACTTTGACAGGCTCATGCAGAGGACGAGGTCTTCGTTCCAGACCGGGGTCGCCCGGGTAAAGATGATGCCCGGAAAGGGAACTCCATAGGCGTTGTCGACGATCAAGGGAACACGATGGGCTGCAGCCAGTTCCATCAGCCGTTCCATTTCCCTGTCGGTAAGGACGTTGCCGGTCGGATTGGTCGGCCGTGAAACACAGATAGCCCCGATGTCCTGACCGATTTCCAGTTCAGCGAAGTTGATCCTGTATTTGAAGAAGCGGCCATCGAGCAACTCCACCTCGGGCAGGTAGGCGGCGAAAAAATCATCGCACAGGCCAATGTCGGCATATCCTATGTATTCCGGAGCCAAGGGGAGAAGGATCTTCTTCCTGCGTCCGTCGGCAAAACGTCCGGCCAGCATGTTGAAAAGGAGGAAAAACGATCCCTGGCTGCCACAGGTGAGGCAGATGTTATCAGCGGTAATATCCCAGCCGTATTCCTGCCTGAGCAGGTCGGCCAAAAGACCGCGAAACTGTTTGTTTCCCTGGGGAGGATCGTAAAGGCCTGCCACTTGCCTGACCTGAACCGGATCCTCGGCAATCTGAAGAAGCCGGTCTGCGACGAGCGCCTCGATTTCCGGCACATGTCCCGGGTTGCCGCCTCCCATCATGATCATGGAGTTGCTGGTCAGGCACGTGCCCAGGTCCTTCATCAGCGACAGGATACCGCCGTCTGCGGTTAATCTGTCAGCAAATTTCGAGTAATGCATACTTTCCGTCTGTATATCCTCGTTCCGACCAGGGGCAAAAAAGCCACGACGGCGTTGCAGCCGATCGTGGCTCCCGGCAGATACGGCTCGAAGCGATGGCCATCATAACATATCGGCAATCTTGAGCATGAACTCCTTTTCCAGGACAGGATCGTCTATTTCCGAACTCGCCATGGTGGCCAGGAGCATCAGCCGTTCCCTGTTGGCCGGACCGGCCTGTCGCCACTTGGTGATATACTCCTCCATCACGATGGCAGCCACCGGGCCGATGACCGAGGCCAAGGTCTGCTCGATCTGCCGCAGGTATGGCCTGATGAGCAGCAGGTCGTCATCCTGCTCTGTCTCGGCCTGTTCACTGAGCAGGTCAAAGGCGGCCAGATCCTCGATATCATCTTCCAGGGCAATGGCGATCCCTGTCCTCCGCTCGAGTTCCTTGCGCATGTCGTCGAGCAGCATCTGGGCGGTCGAGGTCACCAGGGAACAGTTGGCCTGGGAACTGCAGACCGTGAACAGGACGGTGAATTCCCGCAATGGCAGGGCCACGACCACATATTTTTCATAATCAAAGGACGTGGACTGGATATCCATATCACAGATTGCGGCCATCTGAAACAACCGGATGAGATGATTGCCCACCGTTCTGGTCAGCTCCTCGGAAAGCACAGGATGCTGCTCACGGCAGAGCAGACCATCGCTTCGGTCAAAGACACAAGATCCCAATACCCCTGGAATCACAGATATATCTTTAAGCAGCGCATCCATTGACTATGTTCCCTGCCCTTTCAGCAGAGCGGGCCGCAGCTGGGTCATGACATCATCTACCTGGGCATCGGCATCGATCAGCAGACCGATGATAAATCCCGCACCTGGAAAGATCAGGAGTCGGTCCCCATTTTTCAGGGACAGGGTGATCCGGCGCGGGCCCTTGCTCTGCAGGGCCTTCCGCACCTGGATCCCGGTAATGATGCAGTAGGTGATGAAGTCTCCTGCCTTCTTGTTTCTTGACGACTGGACGATCATGTTGCCCTGGCGGTTAAGCAGGTAATAGTGCTTGACGCCGGAAATGCCGAGAATGGTGGTGACCAGGTTTTTCAGGACCGGATTGGCATGCAGGCCGGTGTCGAGCATGGCGGTTCCAGGATCAGCCAGAGCATCTGCGTTGACTTCTCTCTTTTTTTCATCCTGCCTGGTGGCGGCGATGAGGAGGAGATGGGCCAGAGGCTGGTTGATCCGGCGCAGCCGGTCCTCGGCTTCGGCTACAGTGAAAGAAGGGCTCTTCCAGGAAAGGAGAGTGAAAACCGCCTCCTGGCCGATTTGATCCTCGAATTCGGCATCGATGAGCTCACCCCTGGAAAAAAAGAACCTGCCGCTCGTATTGCCTGCATTGACAATGAGGGTGCAGCTCTTTCTCTCCTGTTCGAGCATCTGCAAGAAAGAGGCGAGGGAGACTCCTCCTATTTGCCCGTTTTCCTGTTCAAAGTCCGTATTATCCGTCATGGTCTGTCAGGCCTGCTCCTCCACCGGCCACTATCCGGGGCAGTCCTGTTGCGTCCCGGCAGGCCGTCTTCCCTGCCCTTGATCTACCAGTGATACTATCACGTTGACTTTCGTATTGAAAATGAAATTTTTTCTTCGTTGCGCAGCACCCCTGCCGATTCTTTTCTGGCCGAGTACATCTGGCAGGGCAGCCCGGAGACCCGTTCCACCTCCCGGGCCGGCAATATCCTGCATTTGAAACCATAGGCAGTGCAGCCGGCCGGCCGTAGAGGATCATGGGTGACACGGTAGTGGCGGCAGCGTTGACAACCGATCTGCTGCATGGTCATTCTTCCTGCTTTTCTGAATGGTTCTGTGTAACCGCTGTCCAGTGAAGACGCGTGGTCTCCAGTCCTTCCCGGTTACCGAAGAGGGTGATGATATCCCCTGCCGCGAACCGGGTCATGCCCCGGGGAATGATGATCCTGCCGTCACGTTCCACCGAAACCACGTTCACCGACCTGGGGAGTTCCAGGTCCATCAGGCGCTGACCAACCGCTCTGGACCCGGCTTTGAGACGAAATTCGGAAAAGGCGTTGCTCTGCTGCCTACGGAGACTGATATGTCCCTCCAGCAGCTGGCCCCGCTGTTTACGGACGATGCCCACATCATAGGCCCGGAGAATCTCGCTGCGGCTGATCAGGCCGATCAGTTTCCCTGTCTCCTTACGGCTGACCACCGGCAGCCGTGCCAGATCCCTGGGGGCCATCTTCTGGATGGCTGTCCAGATCGGTTCGTCGGCAAAAACAGTAATGGGCTGTCGCACGGCCACGTCCCGCACCTTGAGATCCCGCAGGGTATCGGGATTCTGTGAAAAGGCCCGTTCCATATCCTGGAGGGTAACAATCCCCCACAGGTTGCCCTGCTCGTCCAGTACCGGGAATCCAAGATAATGCGTCTCCTGAAACTGCCGGTAGAGATCGGTTATGGGCTGATCCTTGTTGATGGTCACCGGTTCGGTATTCATTACCTCGCTGACCAGTACGCCCTGCATGATGTCCATATCCCTTCCCTGGACAAACCGGATGCCCCGTTTGGTCAGCTTGATGGTATAGATGGATTCCGGAAACAGGGCCTGGGCCAGGTAGGATGCCGAGACGGCCGCCACCATCAGAGGAAGGATCAGCGAATAATCGTTGCTCATTTCGAAGACGATAAGCATGGCGGTCAAGGGGGCCCGGGCACAGGCGGCAAATACAGCCGCCATGCCGACCAGGGCATAGGCTCCAACCGGACCGGCCACCGAAGGAGCCAGGTAGAGGAAAAGATATCCCATGGCACCGCCAAGCATGGCACCGATGAACAGAGACGGCGCAAACACCCCACCCGAGTTGCCCGAGCCCAGAGTGCAGGAGGTGGCCAGGGGTTTTACCAGGATGAGCAGGGCCAGGAGCCAGAAATTGATCCGTCCCTGCAATGTTTCCTCGATAAAGGTGAACCCTGAGCCATAGACGTGGGGAATGTTCTCGATGAGCGGCATGCCCAGCTGAAAATCCGTGATATCGGCAAAGCCGATGCCTGGAAGACGCATGTATCCATATCCGAGCAGCCCGAGGAGCAGGGCCCCGACAGCCGGTTTGAGGGTCAGGGGGAAACGCCAGTTGTCAAACAACTCCTCGAACCAGTTCAGCATGCGAATAAACATGATTCCGACCAGGGCGGCTGCCAGCCCCAGGACGAGGTAGAAAAGAATGGAGATCGGCGATTCCATGGTGTATGTAGGCACGCTGAACGCTGGCCGGTCTCCCAGAAACATCTGGCTGACAATGGATGCCGAGACCGCTGAAATCACCACGTTGCCGAACATCCTGACCTGCAGCTCACTCATCAGCACCTCGATGGCAAAGGCCACCCCGGCGATGGGAGCGTTGAACGTTGCGGCGATTCCGGCGGCCGCCCCGCAGGAGACGAGATTTTTTATCCGCTCGTCGGAAAGGCGAAGGAACTGGCCGGTGGCCGACCCCAGGGTAGCGCCCACCTGAACGATGGGACCTTCCCTGCCGGCGGAACCGCCGGTACCGATACAGAGGGCCGAGGCGACGATCTTGGCAAGGGCGACTCTGGGCCGTATGCGGCCGCCTCGAAGGACCAGGGCCTGCATCACTTCAGGCACACCGTGTCCCTTGGCCTCACGGGCGAACCAGGCGATGAGGGGGCCGACGAACAACGCTCCGATCACCGGAACGATGACATAACTCCAGAGCCCCAGGTGGGGAAAGAGCAACTGGACCGTGGTATAGGAACGGTTCTGGATCAGAGCGATGAGCTGAATGAAGAATACCGCTGCCAAGCCGGTGGCCCCCCCGATGATCACTGCCAGAACGAGCAGGAGCAGACCCTCGGGTGGCGAAAGCCTGTCCAGCAATACGCCGTAGGAACGCTCTTGCTTCTTCATGCCGGCCGGATCCTGTCTTCCGGAAAGTCCCTGCGGACATGTTTCGGGTACTCGAAAAAGAGCGGTTTTCCAGGCCGCAGAGCCAGTTCCTCCCAGGAAGCTGTCTCGAATTCGAGACCTACGATTCCACATGTAGGCACGTTGTCGATGCAGAGATTACCCAGTCTGTTGGCCAGGTCGGTAATCGTCGGATTATGCCCCACCACCAGCACCTGCTCGCACGGATCCGGCAGGTGGTGCAGGGAAAGGAGGATCTCCTCTCCAGACCCGAAGTAGAGAACATCCAGGGTGATGATCCCGGTCCGGTCAAAACCGATCGCCCTGGCCAGCTTGCGGGCCGTGCTCCTGGCCCGCTTGGCCGGACTGGCAAGAATGGCATCCACCATGATGCCCTGGTGGTGCAACCAGGCACCCATCAGGGGGGCATCCTGTTTTCCCCGCCTGTTCAGTGGCCTGGCAATATCGGTCAGCGAAGGATCCTTCCAGCTCGATTTGGCATGCCGGCAGAGCAGGAGTCGCTTGCTCATGGTCAGATATACCTGCTTATCTCGGCCCAAAGTCTCCGGTATTCTCTGGCGGCCAGAGAGGCAGGCAGGGCGGCAGCGACCGGCTGCCGATACAGCCCCATTTTTTCGATGTCCGCCAGAAAGGGTATGGCGCAATCCAGCACGCCTCTGTTATTGCGCAGCGCTTCCATCATCTCATTATGCATTTTTTTTCGTTTTTCCACCATGGAAAAAAAGACCAGCACCTTGCCCACATCCTGGCCAATCGTCTCGAGGAAGTCGACCAGTTGTCGATAGGCGAGATGGGAGAGAGTTGTCGGAATCATGGGCACCAAAATACGGTCGGCTGCCGCGAAGATATTTTCAGACAGCAGCGTGACATTGGGCGGACAGTCGATGAAGATGTGTCCGTACTCCTTACGCAGTGGCTTGAGAATCTTGGCTATCCGCCTGGTACCGCCTTTGAGCTCATCTAAGGCTATGTCAATGTTCCGGAAGGAAAAATCAGCCGGCAGGAGATCAAGGTCAGGGAAATCGGTGCCCCGGATATTGCGGGCAAGATGTTTTCCACCCTTGAGAAGCCTGGAAGTGTTGAACTTGCGGGGTGCGCGGATCCGGAAGTAGTACCCGGCCGATCCCTGGGAGTCCATATCGCAGAGCAGGGTCCTGGTGCCTTCCAGAGACGACAGATAGGCAAGGTTGACGGCGGTGGCGGTCTTCCCCACTCCCCCTTTGATGTTGTAGACGGCTATTGTGCTCATATCCTGGGCCCTGATGACGGTTGCTGACAGGAGTTTGGTCTTGTTCTGTACCTTCTTGGAAGTATCGGTTATCCAAGCAGCGGCAATGCGGCGGTTTCCCGCTCCAGCCTTGCCAAGACCGGAAATCTTCTGGAATTCGGCTTCCACCCGGCTGGATTGGGGGCAGTTCCTGCCGCAACCCGGTGATCGTTCTCCCTTTCAATAAAACAGCTCCCGGAAGAGCCCTGAAGTCTTCTTGCCGCTGAACCTGGCAAAGCTTGCGGCAAAACCGGACCGGACCGCTTCCTGTTCCCTGTGCAGCGAGGTGAGCAGCCCGCCCAGGGCTGCGGCCTGGTACAGATTTTTCCGTACACCGGGCCGCAACCTCTCCAGGTGTTCCCGGAGCATGTTCTGCTGAACGGCGAGATCGTTGAACGCGCCGAGATTATCCTGCAGATGCTTCAGCTGCTTGCGTATTCGGCGCATCTTTCCGGCCGGAAACAGGGAGGCGAAAAACTCCAGCCCATAGCGCAGTTTCTTGCAGCGGATCCTGAGGCGATGCAGGGCTTCGTCCGGACTGTCATCTTTTATCTCTTTTCCATCCTCGATGATCCGGCGATGCCATTTGCGGATCGTGCCTATGGCCAGATCGATGACCGGCATGTCAGAACAGCCTGACCACGACCGGTCGTCGGCCTGGAGAACGTCCTCCCAGTCACTGAGGATAGACTTGTATCGTGGCGAATCCATGGTCCTGATGAGCCTGGCAAACTCCTGTTTCCGTGTCTGATGCAGTCGGCTAAAAAAATCTTCCAGACCGCCTTGCAGGTATTCGGGCAGCCTGTTGCGGTATCCCTGTTCGGCCAGGAGCAGGTAGACATCCAGATCCCTGACCGGGCCTGTCACTCTCCCCAGAAAGGAGAACTCGTTTCTGAAATGTTCTCTGATGTCTTCCGGGAGCACCTCTTTGAACAGGGCAAGGCCGGACCGGGTTCTTCGGACGGCCACCCGGAAGTCGTGAAGAAACTCTGTATCAAGATCGTCCCGTATCCCGGCCTCATTGGCCCGCATGGTCTCCAGGAGCTGCAGGAAGATGTTTTTTGCCGCCTGCATGGCGGAAAGATCCGGATCCAGAGTTACCTGCAATGCAGAACTATATGCTCCTGGCTCACGGCCACCCAGCCGGGCTCCCCGATGGAAGGCCTCTGCCGGCCCAATGGCCTCGTCGAGGGCAAATTCTTCCAGGAGTTGGTGCAATGCCTTGAATTTTTTCCTGTATCCCCTGATATTTTGCAGGGTGACAAGCAACCGCACCTCATCCTGGACCGTCCGTTCCTCCAGGATGGCCAAGGCAACGGTCTTTTCATCCCGGTTGAGTATCCTGAACGTCTCCCTGACAATGGTTTCCTGGAACAGGGGCAGCAGGGCCCGCAGGCCGAGCAGACGGTCCATGTACGGTGCCAGCGGAGTCTGGCTGAAATCGCTTCTGAACCGGCGGGACTGTTCAGGACTGTCGGCAAAGAAGCCGACCGGTTCGCCTGTCTCCAGACCGCTGAGCGTCCAGCCGTGGCGGTTGCGGTGGAGAAGCAGGCCCTTGCGATACAGTCGCCAGTCAAAGGTGTCGAAGTAGGTTCTCTCCTCACTGGTCCCCTCTTCCCGCCGGATTCTGAAACGTTCACATATCGCGGCCTTCAGTGCCTCCTGCGTCGACCTGTCCGGCAGGGACCAGGTCGCAACGTTCCGCTTTCCTGTCTTCATTTTCGTTTCGTTATCCTGTGCCGGGCAGAGGGCGGTGTTGTCGGCCAGGCCAACACCAGAACCCGGCTGCCCTGTTCATGAACGGTAATCGGCATTGATCCGGACATAGTCGTGGGACAGATCGCAGGTCAGGACCGAGGCAGAGCCAGGACCGAGATGCAGATCAACGGTTACGGTGAACTGTTTCTGCCGCAGGACAGCGGCTGCCCTGTCTTCCATCTCTTTACCGGCAAACGTGCCATTGCGGACCAGGGTCACATCGTCAAAGGCGATGGAAACCCGGTCAGGGTTCATTCGACATCCGGAACGGCCGATGGCGGCGATTATTCTTCCCCAGTTGGCATCTTCCCCGAAGAATGCCGTTTTGACCAGCAGGGAATTGGCAGCCGTGCGGGCTGCCAGCCGTGCCTCCCGGTCGTTTTCGCTCCCCCTGACTGTGATGGTCACCAGCTTGGTCGCCCCTTCTCCATCGGCAACGATCTGGGTGGCCAAATCTTCCATCACCGCCCGGAGGGCCTTGCTGAAGCGCGCATACCCATCGGAATCCCGGCCATCGATCAGGCGATTGCCGGCAAGTCCGTTGGCCATGACCAGTACGGTGTCGTTGGTGGAAGTATCTCCATCCACCGTGATACGGTTAAAGGTGTCAGCCGTGCCCTGGGCGAGGGCGCTGTCCAGGCAGGGGCGGCTGATCGCGGCATCCGTGACGATGAAGGCCAGCATGGTGGCCATGTCGGGCATGATCATGCCGGCACCCTTGGCCACGCCGGCAACAGTGACCTGACTGTCTCCCAGATCCATGCGGATCGAGGCTGTCTTGGGTCGCGTATCAGTGGTCATGATCGCCCTGGCCACGGTATCCATGGCGGAAGGAGCAAGTCGGCCGACAAGATCGGGAACAGCGGCGGCAAACGGCTCCATGGACATTGGTTCACCGATCACTCCGGTGGACGCCACCAGCACTTCCTCCGGACTGATTTTCAGGGCAGCAGCAACAAGGGCAGCGGTCTCGGCGGCGGTCCGCTCTCCCTGTTCACCTGTGCAGGCATTGGCATTGCCGCTGTTCGCAAGGATGGCCCGCATGGGAATGCCGGCAGCCAGCCGCTGTCTGTCGAGACGTACCGGTGCCGCCTTGACAATATTGGTCGTGAAGACGCCGCTGGTCACGGCCGGTACCGCTGAAACGATCAGGGCCAGGTCCGGCCGGCCTGAGTAGCGGATACCAGCCTCGACCGCGGCCCAGGAAAAACCTTGCACGTCCATCGTTCTCACCTTGGGGTTCAATACGTCCGGTACACGCCGCAACTTGGCGTGCCGGTCTGTTGCCGCTTCACAGTCTTCTCTACCATGGAGTAGGAAAAAAGCACTACAAGAAAACGATCCTGGCAGGGATGGAACCTGTTTTTTCTTGACCGTCCGCTTGCTGATATGGGACATTCAGGCAACCGGAAACCAACCGCCAGGAAAGAGAATGGAACATTTTTACCTTATCCTTACCTCCTCTCTGCTCATCGCCGATCTGATGATCCGTATCGGCCTCTCTTTCCGTGTTGTCATGCGGAAACTGGAACCATCCATCACTCTGGCCTGGCTGGTGGTCATTCTGGTGTTTCCCTTTGCCGGAGCAGTCATCTACCTGCTGTTCGGCGAGAACCGGCTGGGAGATCAGCGGGCCAGGCGGGCTGCCGCCAACCTGCCCTACCTCCTCTCCTGGACCAGATCGCTGGAAAAAAAGGGGCTGCGGGACTGGAGGGGAATCAATCCGGCCTGTTCCATCCTGGACCGGCATATCAGGTCTGTCTATGGCCTCCCCACCATGCCGGACAACCACCTTGAACTGATCGATCATGCCGGATCCCTCTTTCGGGCGCTTATCCAGGATATCAACAGCGCCCGCTGTTCCTGCTTCCTGCAGTTTTATATCTGGCACGAGGGTGGGGACAGCGACCTGGTGGCCGATGCGCTGATCCGGGCCGCATCGCGGGGGGTGGTCTGCCGGATCCTTCTGGACTCCATCGGCAGCAAGAAATTTCTCAAAAGCTGGCAGGCCAGGAAAATGCGGGAGGCCGGTATCGAGATCGTCGAAGCCCTGCCAGCCGGCATCCTGCGAACGCTTTTTGTCCGCATCGATCTTCGCAACCACAGAAAGTTGGTAATCATCGATTCCAGCATCGCCTATACCGGCAGCCAGAATCTGGTGGACCCGCGCTATTTCAAACAGGAAGAACAGGTTGGCCAGTGGATGGACACCATGGTCAGGCTGCAGGGGGATCTGATCGAGATCCTGACGGCTGCCTTTATCTACGACTGGACCCTGGAGACCGGCATGACCATCGAGGAGTTTTCCGCTGACCTCTGCCTGGTGCACCGGAAATCCAGTGGCAAGGCGCCAATCCAGCTGGTCCCTTCCGGTCCGGGCTTCAGCGAAGACTCCATCCATGATCTCTTGTTGACCACCATCTATTTCGCCCGCAGGGAACTGATTCTGACCACGCCCTACTTTGTTCCTGACAGTGCCATCCTGGCCGCCCTGAAATCGGCGGCCAGGCGTGGGGTCAGGGTGATCCTGATCGTGCCGGAAAAGGTGGATTCCCGCCTTGTCCACTATGCGAGCAAGGCCCGGTTCGAGGAGCTCTCCCGGGCCGGGGTGGAAATCCGGCTCTTCACCAGGGGATTGCTCCATTCCAAGACCATCACCGTGGACAGCGAATTCTGCCTCTTCGGCTCCGTCAATCTCGATATCCGGTCCTTCAGACTGAATTTCGAGCTGACGCTCTTCATCTACGACCGGGAGTTCACCTGTCGTCTGCGGGCCCTGCAACAGCAATACCTGCAGGGTACCCGGCCCCTGGATCAGGAGGAACATGCCCGCCGTCCGGTCGTCGAACGTTTCCTGGAAAACGCGGCCCTGCTGGTAAGTCCACTCCTCTGATCGGCCCGTCACGTCTCTGCGAACTCCATCAGCTTGACTTTCTGAACTTAAACGATTTTGTCTTATTTAGATTACATATTTATAACAAAAATTGTTATTTTTGGAAAAAATCTGCTATCCAGAAACGCGCGGGAAATCTTTTCCAACATATTGATTGGTCTTACGGGAAGATAATATAATAATACTTTGCATTCCAGGCAGTTAAAAATATTATTTCCAATAAATATATTGATTTTTATATTGAAACACGATAATCTGGCTCGCACATCATGAAAAATCATGGTTAGCTATTTTCGCTACCTGATGCTTGTTGTCCTTATTTTGTCTTTTTTCTA
>Ga0256914_1002000_pt1 | contig 17452 bp, 12 predicted proteins | sample HulkmetaG_FD_191571 | JGI IMG/M metagenome (GOLD analysis project Ga0256914, IMG submission 191571) | Hydrothermal chimney microbial communities from Main Endeavour vent field at the Juan de Fuca Ridge, Pacific Ocean - Hulk | ecosystem: Environmental > Aquatic > Marine > Hydrothermal vents ... | reverse complement strand
GGCGGTCTCGCGGGTGGAGGATTCTCTTGATGGTGCCCCGGAAACACTGTTGCGGGCTCTTTTTCCTCAGTAGGCGCCCTTGCCGGTGAACATGCAGCGGATGGTCTTGAGGATGATCTTTATATCTGTTCGCAGAGAGTAATTGAGTACATACCAGTCGTCCAGGTCCACCCGTTCCTGGTAATCGTCCATGTCGTTGCGCTTCATAACCTGCCAGGGACCGGTAATGCCCGGCTTCATGGACACATAGCGGCCCGCCGACTGCTCGCCATTGCCCTTGTAATACTTTTCCAGCTCCCGGCCGACAATGGGCCGGGCTCCAACCACACTCATCTCGCCTTTCAGCACATTGATAAACTGCGGCAGCTCATCCAGGCTGTACTTGCGTAAAAACCTGCCCACCCTGGTGATACGGGGATCATTTTTCAGCTTGTAGGTTGCCTGCCATTCCCTGGCAAGCTCGGGATCCTGCGCAAGAATCTCCTTTAATTTCTCGTCCGCGTCAACGACCATGGTCCTGAATTTCAGGCAGTTGAATTCCCGGCCAGTGGCCATGATCCGCCGGTGCCGGTAGAAGACAGGACCGCGGCTGTCCAGCTTGATGGCCAGGGCAATGAGCAGAAAAAGCGGCGCGCCGAAAATGAGAACGGCCAGGGAAAAGACCACGTCAAAGGTGCGTTTCCAGCTCGAATCCGGGTTGAAACTGAGTACCAGCATATCGCCCAGCGACTGGATCTCGGCATGGTGCAGGCCAAAGATGTAGAGATCCGGAACCAGAAAGATCTGGGCGCCCAGGTCACGGCACTCGCGCAGGATTCTGAAAATCTTGCGTTCCGCCCGCATGGGCAGGGCCACATAGACATAATCGATGTCATTCCCTTTAAGAAAATCATCCAGGTCGTCAATACGCCCGAGAAGCGGTTTGTTGATCTGGTCCAGCTCATCCCGGGAAGAGAGTTTATCATCAAAAAAACCTACAACCTCGATCCCGGCCCATGGGATCCCCTCCAGATATTTTGCCATGCGCAGGCCAAGATCTCCGGCCCCGACAATGACCGCATGACGGATATTCTTACCCTGGCGTCTAAAATACCGGAGCAGCGTTCTGACCAGAAAATGACAGCCAAAGAGCAGCCAGGGCGTGGTCACTGACCAGAACAGAAAGACTGCCCTTGAATAGGCCCAGGAGATTTTGAAAATAAAGAAGTAGAAGAGCAGAATACCGACAACGGTTCCCCAGGCCTTGCAGATAACTATGAATTCCCGGTAGTATTTCCTGCCCCGCCAGGAACGGTATAGCTGAAAGGAATCAAAGCTGAAAAAACAGAGAATAAAGGTGATGATTTCCAGATCGGTATAATAAGGATTCCACTCAATTCCGTACAGGGTCACCAGAGCCGCCAGGTAGAGCGTAACTACAGCGCAGTCAATAAGATGCAGCAGCTTATAAATGAGAGAACTCCGCTCCCTTAGATTCCAGCTCAACATGGTTGCTCAATCATTTCCGGTCATCATGTATCTTTATTTTTGCCACCAGCCCGGATTCATACTCAGGCGACACCGCAGCCATCCGGGCAGGACGGTATAGTAATACCCAAGTTTATAACCGGCAAGCTTCATGGCAGTGCGCAACATAAATGAAGGGAGCAGGTATATTTTTCCCTGCCTGATCAGGCTGGCGGCTTCGGAACGTACATAACTCCGGCCTGCTCCACCAGCGGTGCCGAATTCTTTTATCAACCACTGCTGTTGCCGATGAAAGGCGCCGACATCAAAATAACGCCTGAGCTCCTCGGATATCGTATAATTATGGGAATGATACACCTGCGCCTCGGCCACATAGGCGATGGAATATCCCTTGAGCAGCATTCGACCCACGGCGCAGGCATCCTCGGCAAAGAGGTGCTTTTCGCCAAAATAACCCACCTCTTCCAGAGATGATTTTCTGTACGCCGCGCAGGAGTTGGAGACAAAGACGGTCCGCAGGCCATAGCGGCCCTTGTCCTGCAGACTGCGGATACATGACTCCCCGCCATAGTTGAATCGGCGCAGATGACGGGCAAATTCAGTGGCATCCGCGTGGGGCAGTTGCCGGCCATAGGCAACGGCCACCTCCTTATTTTTTTTCATGGGGGCGATCAGCTTTCCGATACAGGAAGAGTCAGCCGGAATAGCATCCTGGGTCAGAAAAACAAGATATCTGCCAGTAGCCTTTTGCGCGGCCAGGCTGCGGGTGCCGCCATGATCAAACTCAGCAACCGGAACAGTGAGAAGTCGGGCACCAGCCTGCCTTGCCAGTTGCGGCGTCTGATCAGTAGATGATGAATCAATGATCAGAATCTCCATGGACTGCCAGCAATCCTGTTCCCGGAGGCGGGCAAGTAAAACCGGCAGGGTTTCGGCGCCGTTCCTTGTGGGAATAATGACAGAAATCTCAGGAAAGATCTTATCCATCCGCGGATCCCCTTTCTGCTTCAGCCCGTTCCTGAAGGCTGAAAAGCACTGCCTTGTCCATCTGAAAACAATAATAGGAAAGCCGCGGCCATATCGAAAAACGAAAAGCCCGGCCGAGCCCTGCATCGAGAATTCTGAGCACACCTGAGGGGATATATCCAAGAAAAGTGGCAATAGACGATATCCCAGCCTTTGCGAACACCTGCGGATGCCTTCTTTTCAGCCGGATAAAATTATCAATCGAATTACGCATTCGCGTGAAGGCAGCATCTTTTGCAACCAGACCAAGGTGGGAGCAGGTATTGTCGATATGGAGAATGCCATGCTTCTCTTCAAGGCGAATACCCCATTCAATATCCTCATATCCATATCCGGAAAACCGCTCATCAAAGCTGATTTCTTCAAGGACATCTGCCTTCAGCAGGACATTTGCGGAAAAAAAATATCGCCAGGGAACCAACTGCCGCTGGCCGGCAGGTATCCACTCGGTTTTTGTTCCCTTATACAGATAAAAATCATATTGCCGGCCCTTCAGAATCCGCTGCCGATAGCTTATGCCGCCGCATACCACGGGAGTTCCCTTTTCCATGTATTGTATGTATGTCCTCAGGAAACTGGGAGAATCCGGGACGACATCGGCATCCAGGAAAAGAATGTATGTTCCTCTGGCCCTGCTGAGCAGATCATTGCGGATAGCGGCCCGGCCGATATTCTTCCCCAGTTCATAATATTTTACATACGCAAAACCATGTACATGGTCCCTGTTTAGGACCTGAAAATGATTGTCGGAGCAGTCGTCGGCAATAAGGATCTCAACCGATTCGGCAAGAGCGGCGATACGGATCTCTTCGGTAAGCGCCTTGACAAGAAGTCCTGTATCCCAGTTATATACCGGGATAATAATCGAAAGTTGTTTCCTTTCTGCTGGCATTTTACGATGTTATTGCGGTCTGACTTTGGTCACGGCGGCAAGATGCTCTCGATAGAACCGTATCAGTCCATTCATGCCCAGTTTCTGCAGGGCAAAACGCAGATAACGCCTGACGACAAGCCAGGAAAGATATGTTCTGCTCGCATACAAGGATCCCGGCAGATACCGCTTTCTGGCCTTATGCGTTTCCTCCAGGGCCATGCGCCACTGTTCCTCGGAAATGCCGTCATGCCGCATATTGGTCAGTACGGTTGAATTTTTGACAAAACCGACCCCATGAACAAAAAACCGCAAGAGCAGTTCATAATCCATGGCCAGTCGGAAATCGGCATCAAAACCGCCCAGGGCATGATACACCGTGGTGCGGACGAAGCAGGCCGGATGGGCCACGCTCATGTCGCGGCGGAGCAGAGCAGGTTCACTGTCGGTACAATAAGCTTTTTCCCCTCCCTGCCAGAATTGCATTCTCCCGCACACGACTCCGGATTCCCGATGAGCGGCAAAATCCTTTCTGACAGCCGCAAGCGCATCCGGTGCATACCAGTCACCGGCGTTGAGCAGGCCGACGACATCGCCCCTGCACAAGGAAATTCCCTTGTTAAAAGCATCGCTTATCCCCTGGTCAGGCTCACTGACCCAGTATTCAAGCTGGCTGTCATATTGCTGCAGCAACTCCACGCTTCCGTCGCTGGAACCGCCATCTATAATGATATACTCCACTTCCGAGGACGGCCAGCGCAGGACAGAGGCCATGGTTGATTCCAGTTCATCCCTGCAGTTCAGACAGATAGTCACGACACTCAGCCACGGCCTGGAGCGGCGTCCCGGGCCGGACTCAGGGCAAAGTCGCCTGCCACCCTCCCCTGCCCGGCCATTGCGAAACGGAAGCACCGTAACCGGAAATATCTTCAATTGGTTTTGAGGCATTTTTTATAGACCTGCAGGGTTTCCTCGGCACAGCGCTTCCAGCTGAACCGACGGCATCGTTTGCGACCAGCAGTTATAAGCTGTTTTCTTAAATCAACAGAATCCGCAACCCTCTCCATGCAGTCCCGCAGAGCATCCGTGGAATGTGGATCAAAAAAGAGGGCTGCCTGTCCCGCCACCTCGGGCAGCGAGCTGCAGTCACTGCATATAACGGGGCAGCCGCAGGACATGGCCTCAAGCAGCGGTAAGCCAAAGCCCTCATACAGTGATGGATAGACAAGGGCAACGGCATGCCTGTATAAATTATCCAGAACAGCATCATCCCCTCCGATCTGGATCAGATTTCGAGGCGAAATGCCAAGCTCCCCTGCCGTGCGCAGCTCCTCATCTGTAAAGGCTCCACCGCCGAAACAAACCAGGCGGAATTCTCTGCCCAGCCTCCTGGACCGGGCAAATGCCTCAACAAGTCTCATACTGTTTTTCACCTCGCTCCGATTACCCACATAGAGGAAGTAAGGCTCTTTCAATAACGGGCCGGTATCCCCGCCACGGTCAATTGGAAATGAGCAACCAAGGGAGATAACCGTTATCTTCCGCTCATCAACGCCGATAATATTGACAAGATCCCTTTTTGTCTGTTCAGAGATACAGATGACATGATCAGCCCGCTTAACACACTTTTTTTTTGCCCTGGCCACAGACTGTTCACCCGGCGGCATGCTCTGGGAAAAGCGCTCATGGATCATATCAAAGACTGTCACCACAAGGGGAGTGCCTGTAGGAATACGCACCCTGCCAAGATAATATGTGGCATGGACAAGATCAGGACTGACGAATCTCATTGCCAGCGTACTCAGGCCATTGTTCACCCATTGCCGGAGCCGGTGGTCATGCGGCAGGGGAGGAACGTATCGGCCGGTAACGGGCAGATTCTCCATTTCCTGTAACAGAGCGGACTGGTGACATGGGGCCAGAATGCGGGGTGCGCACCCCTGATGTCCCTGCAGATTCCTTACCAGCTCACAGAAATAGCGGCTGATCCCTCCCCTTGTCTGCAGGGAAAACACAGAATGATCAAACAGCACACGCATCACGGAACCCTCAGCCTGAGCCATACCCTTTCGAGCTACCGGTAAAGGCGTGCTCGTATGCCGCCACGGTCTGCCGGGCACAGCGTGACCAGGAAAACCGGTCTGCCTGTTCCAGGCCACGCTCCACCATGCTCTGGCGCAATACAGTGTCATTGCATATGTCCAGCATGGCCTGGGCCAGGGCATCAGAATCGGTCGGGTCTATCATTATGCCGGCCCGGCCGACCACTTCGGGCAGGGAGCTTGTATTGGAGGTGATAACCGGCACGCCGCACTGCATGGCCTCAAGGGGCGGGAGACCGAATCCCTCATATAAAGAGGGATAGAGAAAGGCAACCGCACTGCTGTACAGCGCGCTGACATCCTCATCGGCAACGTAGCCGGTAAAAATGACATGCCTGCGCAGGAGTGGATCGTCCGCCACCTCTTCAAGCAACTCGTCGATTTTCCAGCCCCTGGTTCCAACCAGGACAAGATATCGGTCCCGCATGCCGGGCTCCAGCAGCACTTTTTTAAACGCCTCTATGGAAGCGCGCAGATTTTTCCGATATTCAAGAGTTGCCAGGGTCAGGAAATAACCGGACGTGGGAATATTATATTTCCGGAGAATTTCTTTTTGCCTGTCTCGATTCTTATCCGGATAATACAGCGTCTTGTCCGCAGCCGGATACGCCACATACACCATGGAGGAATCACAGTCAAAATAGGTGCAGATATCATCCCTGGATGATTCTGAAATGGTCAGTATCCGGTCACGGCCCGGCTGAACTGAATCGAGGATTCGGGTAAATTCGGCGTCAAAGTCCTGCCAGAAATATTCCGGATGGAGAACGGGAATCATATCATAAAGAGTAAGAAAGGACATGGGCCAGGTCCTGACTTGCGGAATCGGAGCGTAGGTTGAGTGAAAAATATCCATTGTTCCGCACAGCGATGTCTGGTTACGCTTTCTGTATACTCTGGCAACCAGCCTTTGCAGAATCTGTTTTTTATCAAGCCGGTCCGCCAGCCGGGCAACTCTGAAAAGTCGTCGTTCCCCTTCTCCGGGACCGATAAACCGGGCTTCCCAGCCACGCTGCTCAAAAAAACCCTCTGTCAGCAGATTGATCTCGGTTGAGGAAAGCGCGGTAAAACGCAATTCCGGACCGGCAATTCGTATCATTTCCGGAATCAGACTGCTGATAACCCGATAAATGCCGGTGCGGGCGGTTTCATACAACTGGGCCAGCCCGACCACTGACACATCAACAACAACTCGTACCTTTGCCATATCCTTTATGCGGAAATTTTCTCTGTCCTGACCTGTGCAGTAATACACCTTTACGACAAAGAATGTAATAACCCTGCCGGTTAAAACTGAAAATAGATAAATGTTGAAGGTTCGGGACTGCGAAGCAGAAAAATGCCGGCAAACAAAAGCCCAATCAGGAGAGGACGTCCCATGAGCAGCACGGGGGAACGGGCACGGTCCCGGCCGAATCGGCTCCAGTACAGATGACCAAGACCATGCAGCCAGATCGGCAGTGAATAGAGCAGACCAAGCCAGAAAATATACAGCCCGACCTCAAAATCATTGCCCGGTTGCCATGGCCTGAGGAGAAAAAAATGCACCAGTCGCTCCATGTCACTGATTCTGAACATCAACCATCCCACGCAGACCAGGGCAAAGGTCAGGACAATCTTACCCGGTTGAACAAACTTTGCCGCAACCCCTGGCAGGGACCAGGGAATTCTGGCCAGAACACCCCGGTACAGCCGATGGAGAAGAACAAGAACTCCATGATATCCCCCCCAGAGGACAAAATTCCAGGACGCACCATGCCAGAGCCCTGACAAAAGAAAGGTTGCAAGCAAATTAAACGAAGACCGCAGATGACCGCATCGTGACCCTCCCAGGGGAATATAAACATAATCCCGCAGCCAGTAGGACAGAGACATGTGCCAGCGTCTCCAGAAGTCGGAAGGTGAATCAGCAAGATATGGATGGTCAAAGTTTCTCGATAACCTGAAGCCAAGGAGAAGAGCAGATCCCCTTGCTATATCGGTATAGGACCAGAAATCAGCCAGGATCTGGATGGAAAAGGTAAAAACACCTGCCCAGACAAGATAAAAACCCGGATCTGTCAGCGAAAATACCTTGTAGGTCAGCAGCCCGGCATTATCGGCAATAACAAGTTTTTTAAAAAATCCCCACACCAGAAGCAAAAGCGCATGGCTGATCATCTCCGGGTGTACATGCCTGGAACGGATTACCTGCGGCATCAGGTTTCTGCTTCGTTCAATCGGGCCGGCGACCAGCTGAGGAAAAAAGGCGATAAACAGGCTGAAATCAAGAAAATTTTTCTGCGCATCAACCTCATTCCTATACACATCTACACTATAAGCCAGCGCCTGAAATGTATAAAAGGAGATACCGACCGGCAACAGAATGGAGACAGGCCCGGCAAACGTGGAAAGTCCCACGAATTTCAGCAGGGCATTGACATTTTCAAGAAAAAAATTTGCATATTTGAAAATAGCCAAAATCGCAAGGCTGACACATACCGCGGTTACAAGAGCGCTCTTTTTCCTGTGCGGCCACCTTTTCATTACCAAGGCAGCCAGATAGTTAATCGCGGAAATAGCTGAAATAAGGGCAACAAACCAGGGATGTATGAAGCCAAGGAAAAAATAACTTGCCGCCAGAAGGAACCAGTTCTGCAAGCGGAAGGGAAGCATCCAGTAAACGAGCACGACCACGGGCAGATACAGAATATAAGCCAGGCTGTTAAAGCTCATTGCAGCAGTTCCCGCATCCTGTTGTAAAAAATTGGCGTATATTCTGCTGGATCGGCAATATGATCACCCTGACCATACATGCTCAGAGGTATCTGTGGATCACCGGTAAAATCATAAAGGACAGCGCCATGTTCTTCCAGATACTCCTTAAGCCGGGCCATGTATGCCTTCATTTCTTCACTGTCATGCGCATCCGTATCTGTCTCGGGACGTTCCTGGACCCGGACAAAAACCAGTTGAAAACCATGCTGACGGGCCAGTTGAAATAAAGGCGGCAAAAAAGAGTGCTGGGCAGAGCGGGTAAAATCGGCCGGTATCGCAAGTCCCCTGGTTTTTTTCAGGGCCTCCTGATCCATTCCACCGCCAACATTTTTTAACGAAAAACGCTTGTTTATCCTTTTTCTTAGATTCTCTTCACCTTGCTCCTCCCGGTGGCCGGAATGGAACCGGGTCAGCGTCAGAGCCAGCTGACCGATCTGATCCCGTATATATTGCCGATTGGCCTGGAGACGGAAAATCCGTTTGAACGTTCTCTGGCACCAGCTCTCCTCTGTCACATCTTTTCCGTGGGCCAGGCGTTCAAAAACAGGATCAGGGGCGGGAGAGATTCGTTGTATCAATGTCTCAAAATAGGGCCCCGTAGTCCGAAAAGAGGGGTCAAGCAGAGTGGTGCCGCGAAAAAAGATAAATACCTTTTTGGGATGGACATCGGCAGGGACAAGTAAATATTTCAGGGCAAGGTAATGGATACCCGACAGACCGCCAAAGTTGACTATGGAAAAGACAGGAACTCCACCAAGAAGTTTGCTGAGGAGACGATCATCAATACGGCTCCAGAGCATGGAATTGCCGATAAAGACAAAACGGGGTCTCACTTCACGCAGCTGACGGTGGAGCATGGGGCCGATATAGGGCTCCCGCTTTGACACATCGGGGACAAGCAGCGCTGGCAGCAGGCTCAGCAAAATGAGCAGGCCCATTCCTGGCCAGCCATGGTCCACTGTCAGGGGGAGCACGGCAATGAGAAAACCAATTCCGGCAAGGACAAGACTGGTTAGGGCAAGAAGTCTGGCAATGTGTAAAGTCCACCACCAGGTTTTCAGATTACCAAGTACCGGCGCCCCGATCTCCGGTCCGGTCAGAGGGGCAAAACGCATCAGGGGCGGGGTCAGGACACCGATGGAAATCCAGCCGCCTCCTGCCTGATTGTTTACATCCACCCGAATCAGGTGTGGACCGGCTTTCAGTCTGACCCAGCGTTTTTCAATGCGGCCACTCTGGTTGCGTGGCCTGGCGGTAAAAATCCCTTTCCCGTCAATGGATACCCTGGAATAACCGTCCGCAGAATAATGGAGTTTATACCGTCCGTCCCTGCTTACGCGCCACACTGTCCAGAGGGTGGCTCTGTGGAAATCAGGATTCAGAGCAATTGTCTGGGTACCGGCCAGGAAAACCTGATATCCCTGAACAGGCAGGGGACGAACCGGAGAGGAAAATGAAGCCCACCATCCCTGCCGATCGGCATCCACTCTTGGATAAATGATCAGATTCAGGACAATGGCCGGCGTGAGCCGGGCCAGCAGAAAAAGCATGGATGCAACCAGAATGAACAACCAGACCTTTTTTCGGCCCGTGGCAATGCTGAAAAATTTTTTCTTTGTTAACATTTTCAGCCCGGAATCGCTCAGGAATCAGTACGTTTCCTCTGCCAGGCATCGCTGATCTGAAAAATCTCCATTCGACCGGCCTGCACGGTTCCTGTTCCGGTGAAATATACCCGTGGTTCAACCCGCAGCCTGGGAGCCTCCACCGTAAACGGTATTTCTATCATGCTACCCTCACCATTGCTGATCCGATGATGGGCAAGAACCTTTTTGCCATTATCGCTTACAATATCAATCTCAACGGGAACATCACCATTACCACCGTCCGTGGCAAGTTGAATTTTCAGCACATAGTCCCCCCGGACAACCCAGAAAAAACTGCCAAAACTCAACCAGTCCGCACCATGAATACCCTGACAGGCATAGCGGATTTTTTTCTGATCATCAAGGGCCAGGGGGTCCCCTGTTTTTGCCCTGGTCTGGATAATATGCCAGCGATACACCAGGGGGGGCTGTTCTTGGCAGCCCTGCAACCCCAGATTTCCATCTTTTAGAACCAGTTGATATGGCGTTCGGTTGGGATAGGCACGGACCAAAAACGGGGTTGGCAGCTTGCCGAGGTGGGCAACCAGAGGATCACTGTCAATGCCGTTTGGATTATAGGCCATGCCCTGGGTCATATAATGCATACCCGGAATCTTCCTGACCAGAATCAGACTGTTCTCTGGTGCATTACGCAACAGGTCATGATATTGGCCGGTCAGCTCCTGCCAGTCACGCAGGAATCCACCCTGCTGCCATGAAAACAAAAGACCGGCTGCCAGTACGGGCAGTGTTACCGCCAGCGCCCATCCTCTTTTTCTTGTTTGAGACAGCAAGGACCAGATGCGCCGCAACCCAAAGGCAAGAAGAAGAAGCAGAAAGGGCAGAGTTTCGTAATAATAGACGGGGCCAACAAGCCTGATCCCTTCAAACCAGAAAAGGACATAGCCAAGCCAGACCAGGCAGGGGACAGCCACCAATAGCGGGCTCCAGCGGCGGTTCCAGCCGGTCACAAGCAGGACAACCAGCAGAACAAAGCCACCTGGAAAACCATAAAGCCACCTGTCCAGAAGAACAAGATTTTCAAAAAGCGCTTTGAAACCAATAAGAGGCGTATGCATGGCCGGAATCTTTCCTGGCGGCCGGGGACCGAATCCCAGCGCATCACTGGCCTGATAGTACAGATATGTTGGTGTCAGAAAGTCACCGATTGCGGCATGATTATACAGGAGAAAAATCAGAGCGCCCAGGCCGGCGCTGCCGGCAAAGAGGATGGTGGCAAACAGTTTTTTCCGGCTATACCCTCTGGCAGCGTCTACCAGGGCGTCAATACCAAAGGGGATGGCGATCAAAAAACCGGTGTATGTCCGATTGAGGAAAAACCAGGCCCACGCCAGCCCGGCCAGTACGGCCCACCTGTACATCCCTGTTTTTTTCCAGGACACATAGGAAAAAAGCAGCAGGCTGACGGCGACCAGACCGGAACTGTGACTGAGCAATGTTCCATGCATGAACCAGAAATATGGAGACAATACGGCAAGGCCAGGCAGCAGGAAGGAAGGCAAGTTGAGCGCCATACCCAGGCGCCAGAGTAAAAACAGACTGCAGACCGCTGCCAGGGCAACCATGATGCGGGGATTTTGCAGAAAGAACACTCCCGGAGTAAGCCAGGCCGCATGGGCTGGTGGATATCTAGAAAGCCAGCCGTGTTCCTCGTCCATAATCATCATTTCATGGGGAAACATGCGCACCGGCTCTGGCAGGGGTCTGGCAAGCACACCATCGGCAAAGCAATTTGCCTGAAAAACATAGGCATGCTCGTCGGTGGTGATCGGAGCATTTCGGAAAACTGTTCCAGAGAGATAAAAGCTCAACCCGATAACAAGTGGAACAGCGGCAAGGGGAAGAATAGAATGCGGTTTTCCAGACAAGCAGAAACGGGAAAAAAAGGAGATAATTTGCATAGTGACAGATACAAAAAAAAACTGTTCAACACACGGGATGCTGAACAGAAACTCTATACTTTTCTGATTTTTCTATTTATTTAATGGGCAGTGCATACCATTTTATCTGATATTTAGCCAGAAAAACAACAAGCCCCCTGCTGTTTCCACCAGGAGCTTCCGCCCCTGACAAAAACATGGCAAGACAACTTCCCGACGGCCCTTGTACCCGAAGCATTTTTCCTCATTTCACAATCTGCAGTCGCAGCCGGGTATCAGCACCGGCACCATGCTGCCTTGTATCCCGGCCCCAACTCAGGCCATTGTCTTTCTTGTGAAGTGAAACCAGAATGCGATACCTGCCCGGGGTCATATGGTCCGGCACATGAATATGGATCTGTTCAAGAAAAAGTTTATCAACAGGCCGACTGAGAAGAAAACTGAGGGGCTGGCGGTGAAGCAGGGGGAAAGTATGCATAAATGTTTGTCCATCTCTCCCTTGAAATTCAACCCGGACCTGCTGGGATGGTTTGCCCTGTTTAACCGGTATTGACCAGTAAGATCTCAGGACAAAATCGTCTCCAGGCCGGACAGTCTGAGTGTCCAGGCCGATACCGGCAAGCTGTATCCTCGCTCCCAGCCCAAGCTGTACAGCATGTTCTCCAACAGGCAGTGCTGGAACCGCATAAAGCCACGCCGGAAATCCCGCGCGGGTAATCTGCTCGCTATAGATTAGCATTTTTCCCCTGGAAACCTCCACCCCACCCGTATCGGGGACAAAGGATCCTCTCCTGGCAGTCCAGGTCCTTTCCCGCAAACCGCGTAAAAAAATCATCTCATAGTCAACATTGGCAATCCCCCTGCGGGGCAGACGCACCGTGTATTCCCGCCACGTGGTATCAAGCTCTACCCTGTCCACCACCAGGCCGTTGAAAAGAACAAACAGATATTGCCTGCCGCCATCCGGTCCCACGGCTCTTGCCTCGAAGTGGTAGGCAAGATTATTGTGTAAAAGATCGGCCCGGACAAATTTTCTGTATTCATCCTGGGGAATTACCTGTTCCCGTAGCTGGTAAACAGCAAAACGTCTATCCGAGGCCACCATGCGCCCCCTGGCATGAATTTTTGCATGGTCAGTCTTGTACCCTTTCCCGACAAGCGGTGAGAGGGCTTTTTTATCAACTATTACAAGTGGTTTGGGCCAGATGGATTCAATCAGGTTGAACGCCCGCTCCGGCCTCTTTCCAAGAGCTCGGCTGATTTTCAGCTGCAGACTGGGGGAAAATCCACCAAAACCATTCACCAGCAGGTTTTCAGTCCCGCCAATCTTCAGCATGTATCTGGCATCCAGGTAGCGATCTCCCATGGGAACAACTACCAATGAACCATGGTTTCGGACCTGAACCGCCTGGTGAACCTGCGGTGAAAGTTCCAGAGGAAAACGGGCAAAGGCATGCGGCAAGAGACGTGCCTCGGCATAAAACGATGCCAGCAGCACTGCCGCCAGCGGCAGGGCCGGTATTTTTTTCTCCCGGAGCAGCCGATGCAGGAAAACACTGGCGCTGACAATCAGAAAAAGCATCACAAAAATGCTGAAACGGGACATGACCCGGAATCCATCAAGCGGGAAAAAACCATTTACAAAAGAAAAGAGAAGATTGGGAACCTGGTGTGTCTCCCACAGTACCCGCAGGGCAGGTCCGAGGCTGAGGATAAAGCAGAGAAGGGCAGCATTCGCCAGACCGGCCAGGAACTGCTGCCGCCTGCCCTGACTGGAGAAAAATCCCAGGATACAGGTTGCGACAAAAGCAGTCACAAGACAACCGTTTCCAAGTATCAGGAACAGCATGTCCGCCTTGGACGAAGGATGGAGACGACAGAGCAGCCAGAGAAGGATGGGAAACAGGCAGAGCGAAAAGACACGAAGTCGGCCAAGAAGCAAAAGATATTTTGGCGCCAGTCTCTGGCCATGCCCACCACCAAATCTTGTCAGAACAGCTGCACCCCAGAGGAAAAGCAGGGTAAAAGAGGGGAAAACGCTCATTTCATCGGTCTTGACAGCCTCGGCAAAGTCAACCTGATAGAGCAGTTTGGTCAGGGTCGGTCCCAGATAGGCCAGAGGCTCCAGGGAGTGATTGAGCATTTCACGGATGCCACGGCCATAACCGCCATGAAACAGGGTGAAATAGGGATTCAGATAAAAATAACAGAGGATCGAGGCAACCAGCAGGGATAGGGCCACATAGCCGTAAATGCGTAAAGAGCGGCCATGCCGGCGAATAAAGGGTTGCAGGGCCGGTGCTACAAGCAATGGAAAAACCAGGGCCAGGATGACGGCCTGATATAATTCGCTGACAGCCTGCAGCCAGAAGGCCAGGGCCAGGCCAACAGCGGAAACGCTATCCGGTTTGCGGACAAACCGCAGCCAGAAAAACAGAAACAGGGGCAGGCCGAAGCACATCTGCATGTTGAATTCAACATAGTAGCTGATCCGGTAGGGAATCAGACACATGGCCAGACCACCAAAAAAGGCGGCAAACCGACTCAGGGCAAGCTCGCGAAGAAGCAGGTACATAAATAACCCGGACAGGCCCCAGAAAAAAAGCATCACCACATTATAGACCAGAATCGGACCGCATCCCACTGCCTTGAGCAGGGCTGCAACCGCCCCCTGTGGCCAGAGCAGGGCATCGAAATAAAGCTCATTTGCATAGGGGTAGTAAATATTGGTATCCGGATCGGGAATGAGCTGATGTTTCCGCAGCAGCTTATCGGCTTCCACCTGGAGTTTCCAGGCATGGAAGGGAGGATCAAAATGATCGGGGAAACCGGTGGCAAAATGGAGTGGCCATGGCCACAGGGAGAGTAACGTAACCGCGCAGTAGAAAAAAAGCAGAAGCAATGCCTCTGCCGTTCGGGAATATATTGAGTTTATTTTCATGCCTCTTTTCCCCTGAAGGGGCGATAAAAGGCCTGATCGGCCAGGGAAAGCATGGGAAGATCTCCTTCGGTGTCACCATAGGCAAAGATCTGATCATACTTTTCAAGCCGGTACTTCTCTCTAATCCTGTCGATTTTGACCATTTCCCGACAGTTCTCTCCTTCAATCCGGCCAGTAAAGCGACCGCCGACCACCTCCATGCGGGTGGCGATCAGGTCAAAGCCCGCCTTTTCACACCAGGGCGCCAAGATAATTTCCGGAGTAGCCGATACAACAACGACCCTGTGCCCCTGCCCTTTATGCCAGGCCAGCCTGGTCAAGGCTGCCGGCCGGAGAATATCGGCCATGTCCGTCCGACAGAAATGGCGGGCGGCTTCTTCAAGTTGCGTCTCTGTCCAGCCTTTGAAAAAACTGCGCAGAACATCCTCCTTGAGATCATGATTGGAATAGAGCCCCAGGATAAAACGGGCAATTCGGGGGGCGAGCAGCCCCATCTTTCCTGCAAACTGAACCAGGCCGGCTGTCTTGCGCACAAAAAGCAGAAAAGAATCCCGATTGCTGATGGTACCGTCAAAGTCAAAAAAGGCTATTGCAGACACCCTCATTTATCCCGCTGCCGTAATGGTGGGTTGAAAGATTTCATGAAGAATTGGTATGGGAATAAAGAGCAGGGCAAGGAGAACCACCCCGCAGAAGATACAGTAATAAAGAAAACCCCGCTGCTTGTAGAGATGCTCCGGATATTGCGTCGGGCTGTTCTCCAGAAAACCAAGATGAATATACCAGGCAATAAATCCGGCAATAAAGGGGATGGAAACAATCAGTTCCATCCTGTATCTGATCAGGAAAATGCCGAAAAAAAGACCAAACGCAACAGCATAATATATTATTGAAGTCAGAAGTCGTTCTTCATTGTAATGGGCGAAAGACTGACGGTAGCCGGCACTGACGTCCGGATCATTGATGCGCCTATACTCGGCAAACCGCTTCACGGCCATAAAAAAAGCACCCACCATCCAGTAGGCCAGCACCAGGGAAATAGGCGGCAGCACTGAAATGCCGGTTGCATACCAGCCAAGCAGAAGCCGCAGGGGATTATTGACCGATTCGCTGAGGACATCGAAATAAGGCTTATCTTTACTGCGAATCGGGGGAATATTATACACACATCCCATTATCCACAGAGCCAGGGCAACCAGAAAAAAATTGCGCCCCAGAAGCCAGGCCAGGCCAAGCCCGATTAGACCAAAGACAATCCACTGGACAAAAGCGACCGGCTTGTTAACCAATCCCGATGGAATGGGTCTGTTTTTCTTCACCGGATGAAGAGCGTCAAAACGGGCATCAAGAAGCTCATTGAGGACATAATTACTGGAGGCCACCATACCGGTTGCCAGCAGTGCCAGCATAAGGGACCAGATGGTTTTCCAGGATAACAGATCAGGCTCGGCATATAATGCGACCACAACACCAGGTAGCATAAACACATTTTTAAACCAGTGATCGAACCTGGCTATCAATATATAAGGACGTATATTTGACCACATAAAGAACTCCGTTATTTTTCTCTTTTTGCACGGTGCATACAGGCCCCGTCAACAACACCATCCAGTCACGGACAGCCTCTTCCCGTTTGACAGAAAATCATGCAGACCAATTTGTACAACAGGACACAATGTTCCGCAGGGGTATTGGGACAGAGACCTGGCACGGAAAAAACATAGGGGAACAGAGGAATATACAGCAGGTCTCACCGATTCCTGACCGTTCCCGGAATGAACGCAATTTGCTTTATTTACAAAAATTGCCGTCAAGAGAAAAGAACTATTTATGAAGCGGCGCATTCAAAAAATCAGGAAACGCCGCACATCGATTCCTAATACTCGCCAGTCACCATTAGCAGGCCTGAAGGTAATTGAAGAAAGCCCAACCTCCTCGATTGTATCGAGTGTAGCCGGCAGGCGAAAAAAATAACACGTCTTGTCGCGCCCAAGCAGAGGAACGACCCGGCCATTTACCGTCAGGGACAGCCGCAGTTTATCAGGGTCACCCTGTAAAGGAGCATGCCCGCCCGTGACAAGAACCAGAAGGCGCTCTTTCCCTGGAACACGGTCAAGGTTGTAGAGCCTTCCATGCCCATTTGTCCAGCCATCATGGTAAAATCCCCTTGATTTCTCATGAACGGGATCTATAGCGCCTATCCCGGTGCCACTCAGGTTAAGCGTGGCCATCTGATTATAATCCGTCATCCTGACCAGGAGATGCCCATTCCAGTATAAAAGGCCTTGCTCTTTTTTTGAGCGGTAATCGTTGAAAAAAAAGAGGGAATACGTATTCAGATCCACTCGTCTGCCGATTACCCCGGCACCATACATGCCGACGATCTGCTGCTGACAGTCACCAGCGACGCTTTTATCTACAACCAGAGCCGTACCGGATGCCGGCACCAGGACCCGACTGTAATTCTGGACAGCAAACCGGGGATTGAATCGTGGCAGTGCGGGCAGCCTCTCTGTTTTTTTATGCCTGGCAATCAGCTGGCTGCTCAACCACCGGTCGGTTATGGTAAAGGCAATTTTCTTCGCCTGAAGCTCTGAAATAATCTTCTCCACTTCATCATTCAAGGAATCTGATACAAAATCTGATGCCGCGAAAATGCCGATTTCACCAAGATGGACCGTATGACCTGGAGCAAAAATAATCCGCAGCTTTTTCACCCTCCGTGGCGTGAACCGGCATTC
>Ga0256914_1001999_pt1 | contig 17453 bp, 12 predicted proteins | sample HulkmetaG_FD_191571 | JGI IMG/M metagenome (GOLD analysis project Ga0256914, IMG submission 191571) | Hydrothermal chimney microbial communities from Main Endeavour vent field at the Juan de Fuca Ridge, Pacific Ocean - Hulk | ecosystem: Environmental > Aquatic > Marine > Hydrothermal vents ... | reverse complement strand
TAGCATGGTATCTAGGCTTCATCATAGCTTTATAACTATCATCATGCTCTTCATCTACAATAATAAGACCTACATTTTTAAGTGGCGTAAAAAGAGCAGACCTTGCCCCTGCTATAATATCAATCTTACCTTTATAGATACTCTCTAATATCTTATTTTTCTGCTTTTTAGTAAGTTTTGAGTGCCAAATTACAACTCTTTTTCCAAAATATCTCTCCAATCTACTCTTCATCTGTGGAGTTAAAGATATTTCAGGCATTAAGAATATACACCTCTTGCCATTTTTAATAGTATCTGCCATTAAAGAGATAAAAATTTCAGTTTTGCCAGAACCTGTTACTCCAAATAGAAGTGACCTATCTTTCTGTAATATCTGTTTATATGCTCTATTTTGCTCTTCTGATAATTTTGGTAACTCATCTTTTAGGTTTAATGTTGGAGGGGTATTGGAGCAATCTTTTACAAAAGGTATAAAAATGGCTAAAGCTTCACCTAAAGAGCTAAAGTAGTATTTGGATATGAATTCTGCAATATCAAGTTGAGTTTTACTATAAAAATTGTCTAAAATATTAATAATTTCAAGAGCTTTAAAATCTTTTGGCTCTTCTACCTCATCTAAAATAATTGCCCGTTTAACCTTTGACTGGAGAGGCACTTCTACAATTTGACCTTTTTTTAAAGATACACTAGATGAGTATGTAAGAGTTGGTGCAGATGAACGATATAGGGTGACTTTATAGTAGTAGATTTTAACCTCCTTTGTTAAAAATAAAGGGGATTATACCACAAATTGTATTTGTTGAAATGTGTAGATTTTACCATTCCATTAATATTTTTAATTCGCCCATATATCGATTATAAATCTTAATTTTAATAAAATCTTATATTGGATATAATCAGACCGTTTCTATAAGGTGATAAGTAGGGAAATAGTTTGCATTTATGTGACTATTGGCATATTAAGTTATGTTTACGCTAGCCGAACAGACTTTATAAAACAGTCTAAAGAGACTTAAAATCTATAAATTAAAGGATATTAAAATGAAAAAGTTTTTCTTACTTTTCTTAGCACTTGGTGCTATTGCGTTTGCTGGTGAAGATGGTGCTTCTATGATTAAAGCATACTCTGTTGTTGCTGCTGGTGTTGGTCTTGGTCTTGCTGCTCTTGGGGGAGCTATAGGTATGGGTCACACAGCTGCTGCAACTATTGCAGGTACTGCTAGAAATCCGGGTCTTGGTGGTAAATTAATGACTACAATGTTTATTGCTCTTGCTATGATTGAAGCACAAGTTATCTATACACTTGTAATTGCTCTTATTGCACTTTATGCTAACCCATTTCTTGGATAATTAAAGATTAGATAAGTTTAGAGTGGTATAATTCCACTCTAACTCCTCATATTATACAACGCATCAGTGGTGGAACGGTAGACACGCGGGCTTGAGGGGCTCGTGCTTCATGGCGTGGAGGTTCAAATCCTCTCTGATGCACCACTTTCATTTTTTCTAATTGTAAAGAGAACTTATGCAGAAAAAAATTATAGAATATTTTAATCAGATAACAGAGATACCACACTGTAGCAAAAAGACAGATGGACTCTTAAAATTTTTAAAAGAGTTTGGATTAAGTAGAGGTTACAGTGTAGAGATCGATGGTGCCAAAAATATATTAATAAAAAAGGGTAAACCAAAACTAGCACTCCAAGCACACTATGACATGGTTTGTATTGGAAAAGCTCCAAAAATAGAAACATATATAGATAATGGTTGGCTCAAAGCCAAAGAGTCCTCACTTGGTGCTGATAATGGGATTGCTATTGCGATAATGATGGCTCTAATAGATATGGGTAAAGAGTTGGAATTTTTATTTACCTCTGATGAAGAGATAGGTTTAATTGGGGCATCTGCTTTAAATTTTGAATTAGATAGTAGTAGCATGTTAAATATAGATTTTGAAGATGAGGCAGAGGTCTGTATAGGGTGTGCAGGAGGTGCTGATGTAATAGCTACTTTCAAGTTACAAGAGAGGGGTGAGTTAAAATATAACTATCGAGTCACTGTGAGTGGATTACAAGGTGGTCATTCTGGACTAGATATAGATAAAAATATTCCAAATGCTATAAAATTATTAGTTGAGTATCTCAAAGATAAAGATGTGGCACTCTCTACATTTAATGGAGGTGAAAGAAGAAACTCAATTCCAACTTATGCAACGGCTACTCTTAGCTCTTTAGATGTTTTAAAAGGCAATGATATAGTAAAAGTAGAGCCACTAGATGATAACTTACTAGTCTATGAGAGTGACAAAGTTATAAATCTATTAACAGAGTTTAAAAATGGCATACACTCCTATAATAGAGAGCTTAATATTCCAGAAAAAAGTGTAAATCTAGCTATTATAAATTTAAATAACGGCTTTATCTCAATAGAAGTCTCTACTAGAGCTATGTCTCAGATTGGTATAGATGAAATTTGTAAAGAGAGTATAGAATTTTTTAAGAGATATGGATTTATAGTAGAAGAGGAGTATAAATATCCTGCTTGGAGACCTGAAATTAATAGTTTTACAGAGAGGGTTTATAGATGTGTAGAGAGTGTTTTTGGAAAAAGTGAGTATAGGGCTATACATGCCGGTTTGGAGTGTGGTATAATATCTCAAAGATACCCAAATATTCAAATTGCCTCTATTGGTCCTACCATTAGTAATCCACATTCAATTAGAGAAAAAGTAAAAATAGACTCTATAGAGAAGATATTGAGAGTGATTTTAACACTATTATCAGAATATAAAAAATAGTATTATTGGCAATTGATGCAATGTTAGGTAATGCAAAAAATTCAAGAAGCATTATAATGTAGTAGTTTACATTTTAAATCCCATACTTATATTTTTATCAAAACTACTACCTAATTCTTTTTCTATCTCTTCTAAAAAATCTTTGATTGTAAATATACTTTCGTCTCGAATTGCCACTTTATATGCTGTATTTTTTATTATAAGATTTATCTGTCCACCTGTAAGTTCATATCGTGATAAATCATCAACCATAAATCCCTCTTCATAATCGGCATTTTCAGGTAGCATAAGATGCCACAATCTTTTTCTTTCACTTCTATTTGGCTTTTTAAACTCTATTTTATAATTAAATCGTCTTGAAAATGCTTTGTCAATATTATCTAGTAGATTTGTTGTAGCAATTAAAATTCCTTCAAATTTCTCAATTTGCTCTAAAAATATATTTTGCATCTGATTATGCATTTTATCAACACTATTTCCTATTCCTGCAGTTCTACTACTTAAAAATTGGTCTGCCTCATTTAAAAGTAGAATTGGGTCAACTTTTGCCTCTTTGCTAAGAGTTTTAAAATCATCAAATATTTTACGAACATTTTTTTCACTCTCTCCTATATACATTGATAATATTTTAGAGCAATCAAAGCTTAAAATTGGTCTTTTTAAAGTTTTTGCCAAGCTTAAGGCAGTCATTGTTTTACCCGTTCCTGCACTTCCATAGAAAATAATTCTGGCATCTATTCCTTTTCTTTTATCTTTAATTCCCCATGCTTTTAATTTTGCAAAAACATCTTTATCTAACTGTTTTATAATCGTATTTAATATATCTCTCGTTTTTGGGTGAAGTACTACATCATTTAGGTCTGTTGTTGGTTTAATAAACTCAAATATCTCTTGCTCTTCTACAAGTTTATCTAGTTTTAATTTTGTCACCTTCTTTTTTTTGTTTGGATGAATAATTTTCTGTAAAATCTCCTCCTGAATATAAAATGAACGACTAATACCGCCAAACATATTTAATATCTCTTCATAATCAATTATCTCTTCACTTAATAGCTTAGAGCCATCTTCGAGTAAAGCACGATTTCTAATTTTATCATACTCATCAAGGGATATAAGCTCAATTAAGATATTCATATCTCTAAACTGCCCCTCTCCACCAGAGTACTCCTCTTTTAAAAGAGCTAAAAATATTTTCTGCTCTCTATCATCTAACTTTTTCTCCTTAAAAAACTCCTCTACAACAATGGGTTCTGTTGTTATTTTTAATCTTTCTTCAATTCGTTTACTCAAAAGTACTAGTTTATTTTTAAGTCGTCCAAGACTAAGAGAGCTATCTGTAAAACCCTCTTTGGATATAGACATTTTATGTAGAAGTTCTATAACATCAAATTGGTCTTGAAGATACTCTAAATGGTCTGTATATGGTTTAATTTCAGGCAGTGCTACCTCCATTGAACCCTCTTCAAGAAGTCTAAGCAGACTAATACTAGGTGATACAGATGTATTTAATATCTCCAATTTTGACACCTCTTGAATTTTCATCTGAGCAAAATTCATCTGTACTAACCAACCTAAATCCATAAGTCTTTTGACCGTAGAGAGGTTTTTAAGATAATCATACCCTTTGAATTTGAAACACTCTTGTAGAATATCAAGTACAGGTGTCTCTTCCATACCTCTTACAAATCTCTTACATACAAATTGTAAAACTTTAGCCTCTTTTGGTAAACATTTTAAATCTTGATAAACTTTAGCCTGTTCAACCTTTTTAACCTCTATAAAATCTATGAGATATTTCAATCATTTATCCTGAATTTTTATTTTGATTATACCCAAATAGATATTTATTCTTTTTTTTATAGGGTTAACTTTTAAGAAAACTTTGCAGAAATTTGAGTGTTTCTTCAAAGTTGTTACTGCGAAGAGCCACTTCCTAAAAAAAGGGGGAGGGGGGATAGGTTGTGACTCTTCTATGTGTAGTATAGCAAAAAAAATGTGTCAAAAAGGTGTCATATATAAAAAAAATTATATTTTTTTTACTAAATTAATCTTTACTAAATAATTAATATGCTTATTGGTTAAATTATATTTTTCTTGTTAAACTAAAAGTTATTTATTGTTTTTATCAATTTTTTATTACATTTTTGAGTATATTTATGATAAAATAAAATATGAACTTAAAAGCAATTTTTATAAAGCACCTTTTAGTCATTACCATAATATTTCCTCTACTTATTATAATATTTTATGGAGTCTCTGCCTCTTTAACTTTAGAGTATAAACATAGAAAATATGAGGAGGTGGAGTTAAAAAGATATGAAAATGAGTTGAAAAATAAACATATAAACTTTTTTAAGGAGAAGGTGAAATATATAGACTCATTTATCAATTTTTTATCACTCGAAAAAGATAGAGAGAAATCGTTTAAACTTACAGATAGGATTTTGCTTTTTGTAGAATCTTTAAAAAAATATGATAGCGGTTTTATTTTTGTATTTAAACAAGACGGCACTGTACTAAAACACCCATGTGCAAATAGATTGATAGAGTTAGTAGAGTCGGATATGCAGATAAATAAAGACGCTTATAATATTTTATATAAACTGTTAAATGCTTCTAAATATAATCAATTTATAAATTATAAAGGAACAGATTGTATTAATGATAAATTGGTAAATAAGATAGCCTTTGTTCACCATATAAAAGAGACAGATTTATATGTAGTAATAAGTAAAAATGAGAAAGATATAGCTGAATCTATTGAGAAAAAGAAGAAAATTTTAGAAAAAAAGCTAAATGATGAGTTGGCAGATATGATAAAACTTCTTTTTATCGTATGTTTAGTCTCTATTATCTTCTCTCTCTCTTTCTCAAAATTTATTAATATGTTGATTAGGGATTATGAACAAGAGATAAAAAAGAGTCATGATATAATGTTTTCTCAATCTAGGTTAGCACAAGCGGGAGAGCTTCTTAGTATGATTTCACATCAATGGAGACAGCCAATTAGTAAGATTGCCTCGATTACATCTAATATCAGATTTAAAATAATGTTGGGTGAAGATATTGATAAAGAGTATTTAGATGAGAAGTTTAATGAGATAGAAGACTATACAGAGTTTTTATCTGAGACCATTGATGATTTTAGAGAGTTTTATAAACCTAAGAAAGATAAAGAGACTGTATATATACAGCCTTTAATTGAAAAATCTCTTAACTTTTTAGATAATGAGATAAAGAAAAAAAATATTCATATTAAAAAAAGCTTTTCAAAAGATGCAAAAATTTCTCTATATAAGAATGAACTTATGCAGGTTATTATTAATATTGTGCAAAATGCTATCGATTTTTCAAATAAAGATGCTTGTATTCATATTAAAACTATGCTAAAAATTAAAGAGTATATTATAGTAATTACGGACGAGGCGGGTGGAATAAAAGATGAACATATCAATAAGATTTTTGATGCACATTTTTCTACTAAAAATAGTAAAAACTCCACCAATTTAGGTTTAGGACTATATGTATCTAAAGTCATTATAGAGCAGCACTTTAATGGTAAATTAGAGGTGCATAGTAAGGGAAATAGTAGTAGATTTACAATAAGGTTGATAAGATGAAGAATGAGAAATATAAATTATTAAAGAATAAGACAGTTTTATATGTTGAAGATGATGTCACACTTCAGAAGAATATTGTAGAGACTCTTGGTCATTTTTTTGGTAAAGTTCTTATGGCTTCAGATGGAGATGATGCTTATGATATATATATAGAAAATCAGAATAAAATTGACTTAATAATTACAGATATAAATATGCCAAATACTGATGGTATCTCTTTTTCAAAATCTATAAGAGAATATGATAAGAATTTACCTATAATTATTATTTCAGCTTATACAGATACAGATTACCTTTTAGATTCGATTGATTTGAATATTGTAAAGTATATAACTAAACCATTTACCACAAAAAAGGTTATCTCTCTTCTTGATAAACTTTTAGAGCATTTTGAGTTGAATAATCATATTGTTATAGGTACAAATATTAAATTAAACTATGAGAGTGGTGAGTTGATAATTACAAATCAGAAGATTAAATTAACAAAAAAAGAGACAATTTTTATGAAGCTTTTAGCAGAAAATAGTATTGTAACTTATGATATGATGTATGAGTATATGTGGGATTATGATAAATCCCCAAGTTCAGATGCTATTAAATCTTTTATAAGGAAATTCAAAAAGAAATTACCTTTTAATTTAGTTAAAAATCAACATAGTGTAGGGTATTATTTAGCACCTATTCCGTAAAATTCTCTAATGCTTATTTACTTAATCGGTTGGGTATTTTATACCCAAACAAACTCAATTCCATTTTTAAGCAGATAGATAATTACTCCTTCTGTCTTTTTCTCTGTTATAGATTGAATAGCTCTTTTATAGTAAGTAACTTGTGAGATATATTTGAACTCTCCTCTTTTTGAACTTTTATAATCTATTACTAAATATTTATCTTTATACTCTAAAAGTAAATCTATCTGTTTGAAGTTCCCTTCAAAACTAAAAGACTGCTCTTTTGTTACTACTGCTCCAATAAGTAGTTTTTGAAATCTACTATCCAATATTAAATTGGTTACTCTATTTTTTATATCTAAAAACCCTTCTTCGTCAAGCTCTAGGGCGTATCTATTTTTTGATGCAATTAAAGCTTTATCTAAATTTTCTAACTTAAATTGACTCATCATCTCTAATGTATAGTGCATAGCTGTTCCAAATAGAAAATCTCTATACCCCTTCTCCTCCTCATTATCTATTTTTTCTATCTCTTGAATACCATAATTGGTAAGCTTTATACTCTCTCTCTTATGTTCTTTTTTAATCTCTTTTCTTTTAGATAGTTTTATAGAGCCAATTTTAAGGGGTTGTATTCCAACTATATCAAATATAGACCCTTTTGGCTTTCTAACTATAATCATACCATTTACTGCACGAGTAAGAGCTACATATAATAAGTTCATCTTATCTTTATGTGATAATAGCTTTTGCTTCTCTATTAACTCTTTATAATAGCCATCGAAATTCTCTCGACTTCCCATTTTATATAGAACTCTTTTTATATATAAAGAGTCATAATAGTCATAGATTAGAGCTGAATGGTCAGGAGCGTTGCCTTTTAATCTATCTACTACAATTACATACTCAAATTCCAACCCTTTTGAACCGTGAATTGTCATAATCATAGCACCCCGTTTTGAGCTGGAGGCTACATCAATATTGGATAGTTTAAACTCCTCTAAAAATGTTGGAATATCTGAAAAGTTTGAAGAGAATTCCAAAAGTCGTAATAGGTTTAAATCATCTTCAAAGTATCCAAAATCTAAAATCACTCTATGAATTACAGATATAGGTTGCATAAATGGATTAAACCAATCTATATCTATCTCTTTTATATCTTTACCAACTCTTTCTAAAACACCCATAGCATCAAGTTCTAATCCATAAAATAGATACTCCACCATAGCTACAACAGAGGCAACTTTAGGATTATATTTTAGGGAACTAGAGGTTTTTAATTGAGTATCAAATCCTCTTTTATAACACTCCTCTTGAATAGATACCCCATCTCTATTAGTATAAACTAAAAATGCAATATCTGATAGATTAACCCCTTTAGAGAGTAACCACTCTAGTTTATCTACAGCATCTTTTATTAACTCTTGGGACTCAAAAACCTCTACAAAGCCCTCTTCTGCATCAACTCTTACCTTTTGAGGAAAATATCCATTCATATTTGGTTCAAACCACCTATTTACCTGCTCAACTACCAGTTTGGAACTTCGATAGTTTGTATCCATCTGTGCTATCTCTATATTATATCTATTAGCAACTGCTAAAAAAAGTTCTTCTACCCCTCCACGAAACCTATATAGAGACTGCTTTGTATCTCCTACATAGAAAAAACTTCTAAATTCACTCTGACCAACACCATCAAATATCTCATCTATTAGAGGTTTTAAGAGTAAAAACTGTAAAGTAGAGGTATCTTGAAACTCATCTAATAGTATATGTCTAAAACGGCTATCTATTTTAAAATATAGAAATTCACGATTAATACTTTTATAAAGTAGTCTATATGTAAAAAAACTCAGGTCATCAAAACTTAAAATCCCCAACCCCTTAGCTGTTGAGATATTGGCATTCTTATAGTAGTCAAAAAGTTTAAATAGATTATATAGAACTATCTGCTCTTTTCGATTAGCCCACTCTTTTAATAATCTTTTTAATTTTAAAAACTCTTCATCTATTTTTGGATTTTTTTCTACATATTTTTTATAATATTTATGCTCATATAGGGTATCTTTATTAAATAAACTCTTTTTAAAAAGCTCTTTTACCTCCATTTTAGCAAAATTTTTAATAGCACTTTTTGAGGCTTTAGCCTCTGTTACAAGAGTTAACAGTAATTCTCTTTGTCTCTCTATATACCCCTCTAACTCCTCAAGACTCTCTATACTATATTTAATCTTTGGTAAAAGTGGCTCTATTTTATAAAAGTTCTGCATAAGCTCAAATAGTTTTAAAAATCTCTTATCCTCTATATCTATCACAAGCTTAACTAAAGAAGATAGTAGTGAATTTGCCTGAACCTCATCTAAAAAACTCTCCTCTTTTATTTTTGGGTCTATCTCTTTTGTTACAAAATCGGGTTCAATACCTATATATAGTGAAGCTGAACGCAAAATAGAGCTAAAAAAGCTATCTAGGGTCACTATAAAGTGGGAACTAGACAAAAATCTATCTAACACAACTGATTTTTTCTCTAAAATTTCCTTTTGGGTCATTCCCGTCTGCTCTGATATGGCATCTAAAAAGAGTCTATTTTTATCTAAGTTAATTAAAGAGTTTACAACTCTCTGTTTCATCTCTAAGGCTGCTTTATTGGTAAATGTGGCTGTCAAAATTGTACTTGGTTCAACATCTAAAAATAGTAGAGAGATATATCTTACACTTAAAGCAAATGTTTTTCCACTTCCTGCACTTGCAGAGTAGGCCAAATATGGTTTAAAACTCTTACTCATTTATAACCTTTATATGGTTATAATTTCTAAAATTCTAGCTACACCAAGACCAACAAATGTACCTATAATATAACCCAACATAGCCATTAAAACACCTACTGGAATTAGAGTCTTATGGTAACTTCCGGCTAAAATTGGAGCAGATGCTACACCTCCAATATTTGCTAAAGAGGCAACTCCCAATGAGAATAGGTCAATCTTAAATATTTTGGCAAAAATTATCATAATAGTAGCATGTATTGCAATAATAGTAAATCCTGTAAATATATAAATTGGTGCTTGAGTTAACTCTCCAAAATCTGCCCTAGATGCGATTAGAGCTACTATGAGATATAATATAATATTTGCTATTATTGATGTTGAGTTACTATAACGGTTTAATGGTGTAACTCCCGCCATAATTCCAAATAGAGTAGCTAAAATTACAACCCAAGTCATATTTGTTAAAAAGTTGGTAGTTGGTAAAAAAGAGGCTATCTCTTGAGATATAACCGATACAATAAAAGAGAGAGCCAACATTATAAATAGAGATGGAAAATCTATCTTCTCTTTTTTAGTATCACTTAATGATGAGGTTACACTATTTAAAATAGAATTATCAACTCCAACCCACCTATTAAATCTATTAGCAAATGGAACAAGTGAGAGTAGTATCATAACCCATATTGCATAATCGATTGAATCAATTAGCAAAACATATCCCATTTGGCTATCTTTTAAATTTAATGCTCCTTGAATTGCGACCATATTGCCTGTACCACCAAGCCATGAGCCACTTAAAGCTCCAAATGCCTTCCATGAATTGGGTTCAAAATAGTTATGAAATATGGCAAATGCGACTATAAATCCCAAAGATATGCTAAAAGATGCCAAAGCAAAAGTTAAAAGTATTCTTCTGCCGACTCGTAATATCTTCCTTATATCAGCCTGTAATAACATTAAAAAAATCATTGCTGGAAGCAGATTTGATTTTAAATCTTTATATGCACTATTTATCTCTTGATTTCTACTCCACACCCCAAAAGTTGATAGAGTCATAATTAAAAAGTATAATATAACAATAGCAGGAAGATACTCGAAAAATTTAGCTCTATATTTTTGCTCAATATATACCAATATTGAAGCAATAAAGAGTAGAAGGGTTATATATGTAAAGGCAGTTTCTATCATAAAGTTATCCATTTAGTAAAAATTGTTCAAATTATAGCTATAATTTATATATGAAAGCAATAATAAACTCTAAAATTATTACCAATAATCAAATTCTTAAAAATCATGCTCTTATTTTTAATAACAAGATAATTGATATAACAGAGAAGATACCAAAAAATATAGAGATAATAGATGCTAAAGGTGCATATTTAAGTGCAGGATTTATAGATATACACATACACGGCTCAGGTGGTGCTGATGTTATGGATAGCTCATTTCAAAGTTTAGACACTATATCTAAAACTCTTTTAAAAACTGGAGTTACATCATTTTTGGCTACAACCATGACAATGTCATCAAGAGAGATTAAAAATGCACTCTATAATGTTCAAAAATATAAAGATAGGGTTAGAGGGGCTAAAATATTAGGTGTTCATCTTGAAGGTCCATTTATCAATCCTTCTAAAGCTGGAGCTCAAAATCCCCAATATATTCAAAAGCCAAATTTTGAATTGATAAAAGAGTATATAGATATTATAAAATTAATAACCATAGCCCCTGAAGTTGAAAGGGCAGAGGAGTTCATAGAGTATCTTAAGAAGAGCTATCCTGATATAATATTGAGTTTAGGTCACAGTAGCGCATCTTACGACCAAGCAAAAGAGTCGTTTAAGTGGGGTATTGCTCACGCGACACATCTTTTTAACGGTATGAACCCTCTACACCATAGAGAAATTGGAGCTGTTGGTGCTATTTTAGAAGACAACTCTATTAGTTGTGAAATTATAGCAGATAATATACATATTCACCCTGCACTCTATAATTTAATTTACAAATTAAAAGGGGATAAGCTAATATTAATTACAGATGCAATGAGAGCTGGGTGTATGAAAAGTGGAGAGTATAATTTGGGTGGACAGAAAGTTATTGTAAAAGATAATAAAGCGATATTGATAGATGGAACATTGGCAGGAAGTGTTTTAAAATTAAATGAGGCTTTAAAAAATCTCTATAACTATTCTAATATTAAACTGCCTGAAATTGTATCTATGGTGACTTCGTCACCAGCTAAATTATTAGGATTAAATATTGGGGAATTAAAAAGGGGATATAGTGCAGATATAACACTGTTTGATAAAGAATTTAATATATTAAATACATATATAGAAGGTTCATAATGTGGATATAAGCAATCTTATTGTAGTTACTATTGAAGGTAGGGATATAAGGAATATTTTGATATAATTTATTTGACGAAAACTAAGTCAAATTTTCCATAAACAAAGTGTAATTGCAGTAGGGACTACTGTTCAAGCTTTTTAATATCCAACACTGGTTGGAGTTTTAGGAAGTTCCGTCATTTATGATGGGGTAGTTCATTGGAGTATCAAGAGGAGAAATTATATGAAAAAAAAGATTTTATTAAGCTCTATAATGACAGCTTTAATGTTTTCAGGTTGTCTAAGTATTGGAGATGCAAAACCAGATGCAGATAAAATAACAAAGGCAAAAGATAAGGTTGAAGCAAATACAAATAAAGTTACTAAAAGTGCAAACAATGTAAAGAAGAAAGTGGAAACAGTGACTAAAGATGATAGTGTGCCTACTCCACCAGAATCTCTTTTAAAAGATAAAGTTATTGAGACAGTTGTAGAGATTAGTGATGATAAAGTTGACACTACCAATACTCAACTAATTGAATCTGTTGATTAATAATTAAATCTATAAACCCCCGCTGTTAAGGGGGGCAAACTTATTTAATAAAAATGATATTATATCAATAAAAACTAAAGGGTGATATATGAACCTGTGTGTAGCATTGGATTTACCAACAGCTAAAGAGAATTTGGAGTTAGCCAAAAGATTAAAAGAGTATAATATATGGTTAAAGGTTGGATTTAGAACCTATATTAGAGATGGAAAATATTTTATCACTCTATTAAAAGAGATTAATCCAAATTTTAAAATATTTTTAGATTTAAAACTTTATGATATTCCAAATACAATGGCTGATGCTTCTGAAGAGATAGCAAAATTGGGTATTGATATGTTTAATATCCATGCTTCAGCAGGTGAGGAGGCAATGAAAGAGGTTATGAAAAGATTAAAGCAGTATCGCAATAGACCTTTGGTTTTAGCTGTAACTGCTCTTACCTCTTTTGATAATAAAACTTTTCAAAAAATTTATGGTAGTAGTATAGAGTACAAAGCTAAAGAGTTTGCAAAAATAGCTTATAAGTGTGGTTTAGATGGTGTAGTCTGTAGTGCATTTGAGAGTTATAAGATAAAAGAGATAACAAGTAGTAATTTTTTAACACTCTCACCTGCCATTAGACCATTTGGAGAAGATGCACAAGACCAAAAGAGAGTAGCCACTATAGAGTTTGCAAAAGAGGCAAAAGTTGATTTTCCTGTAGTTGGACGACCTATATATCAAGCTAAAAATCCTGCTAAAAAAGTTCAAGAGATTTTGGCACTAGTTTCATAAATCATTATTGTTAAGTTAGGGATATAAGGAATATTGTGATATAATTTACTTGACGAAAACCAAGTCAGCTTTTTTAAATATTTAATTGCGGTAGGGATTATCGTTAAGGCCTTTTAATATCCAATATTAATTGGAGTTTCTAGGAAGCTCTACCATTTATGGTAGAGTGGTTCACAGAATACATGATTACAATAAAATATATTTTAGATGAGATAAATCATCACAAGAAAATTCTTATTTTAGCTAATATTATAGCTATTATCTCTATACTTTTAAGTATTCCTGTTCCTCTTCTGATACCTAAATTAATAGATGAGGTTGTATTAGGAAAAGAGGGGTGGATAACTACTACTATTGACCAATATATCTCTATTGGTTCGCCTGAATACTATATTTTAATTGTACTTATTATAACTATAACTCTTCGTGCTATTAGTTTAATTCTTAATATTATTCATATACGACTATTTACAAAAATAGCGAAAGAGGTAAGTTATAAGATTAGAAAAAGGTTATTAGAACATTTAAGAGTTGTATCTATGAGTGAGTATGATATGTTGGGTTCAGGCTCTGTATCTTCAAAAGTTATAACAGATGTTGATACAATAGATAAATTTATAGCTAGTGGTGTCGGCGAGATTATTGTAGAGACTTTGACCATTATTGGAGTTGCATCTATTATATTTTATCTCAATTGGCAATTGGCTCTCGTTATTTTAATATTAAACCCCTTAGCTTTAGGATTTTTTTTAAGGGTCTTTAGAAATATAGCCAAGATAAAAAAGCAAGAGAATAAATCTATAGAGGTTTTTCAAAACTCTTTGATAGAGAGTTTAGAGTTATATAATCTTATTAGAGTACAAAATAGAGAGGAGTACTTCTTAGAAGATATAGACAAAAAGGCACAAGAGATTAGAAATAGAGCCTATATGTATGGATTAAAAAGTGAAATCTCCCTTAAGTTTGCACAGATGTTAATTATGTATTCACATGACACATTTAGGGCGACAGGAATTTTAATGGTCTTTTTTGGAAATATAACTATTGGGGAGATGTTAGCCATATTTGCTTATGCGTGGGTTATTATGAAGCCTATGGATAAGCTTATGAATTTTACCCACCTATATTTTAATGCTAAAGCTTCAATAAATAGATTAAATGAGATATTAAAACTTGAAATTGAACCCAAATATAGGCTTAAAATTGACCCATTTAAAGATAGAAATAGTGCCTCTATTGCTCTAAAAGGTGTATCTTTCTCTTATGATAAATCAGTTAAGGTATTAAATAATATAACTTTAGAGATAAAAGAGGGGGAGAAGGTGGCTATTATTGGAGAAACAGGAAGTGGAAAGAGTACATTGGCTCAAATATTAATAGGTCTATATCCAATCAGTTCTGGAGAGATTTTCTATAATGGGGTGGAGATAAAGGATATAGGTTACAAGAAAGTTAGAGAGAGTGTAGGTTTTGTAATTCAATCTCCTATGATGTTTAACAATACCCTTAGATTTAATTTAACTTTGGGTAAGGATTATAGTGATAAAAAGATATATGAGGCTCTAAAGGTGGCTCAACTATATGATTTTATAAAGGAGTTGAAGCTTGGATTAGATACAGTTGTTGGAAAAAATGGAACAAAACTCTCAGGAGGTCAAAAACAGAGATTATCTATTGCTAGAGTCCTATTGGATAATCCAAAAATTATAATTTTTGATGAGTCAACCTCATCTTTAGATAATAAAACAGAAGATAGGTTACTAAAGGCGTTAGACAACTATATTAAAGACAAAACCATTATAACTATTGCACATCGTAAAAATAGTATAGAGAAAGCAGATAGAGTTATTAATTTGAGTGATTTAATATCTTAATTTAACTCTTTAAAATAGGAGTAGTTTAGATTTGTATTGGTGAATTATCTAATCTCTAAAGAAGATTGGACTTTCTTGGCTTAGTCTGCCCATAGGGAAATCTTGGTTATCGACAATCCCAAATAGGGATTTTACAGAGGTCGAACTCCAACTCATTCCCTATAGGTCTCACATACTCATATATCCAAAGGCGTTACTTTCGACAGTTCCCGCCGTAGATAAGAATATTGTAGCAAATAATAGATACAAAATCAAGGCATTCATCTCAACGGCTAAAGACCATTGGGATTTCTGCTAATATTGTTTAAATTGGCTGTTGATGTTTTGGAGGTAAATTAAAAAAGTGTTTTGTAGAGTGATAAGTATTGGGTATCTTTTGTTTTATCTATTAAGCAATTTTAGCAATACTTAATGTATTGTAATTTAATATACAAATCTAAACAACCAAAAAAGTTAAATTATTTTTATTATTAAATAAACCCCATCCTTAAAATCTCCTCAAACTCAAAACTCTTCTGCGTCCAAAATCGAGTACCATCTTCTTGCTCTATCTCAATAAAAAACCGTTCATTCTCTTCTCTAAACTCCTTAAATTCAAGCACAGTAACAACACGACTACCCAAAACGGTAGTAGTAACCTGTTCTATCTTTTTACCCCTAAAATCCTTTCGTAAAATATCAAGTTGAGTTAATGGAACTATCTCTATCTTATTAGGATTTTCAAACAGAAACTTCCAAATCTTAAAAGCCTCTTCTCTCTCTAAGATAGTTCTATTGCCCTCTACATCTTTTCCTAAAAAGCCGTTTTTGTCTATAAAAAATAGTGTCCATTTTAGATAATTTAGCTCTGTTAGATTGTTGCAAAGGGGTTGCTCTTTGTATTTTTGGACTATTAGGTTTTTCCATTTGTAGAAGTTTTTTTGTTTTTCTCCTGTTTGGTAGGTGTTCTCTTTTTTGTGGACTATGAATTTTATGTGGGTTATCTTTCTGCCTGTTTTTTCAAACTCATAACTTATAGTAAATGCAATAACTTCACTTCGATTTATCTCGTCAATAGCAACTTCAATAACTCTTTTTCTTAAATCTTTGTTATTGGAATATTGTCCAACTTTAACCCCCATTAACTCCCTAAATTTTGCTATACTCATTTTAGGGATTTGAGCATTCAGATAATCTTCTGCTAACTCATATAGAGCAATAGAATAGCGACTTCTTAAACCTTTTATTGCAACTAGATTTATCTTTCCAAACATCTTTGGATTTAAAATCATCTCTTCTATCTGATGAGGAAAAGAGTATTTTACCACTCCATTGTCATATTCAAATCCTGCAATCAGATGAAATGACCCCCACTTCTTATACTTTTTATTTTTTCCTAAAATATTATAAACAACTTTTGTTTCACTCAAAGTGGTTAACTCCTGTTTTAGATAACTATGATTCTCTCTACCCATATTAAAAAAAACTAAAAGCTCTTCTGCTGTGACTCTAAAAGTTTTTAGATTTTTATTTTTAGTCAAATCATTTTTTGCAATTTTGAGCATATAGTTATAACTTTTTCTCTGCAAAGCAGAAATCTTATTGCTTATCTGTATACTAGAGCTATGCTTGTCAATAATTATTTCATTTGTATTCATACTTAGCATTTTAGCACCTTTTTATTATAAGATGAAAGTATAGCACAAAAGGGACTAAAAAAAACTTTATTGTTCCAATAACATTAAGATTGTCCCACTTGACATTAAAAAAGTCCCCTTTAAACATTAACTTTGTCCTCTTCAACATTAAAAAAGTCCTAGTAAGCTTGTTGTTCCCCTTATATTTCGGGCTTTGCGGAAATCGGGGTCTGGTGTTGAATGTTTTGCGTAACGCAGTGAAGTAAAACATTCAATACCTGACCTCAGTGCCACATATTTAATGTGTTTGCCATGTCTGGGTTCCGATTTCAATTCGATGTATTAAAAGCCAAAAAATGGGTATAAGAAAAAATCTAAAATAGCATTTTTTCGACAGCCTACTATCAAACCCAAAATAAAAATGTGCAAATGTAGATACAGAAGCTATT
>Ga0256914_1001998_pt1 | contig 17457 bp, 13 predicted proteins | sample HulkmetaG_FD_191571 | JGI IMG/M metagenome (GOLD analysis project Ga0256914, IMG submission 191571) | Hydrothermal chimney microbial communities from Main Endeavour vent field at the Juan de Fuca Ridge, Pacific Ocean - Hulk | ecosystem: Environmental > Aquatic > Marine > Hydrothermal vents ... | reverse complement strand
GATGCCCTGCACTGGGGCTTTACTGGTCCATGTCTCAGGGCCTGCGGAGTAAAGCGGGATCTGCGCAAGGACGAGCCTTACATGCTGTATGACCAGATAGACTTTGATGTACCGGTTGGTAAGCATGGAGATGTTTTTGACAGGTACATGATCCGTATGCTGGAGATGGAGGAGTCTATAAAGATCATAGACCAGGCATACGTCATGTATCAGGACATGCCGGATGACGCACCGCTGATGGCCAAGGTCCCCAAGATAATCAGGCCGCCAGAAGGTGAGATTTACAATGCCATAGAAACACCCAACGGGGAGCTTGGGTTCTGGATCAGGAGTGATGGTTCAGACAAACCTTACAGGATAAAGATCAGGCCCCCGTGCTACATGGTCTATCAGGCCTTTGGCGAGCTGGTAAAGGGAGACATGATCTCTGACACCATCGCCTGTCTCAGTAGTCTTAATATCATAGCCGGAGAGCTTGACAGATAGGAGGCTGCATCCATGGAAGACTGGATTATTGATCTGATAAAAGTTGTATTCATCTGGGTCTGGTGCCTGCTGATAGCAGTGGTCATGACATGGGTGGAGCGCAGAGGTTCAGCTATGATGCAGGACAGGCTTGGCCCCAACCGTGCCGGGCCATTCGGCTTGCTGCAGCCCCTTGCTGACGGTATCAAGCTCTTCACCAAGGAGGAGATTATACCGGAGAATGCCAAGAAGATACTCTTCATCCTCGGCCCTGCCCTGTTTGCCATCCCGGCATTTTCTGCATATGCGGTGGTGCCGTTTGGTGACAAGATCGTTCTGGGCGGCAAGGAGATTATCCTCCAGGTATCAGACGTAAATATTGGTTTTCTTTACATTCTCGCCATTGGCTCCATGGGTGTGTACGGTATGGTGGTCGGTGGCTGGGCATCCAACAACAAGTACTCCATCCTTGGAGGTCTCAGGTCAACAGCCCAGCTCATATCTTATGAGGTGCCAATGGGCCTGGCCCTGCTTGCTGTGGTGCTTTTGTACGGGACATTCAGCCTCAGGGAGATGGTGCTTGCCCAGCAGGGAACATTTCTCGGCTTCCTGCCAAACTGGGGGATATTCAAACAGCCGCTTGGCTTCATACTGTTCATAGTCTCGGCTTACGCTGAGGCTGGCAGGGTGCCGTTTGACTTGCCAGAGGCCGAATCCGAGCTGGTTAACGGTTATCACACAGAGTACGGTGGCATGAGGCTCGGTCTGTATCTGTTCGGTGAGTACGTCAATATAGGTACGCTCTCAGCCATAATGGTGAGTATCTACTTTGGTGGTTGGCAGCTTCCCTATGTGGACATGAGCGCTTTCCTCGGCCCTGTTGCCTATGGAGTGGCCTCCTTCCTGGTATTTTTCCTGAAGCAGGCATTCTTCCTCTTCCTGTTCGTATGGGTGCGCTGGACTGTGCCGCGTTTCAGGTACGATCAGCTCATGGGCCTTGGCTGGAAATCTCTTATCCCGCTGTGTCTGGTTAATTTCTTTATTACAGCACTGCTTGTTCAGCTGACAGTGTAGGTGGAGCAGAATCATGCCCAAACCGGTTGTTAAAAAAGAATATCCTCTTTCTGTACGAGTCTATCTCATAGAGATAATCAAGGGTCTCGGTATCACGTGGAGACACTTTGTCAAGAATATCAGGTACTCTTTTAGAAAAGGTCCGCATACTGTCCCTACAACTTGGCAGTATCCTGAGGACAGGAGGCCAATATCCCCCAACTTCAGGGGGGCCCATATGCTGCAGCTCAATGACAAGGGCCAGGAGCTGTGTGTGGGATGTGGTATGTGTGCCAAGGCCTGTCCGGCCAAATGTATCACAGTAAAGAGGGGCAAACCTGCCGAGGGTGAGGAGGACAGGTATGCCGGTAAGACCATGTGTGCCGAGTTCACCATTGATATGCTCAGGTGCATATTCTGCGGGTTCTGTGAGGAGGCGTGTCCTAAGAATGCCATAGTGCTTGGACAGGGACATGAGCTGGCCGAGTACACCATGGAGGCCTGTATATATGATAAGGCCAGGCTTATTGCCAACTTCGAGGAGGCCAAGGCTGCTGGAAAGCTGAAGCCAAAGCCCAAGAAGGTGCCGGTAGAAGCCCCGCCCAAGAAACCCGCTGCAAAAAAGCCTGCGGCCAAGCCAGCAGCCAAGGCGGCCCCGGCAGCCGAGAAGAAGGCGGCCAAGGCCGATGACAAGAAGCCTGAAGAGAAAAAAGCAGAAAAGGCTGAGTCATCTGCTGACAAGAAGTAGAGCGTACATATTAAGGTGTAATGCCTCGCGGCCCACAGGGGCCGTGGAGGATGATAATAATTTGACTGCAGACTTGTACAGTCTGCGTAAAGAACTTGAAGCCTCGGTAAAATCCCGTGTCCTGCAGTGTGACCGAGCTTGAAGCCTGAGTTTGCGACATGTGTAGGTACACCCTCTGGCCTCTGTCTAAGAGAATCAGCATGGGTTTACGGGACTTGCAAATTGTGAATGAACACTTTCACTAATCAGGGGGAGCAGGTGAAATAATGGACTTATACTTCATTACCTTTGCAGTGATGGCTGTCGGTGCTGGAATCTTCACCATTACAGCCAGGGAAGCACTGGCAAGCGCCTTGGGACTACTAACGGTCTTTGTGGCGTGTGCAGCACTTTATCTCCATCTACATGCACCACTTATCGCGATATTCCAGATATCCATTTATGCAGGTGCGATATTGGTCCTTGTTGTCTTTGTTATCATGCTGCTCATGTCCCCGGATGACAGGCTGGAGATAGTCCAGGAAAACATGGCTTACCGAATCATGGGCGTGGTACTTGCCGCCTCCATGATGGGTATCCTTGCAGTAGCTCTCAAGGACGTGAGAGAGCAGGCGGCAAAGGTCCTGCCAGCAGGGTTTGGCAGCCCTGGCCAGATCGGCATGTTGTTCTTCAAGGACTACCTTCTTCATTTTGAAGTGGCGTCAGTGCTCCTTCTCGTTGCACTGATTGCGGCAATCTATCTCGGCAAAAAGAAGCTGTAAGGGAGTGGACAGATGGCAACGCTCAACTATTACATAGTCCTGGCATCCATCCTTTTCGGGCTGGGGGCAATTGGCTTTCTCACAAGGCGCAATGCACTGATACTTTTTATGTCAGTTGAACTCATGCTCAACTCCGTGAACATGATGCTGGTGGCCTTTTCCCACTTCAGGGCAGAGATGGCAGGGCAGGTCATGGTCCTGTTCATCTATGCAGTGGCTGCTGCTGAAGTGGCTGTGGGGCTTGCAATCCTCATAGTCCTGTTCAGGAACGTGAAGTCAGTCAATATTAACAAGTTCAACGTCTTAAAATGGTAGGGGCTTAAGGATCTGACATGGAAAACTATCTATTTCTCATACCACTTTTTCCGCTGGTCGGCTTCCTCATAAACGGTCTTCTTGGCCAGAGGATTGGAAAGGGAGGCGTTTTTTTCACCGCATGTTCCGCCATTGGATTTGCCTTCGTAATAGCCCTTCTGTCAGTTGTAGAGCTGGTTGGCAGGGCTCCTGAGGAGAGACAGCTTGTCCAGGTGATCTGGAACTGGATTGCAGTAGGCAACTTCCATGTTGAACTGGGCTTCATGGTGGATCAGCTCTCGGCTGTGATGATCCTTATCGTTACAGGCATCAGTTTCCTCATCCATATCTATAGCGTTGGCTACATGCACGACGATCCTTCATACTGGCGTTACTTTGCCTACCTGAACATGTTCGTGTTTTTCATGTGCCTGCTGGTGCTTGGAAAGAACTATCTGGTCATGTTCGTGGGCTGGGAAGGGGTCGGACTGGCATCGTATCTGCTCATCGGTTTCTGGTATGAGGGTGACGCCAATGCAGACGCAGGTAAAAAGGCCTTCATTGTCAACAGGATCGGTGACTTCGGTTTTGTGCTGGGCATGTTTGTCATGTTCATGACCTTTGGTTCATTGGACTACCATGAGGTATTCCACAAGGCCAATGAGATGTTTCACCAGGGTCTTATCGGCATCAACACCCCGGCACTGGTTGCCATGTGTCTGCTGCTGTTCGTGGGCGCCACCGGTAAGTCAGCTCAGATCCCCCTGTACGTGTGGTTGCCGGATGCCATGGCCGGTCCAACACCTGTCTCTGCCCTGATCCATGCGGCAACAATGGTAACGGCCGGTGTATACATGGTGGCCCGTTCCAACATCCTTTACACACTGGCACCTACGGCACTGCTCGTGGTATCACTGATTGCTGTGGCTACCGCACTCATGGCTGCCACTATTGGTATACTTCAGAATGACATCAAAAAGGTACTGGCCTACTCAACCGTGAGCCAGTTGGGATATATGTTCGTTGGTGTCGGCGTAACAGCCTACTGGGCAGGCATCTTTCACCTCATGACACATGCCTTCTTCAAGGCATGTCTGTTCCTCTGCTCCGGTTCTGTGATTCATGCAATGAGCGGGGACCAGGACATGAGGCACATGGGTGGTCTTGCCAAGAAGATGCCCATAACCTATGTGACCATGCTCATCGCAACCTTGGCAATTGCAGGTCTTCCCCCGTTTGCCGCATTCTTCTCAAAGGACGAGATCCTGTGGAAGGCATTCTGCTTCCCGTACTATCCGGTAATGGGCAAGATCATATGGTTCATAGGTACTCTGGCCGCAGGCATCACGGCATTCTACATGTTCAGGCTTATCTTCATGACCTTCCATGGGGAGTTCAGGGGTACTGAGGAGCAGGCGCATCACGTGCATGAATCACCTGTCTCCATGACATTTCCCCTGGTGGTGCTGGCATTCCTGTCTCTCACAGGCGGCTGGCTGGGGATACCGCATCTTATTAGCGAGAAGATCGGCCATGTCCCCAACGTCTTGGAGACATTCCTTGAGCCTGTGTTTGAGCATTCACAGGCAATAGTGGCACACACTGCAGTAATTCCAGAGTACTCACATGCGGTGGAGTGGACCCTGATGGGAAGCTCTGTCCTGGTGGGTGTAATCGGCATATGCCTGGCATACTTCATATACATGGTACACGGAAAGGATCTGCCGGCAAAGCTGGCCAAGACCTACAGGCTGCACTACGACCTTATCTACAACAAGTACTATGTTGATGAGATATACTATGTGATGGTAGTGCTGCCCATCTATCACTTCTCTGTCTTCCTGTGGAAGGTTATTGACGCCTTCTTCATAGACGGTGTTGGTGTGAACGGAGCCGGATGGCTGGTCAGACGCTCTTCTGCCGGGCTCAGGTACATTCAGAACGGATACCTGCAGACATACGGGGCCTACATGTGCCTTGGAGTAGTGGTGATACTTTGGTTCTTCCTTGGAGCCCACTAATCAGGCTTCTAAGGATTTGAAAATACAGTAAATTAACAGGGACGGTGAACAGTCCGGTAATTCAGACTAAGGGATCTTAAGGGTTTATTATGAATGCTCCTATACTGACATATGTCACATTTCTGCCTCTGCTGGGAGTACTTGGTATCCTGTTTCTTCCTCAGAAGAGTGAACAGGCAAAGAACATCATAAGGGGAGTAGCCCTTGTGACCTCGCTTCTGACCTTCCTGGCGTCATTGTTGATATACGCAGGCTTTGATCCAGGTGTCGCCGGCTTTCAGATGGTGGAAAAACATACGTGGATACCATCTTATGGCATCACGTACTACATGGGATTGGATGGTATATCTTTCTGGCTGGTACTGCTTACCACCTTCCTGACCCCCATAACCATACTTTCCACCTGGTCTGCCATAGAGAAGAGGGTCAAGGAGTTCCAGATCGCCATGCTGGTTCTTGAGACAGCCATGCTTGGTACCTTTGTAGCCTTAGACCTCTTCCTGTTCTATGTATTCTGGGAACTCATGCTCATACCCATGTACCTGATAATCGGTGTATGGGGTGGAGAGAGAAGGATCTATGCTGCCATCAAGTTCTTCCTCTATACTGCAGTAGGTTCCCTGCTCATGCTTGTTTGTATTATCGGGCTGGTATACTTCCACAAGCAGCAGACCGGCATCCTTACCTTCAATCTCCTTGAGCTTTACGGGACGTCATTGCCGCGCATGTATGAGCTGCTCTTCTTTGCATCCTTTGCATTCGCCTTTGCCATAAAGGTGCCCATGTTCCCGCTGCACACATGGTTGCCGGATGCACACGTTGAGGCGCCAACAGCAGGTTCCGTGATCCTGGCAGGAATCCTTCTGAAGATGGGAACATACGGTTTCATCAGGTTTGCCATGCCTCTCTTCCCAGAAGGATGTGCTTTTTTCACTCCGGCCCTCATAGTACTTTCTGTAATTGGCATCATCTATGGTGCGCTGGTGGCCATGGTACAGCCAGACATAAAGAAGCTGGTTGCCTATTCGTCCGTGTCGCACCTGGGTTACTGTATGCTTGGTCTCTTTGTCTTGACCCGCCAGGGTGTAGAGGGTTCTGTGCTCCAGATGCTTAACCACGGAATCTCCACAGGGGCACTCTTCCTTCTCGTAGGCGTGGTTTACGAGAGGAGGCATACGAGACTTATCAAGGAGTATGGCGGCATTGCCAAGATCATGCCCGCATATGCCACTGTATTCCTCATTGTTACACTCTCATCCATAGGGGTTCCGAGCACCAATGGATTTATTGGCGAGTTTCTTATCCTGCTCGGTACCTTCAAGGTAAATAAGGCAGCTGCTGTTCTGGCGGCACTCGGTGTGATTCTTGGTGCAGTTTACATGCTGTGGATGTTCCAGAGGGTCTTCTACGGCAAGGTGACCAACCCCAAGAATTTCAACATTCCTGACCTTAATCTCAGGGAATTTGTTTACCTCTTACCTCTGATCGTGTTCATTTTCTGGATCGGACTGTATCCGAACTTTTTCCTTAACAAGATGCACAAGTCTGTTGATCACTTCATAGGGCAGGTGCAGGTCACACAGCACCAGATAGCGCAGGTTGATTGCGAGTATGCGGCCTTGGACAGCATCAAAGAGATCATTCCGCTGAGGAGTAAATAGTCATGAGCAACCTTGGATTTTCCTTCAGCCTGGAGCAGTTATGGCATGTATGCAGTGGGCAGATACTTCTCATAATTGCAGGTCTGGCATTGATTGTCGCAGACATAGCGTTAATAGGAAGGGAAAAGTCTTCCAGGGCTGGGATTGTAGGATGGATAACAATCGCTTCCCTGGTGGCAATTCTACTGCACATTATGTTCAGGCAGTGGAACGTCACTCAGACAGTAATTGGGGGGATATTCTCAGCGGACAAGTTCAGCATGTTCGTGTGCGCTGTTGTCATGATTTCAGGTATACTTGCAGCGCTTCTCAGCATTGGCTACCTGAACAATAACAAGGTCAACAACTCCGAGTACTATATACTGCTGATCTTTGCAGTGTACGGGACTGTGGCCTTCATACAGTCCATTGACCTTCTGATGATGTTCATAACGCTTGAGATCATGTCTCTTGCCGTATATGCCCTTGCAGCATTCCTCAAGGAGTGCAGGCAGTCGCAGGAGGCGGCATTCAAATACTTTATGCTGGGAAGTTTCGGCTCCGCCTTCTTTCTGTTTGGCATGGCCCTCCTGTACGGATTTACCGGTACCATTACACTCAGTGGTATCGCAAAGGCCATAGCAGTAGGAGGGCTCTTCCAGCAGCCGGCAATACTTATCGCCCTTGCCATGATATTTGCCGGTCTTTTCTTCAAGATGGCAATGGTGCCGTTCCACATGTGGACCCCGGATGTTTACGAGGGCAGCCCCTCTGTGGTAACGGGTTTCATGGCCACGGCAGTAAAGGCAGCCGCATTTGGTGTGTTCATCAAGGTGCTGTTTATTACCTTCACCCCGCTTCTCAGCACAAGCGGAGATACACAGTTCAGCGTAACAGCCAATCTCGCTGCCATGGGCGCATACTGGAAACCGGTCCTCTGGTGGACAGCACTCTTTACCATGTTTCTTGGTAACCTGCTTGCAGTCTCACAGAAGAATGTCAAGCGCATGCTCGCCTATTCATCTGTTGCCCATGCAGGTTATATGGCACTTGGTATCCTTGCGGCAAACGCTGAGGGACGTGCAGGTGTGCTGTTTTACCTGTTCTCATACACACTTATGAACCTTGGGGCGTTTGGAGTCCTGTATATCATTGACGGTGTGGAGAGAAAGGCTCAGACCCTTGATGATTACAAGGGGATCGGCTTCAAATATCCTGGACTGGCATTTCTCATGTCCCTGTTCCTTGTGGCAATGGCAGGGCTGCCGCCAACTGCAGGTTTCATAGCAAAGTTCTACGTATTCTCTGCGGCAATCAAAGAGGGGTATATGCTGCTGGCAGCCCTTGGTATCCTGACCAGCGTGTTTGGCCTGTACTACTATCTCAGGGTGATCTGGATGATGTATATGGTTGATCCTGAAAAGGATGTAGTGCCTGGTACCATCACAGCCCCCACACTTTTTGCCATAATAATAGCAGCCCTTGGCGTTATGTATCTTGGTGTAATGCCTGAAGGCCTGGCAAATATCGCATCTGCGGCCCAGGCAAGCCTGTCAATGGTATTTTAGATATATAAAAACTGACCTGAAAGAACAGGGCTGACTGGCTTATGGCCAGTCAGCCCTTTTTTTCTTCCTGAATTGAGTGTTTCAAATTGTGTGGGATTTTGTTTTATCTGTAATTAAGAAATGTTAATGCTATTTTGCATAAAAAATACCTGACCCCAATGGGCCTTAAATCATTAAGACTGTACCCGGACTGCCGTGGTGACATGAGGGTGGCAGATCAGGTCTGTATCTTCTTGAAATCTTCCATACGCCCTATGGCAATCACCTTGTCGTCCTTTTCAAACACGTAATCCGCCTTGGGTATGTAGTACCACTCTCCGCCCTTTTTCGAGCATATGGCTATGACCTGAATGCGAAACCTATTTGTCAGGTCCAGTTCCCTGAGACATTTTCCATGCCACTGGTCAACTACCAGCTCCTTTACCGCCATGTTTGGATCAAATGGCAGGAATTCTATGAAACCAGGGATGATGATCTTGTTTGCAACCTGATTTGCTGCCATGTATTCAGGGATGATTACATGGTCTGCCCCGATCTTGTACAGAAGCTTTTCGTGATTGGTGTTAACCGCCTTGGCCCATACCTTCTTGACCCCCAGTTCCTTCAGGTACATGGTGACCATTGCGCTTACCGAGATGGAGTTTCCAACACTTACCACAACATGTTCCAGGTCCTGTATCCTCATCTGGCGCAGGGCCTCTATGTTCATGGCATCTGCCTGGAACACCTCGGTGAAGTACTTTCTTGCAAGGTTCACCTGCTGGCTGTCACAGTCTATGCCGAGAACCTCATGTTGCAGTGCGAACAGTGTCTTTCCTATCTTGAGTCCGAACTTTCCTAATCCAATGACTCCTATCTGTTTTTTCATGTCCTATCCTATGGGTAGATTTTCTTCCGGCCTGCGATAAAATACCTTTTCTCTCATCACCTGGACCATTGCTATCAGTAGCAAGGGGCCAAGCCTTCCGATGAACATCAACACGATGATTACCATCTTGCCAAGAGCAGTGAGGTGAGTGGTAAGCCCAAGGCTCAGGCCAACGGTGCCAAAAGCAGACACTACCTCAAACAGTATCTCAAGGAATCTGCCCCTGGCAACCATGTGAGATATGTCTCCGCCCTCGCTGAAGTCCAATATCACAGTGGCAAAGAATATTATCAGAATGGCAAAGAACAGCAGGCTGATTGCCTTGTTTATGGTCTCCCTGTCTACTGCGTACCTGTCCAATACCACCTGTTCTGTGCCTTTGAACTGGGACATTACAAATGCGGACAGTACCCTGAAAGTGGTGATTTTGATGCCACCTGCGCATGAACCTGGTGCACCCCCCACGAACATGAGAAATATCATGAAGGTGAGGGATGTGTTGGTCATGGTCTGTATGTCCAAGGTGTTGAAACCTGCTGTCCTGCAAGTGACAGACTGAAAGAATGATGACAGGAGCGCCTGTTTCATGGGCATGCCATGACCATAGAATACAAATTCGGACAGATATATGTAGATGGTGCCAATGACGATCAGGGCGAGGGTGGTGTTGAGTATGAGCCTGGTCTGCCATGAGAGCCTGTACCTGCCATGTCTGTACCAGAGTTGTGTCATGTAGGTCTGGCATTCGAGCAGTACCCCGAAACCTATACCGCCAAGTATGATCAGGGTTGCTATGATCAGGTTTACCGCAATGTTGCCCCTGAAGTCCACCAGGTTCGAGGAGAAGAGAGAGAAACCCGCGTTGCAAAAGGCTGAGACTGCATGGAAGAGGGCTGAGAAGATGGTGAACCTGCCGTGGCTAAATGCAAACAGAGATAATGCACCGCAAAATTCGATTAGGAATGTGATCTTCACTATTTTCCATAAAAATTCACCAATGTGAAAGGCAGGGTTGTGTAGGATGGTCTGCCCCACTGCAAGTCTGTCCATGAGTGATACCCTCTTGTTCAGCAGGTACAGCGCCAGGGTGGTGAATGTCATGATGCCAAGGCCGCCCAACTGTATCAGCACCATGATGACTATCTGGCCGGTGGTGTTGAAGGTAGTGCCTATGTCCACCACTGAGAGTCCTGTGACACATACTGCCGATGTGGAGATGAACAGGGCATCCAGAAAGCTAACCCTGTGTGCAGGTGTGCAGGACAGGTGGGCGCATAGTACACAGGCCCCCATGAGTATAGTGATGAGAAAGTAGAGTACGGGTAATGAGATGGGGATAAGATACTTTTTCATTGTTGGATTGGTGAGGGATAGTTGCGTGTATTTTCACTGCTTAAAAAGAGTGCAAGCTGCGCAGCCCGTCTGTTTGTCAGTCGGTTCAGCCTGCAGGCCTGTTCCCAGCAGGAGTTGAATGGCCCCCTGTTTGAGTGTAATAATGGAGTAGGTCGTTTTCCCATGTCCATACACGCTTCGTCAAGGGGATCAGCATGCAAAGCCTGTTTCAACGTATCAGACGTTCACTCCCTGCCAAGCTAATCCTGACCATTGCCCTGCTGCTCATGGTTGGAGTAGGGGCCTCATACTTTACCCTGATTACCAACAGCAAGAACACGCTGATGCGCTACACTGTCAACCATATTGCCACTGCCTCTGCCCTGGTTCGCAAGAGCATCAACTACGGCATGCTCACCTTTGACAGGGAATCGATCCAGCGAATCATAGAGTCCATCAGTTCTCAGGAAAATATCACTGGTATACGTATATTTGATAGCAGGGGCAAGATATTTTTTTCATCTGATCCAGGGGAGATCGGCAAACTGGTTGATCGTACCTCTTTTGCGTGCACAGGGTGTCACAGCGACCCTGAGAAGCCTTCTGCCACGCTCACTGCAGACAAACAGTGGGTGACCTATGAGGATAATAAGGGACACAGGCAGTTGACCTTTGTCGATCCCATCTTCAACGATGTGTCGTGTTATACTGCCGAGTGTCATGTGCATCCAAGGAAGCAGAGGGTCCTTGGTGTGCTGGAGAGTGATTTCTCCCTTGACCCTTTGGACGAGGTGATACACAGACAGATCATGGATACCATCATTATCTCTGTGATCTTCATGAGTATCATCTTCCTGCTCCTCTACTTTGTGCTGCGCAAGTTTGTGCTAAACCCCTTGGTCATACTTGCTGGCGCCATGAAGCGGGTAGGCAAGGGCGGGCCTGTTCCATTTGTAAAGGTAAAGTCCGAGGATGAGATTGGTTTGCTTGCCAATACTTTTAACGACATGATAAAGGAGCTTGAGGTTGCCAGAGAGAGGATGCGAAACTGGACCGAGACCTTGGAGATTGAGGTTGCCAAGAAGACCAGGGAGCTGAAGAGGTCCCAGGACAAGCTGATCCATGCAGAGAAGTTGGCCTCTCTCGGGCGTCTCACTGCCGATGTGGCACACGAGGTGCGTAACCCCCTTATGTCAATAGGGGGCTTTGCCCGCAGGCTTAACAAGTGCCTTACCAGTGGCAAGGAGAAACAGTATGCAGAGATCATTATCAGCCAGGTGGACAGGCTCGAGAGCATACTTCGTGACGTGCTCACATTCTCAAGGGAGGTACAGTACCGCTTTGAAAAGAGGCGTCTCGAGAAGATAATCACTGATACACTGAAGAAGTACCGTCATCTCAGCACAGAACTGGGCATTACAATAAAGGTGAATATCCAGGATTCTGTCCCGCCGGTCCTTGTTGATGAGGAGCAGGCGGTGGAGGCCCTGGGAAACCTTGTGGTCAACGGCATGGATGCCATGCCTGACGGAGGGGTGCTTGAGATCACTCTGGGCAAGGAGGATTTGAACCATATCACCTATGTCTATATAAAGGTGGCTGACAGTGGAAGGGGAATAGATGAAGACGAGCTGCCCTTCATCTTTGAACCGTTCTTTTCCACAAAGGAGATAGGCCATGGGACCGGCCTGGGACTTTCCATAACGAGAAAGATCATTGAAGAACACGGCGGCTTCATAAAGGCAGAGAGTATCAGGGGTAAGGGGTCTGCCTTCAGCCTCTATTTCCCTTACCAGAGTGAGGACGAGAGTGGAAAGCCTCCGTGCTGGGAAATAATGAAATGTGGCCGTGACAAGGATGCCAGTCTCAAGTGTCCTGCCTACCCCCATTTTGGCCGTATATGCTGGGTGGTTGCAGGTACCTTCTGCGAGGGCAAGATACAGGGGTCTTTTGCACAGAAGAGCGAGGATTGCAAGAAGTGCCGCTTCTACCAGATGGTAGCAGAGAAAGATGCTGATCCAGACACGGATAAGGGATAAGGTCTGGCCACAGTACCTGTACCTGCTGCAGTAGGCCCCTCTAAACCCTTTCAGGGTTGTTTGAGCATACATGTAGGGGCAGACGGATTGTAAAACAGGTCCCCTCTCCAGGGGTGCTGTGGGCCGATATGGAGCCCCCGTGACTTTCTATTGCCTTGAGTGCATAGGTGAGGCCCAGGCCAGGGCCATATATCTTGGAGGTGAAAAAGGGGTCATATATCTTCTTCATGGTATCCCTGGAAATGCCCCTGCCTGTATCCCTGATCTCTATCTCAAAGAAGCCATCTCTCTCGTCAGTGGTAATGGTAAGCCTCTTGTCCCTGCTGTTTTCCATGGCCTCGATGCCATTTTCAATGATGTTTCCTATGGCAGTGATGATGTTGTCCCTGTGAGCAGGTACAGGGGGAGGGTCAGGCATCAGGCGCATGTCCACGGTTACATGTTTCTCCTCTATAAGTGGTTTGTAGCGTTTCAGTGCCTGCCTCACCAGTTCGTTGATGTCTTCAAGGTCAGTGTCAGAGACCCCTGCAGTCTTCAGGGAGCCAAGCTGGTCCACCATCTTTTCAAGGGAGGCAACGTTTTTGAGGATAATGTCAAGATAGCGCTGGTTGGGGTCGTCTTCAGCGAGGTTCTTTTTGATGCGCTTGGCAAAGCCTCCCACGGCCACAAGGGGATTTCGTATCTCATGGGAGACCTCGTCCACCACGTTGTCAAGGGCCTGCAATTTTTCTGTCTGTGCCTCCTTGAGCCCAGCCTCTTTCCTGGCCAGGAGCCGCCTCACCACAGCGGCCAGTTCCTTGTAGTCAAAGGGTTTTGTCAGATAGCTGTCTGCCCCTATGTCAAGCCCCTTGACCTTGTCCGGTATCTCGCTCTTTGCCGTTAGCATGAGGATACGATATGCCCGTCTGTTCTTGTCCTCTTTGAGTCTGCGGCACACCTCATAGCCGTCGAGCTTTGGCATCATGACATCCAGGATGATCAGGTCTGGGGCATACTCCTCCACCTTTTGCAGGGCCTGTTCCCCGTCATAGGCGGCATCAGTGTCATATCCCTCTTTGCGCAGCCTCTTGGTGAGGAGCTCCACAGTATCAACGGTGTCGTCAACTATCAGGATTTTCTGTTTATGTTCCAATAGGGCACTCCTTCCGGTCCCATGTCATTTCAATACTATATGACCCCTTAGCTTTAAAGGCGTGACAAAAAGTACTATCTGCTCTGTAGGTGTCAGGTAGTATGGTCCTCCTCCACTGGCCACAGGCAGTATAACCTCCCAAGACGGCTGAGCAAACAGTTGGTACATGGGGAAACGTGCTCATACGTGGAACAGTGTGATGCAGGTCGGGTATCCCCCTATTTCAGGAGGGATGCAACACGATCATAAAGGGTGTGTATGTTGATGGGTTTTGAGATGTAGTCATCACAGCCGGCGGCAAGGGCCTTCTCCATATCCCCCTTCATGGCATGTGCCGTGAGAGCAATTATGGGAATGGCAGAGAATGCGTCGTCATTCTTGAGCCTCCGGGTCAGCTCATAGCCGTCGAGCTTTGGAAGCGAGATGTCCATGAGGATCAGATCAGGCCTGATCTCTGCTACCTTCTTGAGGGCATCCTCCCCGTCCACTGCCTCGTACAGGATGAGCCCCTTGCTTTTAAGCACCTTGACCACCAGCTCACGGCTGTCCAGATTATCATCAACCACCAGAATCTTCCAGGCAGGTCTGTCATTTTTCCCCATTGTTCTGCTCCAGGTTTTGCTGTTCCTGTCCCTCCATGTCTGGTCCAGGCCCTTTTCTCTCCTCTTTTCCCGCTCCTGCTTCAGGCAGAGAGTAGTGATTTCTGCCAAGTACGAGCTGTTCAAGGAATTCGCAGCTCTTGCAGAAGTCCATTTTTTCAGGATATTTGCACACCCTGTGTCCCTTGCAGTGCGTGCCCGGGATGAGCCAGCACCTGTACTCGTTTGACTCATAGGCCGGACAACTGGTCTGCCCGCAATGGGTGTACTGCCAGCACTTTACAGGGCGTCCACCATACTCCACATTCTTCAGAAAGGTCTCGGCAGGGATGTTGAAGTATCTGCCGAGTTTTTCGCTCATTGCAAGTTCGAGCACGGGCTTTGCCGACTTGTCAAACAGTTTTTCATCTATTGGAAGAGTGAAGTAGAGTCTTGTCCCCTTTCCAAATTCACTTTCAGCCCATATCACACCCTTGTGCAGTACCACAAGGCCCCTTGCAATGCTGAGTCCAAGCCCTGTACCCTCGTACTGCCGGATGGTTGAGACATCGATCTGGCTGAACTTGTCAAAGAGCTTCTTCATATCACTCTTCCTGATACCAATGCCGGTATCCTCCACGCATACCTCTACGAACAGGGGTTTTTCCCCAGGGTTTACCCCGATCTCAGAGGGGTATACGTGTATGGTTATACCCCCGTGTTCAGTAAACTTGACAGCATTGGACAGGAGGTTGATCAGGACCTGGCTGATCTTGTCCTTGTCAATGTATACCTTGGGCAGGTCCGGTGCAAAATCATAGGTTACCGTAAGATTCTTCTCCTTGAGCGCAGGCCTGAAGGTGGAGACAGCCGACTCTATGAGTTCTGTGATGTCGGTCTTCTCAGGCATGAGTTCGATCTTGCCCGATTCTATTTTTGACATGTCCAGTATGTCATTGATTAACTGGAGCAGGTGTCTGGCATTGTTTGCCACCTTCTGAAGGCTCTTTCTCTGCTCCTCGTTTATCTCCCCGTCCACACCGTCAAGCAGGAGGTCGGTATAGCCTATGATGGAGTTCATGGGCGTGCGGAGTTCGTGGGACATGTTGGCAAGGAACGAGGATTTGAGACGGTCGAGCTCCTTGAGGTCACGGTTGGCCTGCTCCAGCAGATAGGTGCGCTCCCTGAGCATTGCTGTGCGCCTTGCCACCTCCTGTTCCAGCTCCTTGCTGAAGGAGGATATCTTGTTGTACAGCTTCTCAAGGTTGTCAAGCATGTTGTTGGTATGGATTACAATTTTGTCCATGATATCCTGCTGGCCCGAGGGTTTTGCCCGTGCCTTGAGGTTGCCCTGCGATACCTGGGCCAGGGTCTCCAGGATATTCTCTGCCATGCTCTCCATGTATTTGCGCTGCTCTTCCTCCCTGAGGGCGGTCTCCTTGATGTAGGAGAGCCGCTCGGCCCGGATGATGTCAGTGATGTCCTTCAGCACCTCCACAGCGCCTATGACATTGCCCTGGGAGTCCTTCAGTGTGCTGGCACTGCCCATGACCGGGATCTTTTGCCCGTCCCGTGTGGTGATTACTGTCCTTATGCCCCTCACAGGTGTCAGGTCGTCAAATGTCTTCCGTATGGGACAGGAGTTTGTGTCGCAGATATCACACTGCAGGATATTCCGGCACGTCTTCCGGTTTTCCACCTCGCTCCTGGTGTAGCCAGTGAGCTTTGAGCATGCCTCGTTCATGTAGGTGACCACCATGTCCAGATCAACCATGAAGAGGGGATCGGCAATGGCCTGCTTGAGACTGTCTGCGATCTCGATCTGGTCCTTTATGTTGGCTACCATGGCGTTGAACGCCTTGCCGAGTATGCCAACAGAGTCCCTGCTGCTGTCCGGAAGTGATATGGACAGGTCTCCACGGCCCAGCCGTTCTGCCTTGACTGCAAGCTCGGTAAGGGGCCTTGTGACAAAGTATATCAGGGCCAGGATCAGGCCCACTCCCACGATGGATATGGCAATGGTCCTGTCTCTAAGTGTGGCTATGGCCCTGTAGGTGGCGTCTGTTGGGAACATGGTGAGCAGGCCGCCAAGTACCTTCCGGGTGGAGCCGTGACAGTGATGGCACTCCTTCTCGTTGAGGATGAGGCGCATGGTGACCAGGTATCTCTTGCCGTTAAACTCCTCCTCGAACGGCTCTACCTCTGTGGGCCCCACATGTTCGTCCTTGAGCATGCTGCGCAGGGTCTTCAGTGCCCGTCTGTTGTGGACGAATTCGCTTACCCGTGTATTGATCTTGCTGGTGTCTGTGGAGAAGACGATCTCCTGGTCAAAGTCACATAGAACGATCTCTGTACCCTGAAGCTGATCCCTGATATCAAATAGCTGTTTTTCAATGGAGGCACTGTCTCCCACGGCCATGGGGTGTTTGATGCCGGCATATGCCAGGGAGCCAAGCTCCCTGCCGAATTCCGTCATCCTCTTCTTGAGTTGCTGGCGCTGGTTGTTGACACTGAGGCTTATGTCAACGGTCATGACAAGGCCAACCCCAATGGTAAGTATGGCCATTATCTTCAGGGCCAGGCTGGTTGTCAGGCGTTGCCGTAGCATCTTGAAGAATTCTAACATATCAGTGTCCCCCGCCGTGTATCATTGGACGGTACCTGAATGCCTTTACCCGCTCTGAGGTGTGGCACACCTCACAGTCCTTTCTCGTGGGTTTCCTTTTGATATCATCCGGGCTGGTTGTGCGGACATGGCGGCTGCCAGGGCCATGACACACCTCGCACCCCGCATTTTTCAGCTCAGGTGTCTTTTCAACACTGACAAATCCGCCAGGCTTGCCATAGCCTGTGGTGTGGCAGCCATAGCATTTTTTGATATCCTCCTCGGTAAGCCCCTTTTTCAGTCTTTCAATGCTGTGGTACGAGGTACTCTTTTTGGCATAACGTATGAAACTT
>Ga0256914_1001997_pt1 | contig 17463 bp, 12 predicted proteins | sample HulkmetaG_FD_191571 | JGI IMG/M metagenome (GOLD analysis project Ga0256914, IMG submission 191571) | Hydrothermal chimney microbial communities from Main Endeavour vent field at the Juan de Fuca Ridge, Pacific Ocean - Hulk | ecosystem: Environmental > Aquatic > Marine > Hydrothermal vents ... | reverse complement strand
GATGAGCTTTAAAAGCATGATAAAAAGTACCATCCGCCGTATAGGTGTCGTGTAGCATGGTATTATGGTCTGTGGCTGATTAATTAAAAATAACTGATTCATGGAGTGATCCATCAACTTTGTCCATCCATATCTGCAAGCCTGCCCGTATGATTCCCGACACGCGTGAAACTGCATACCCATTTTCATCCATCTGCCTGTAACCCCCAGGGCATCGTCACACGTCAATATACACCCATATGAGCCATACCAGAACTGACAACAATGCCAAGGCCCTGTTGCCAGCCATACTGAACAGGAACGATTGGAAAGATCTTGTAATATCAGGAATGTCAGGCGCAGGACCGCAGTGGCTTGCTGCCCGCTACACGAAGGCACATTCACAGCCCCTGCTATGGATAACAATGGATGGTAAAGAGGCGGAGAGGGTTGCCTCTGATCTAAGCTTTTTCCTGCCTCACCGTGTTATACACCTCCCCATGTATGACACCCTGCCATTCCTGCCTGTGGCACCATCATCCCAGACCACCTGCCAACGCATAGCAGCACTTTACAGCCTGTCCGAAGCATCTGCCCCGTTCATAGTGGTGACAGACGCTGCCACGCTGCTCGAACCTGTCATACCTCCTGCCATACTCACAGAGAATGTAGAGTATGTGATGGCAGGTGAGGAGATCGACAGGGAGAGACTGCTTCAGTGGTTTGTAGACAGCGGTTATGAACATGTCTCCATTGTACAGGGCCCTGGGGAATTCTGTGTTCGTGGTGGTCTTGTAGACTTCTTTCCTCCTGGTGTAGACAAGGCGGTCAGACTCGACCTCTTTGGGGATATGGTGGAAGAGATCAGGTTCTTTCATCCTCTTACCCAGAGGTCTGCCGGATCCACAGATGAACTTGTAATCCTGCCGGCCACTGAGCTGCTCTGGATAGAAGAGCTGGTAGAAAGGGCGTCCCGCAGGGTCATAGACGCGGCGCACCACTATGACTGGTCAGCCAAACGTATTCACACCCTCATAAACCGGCTCTCCCAACGACGCATTGCAGAGGCACATCGGGCCCTATATCCACTGTTTTACAACACCCCGGCAACACTCTTGGATTATTTGCCAGAAAACATGGTGCTCGTGGTGTCTCAACCTGAAAAGCTCAAGTCCTACCTATCTGAATATTATGACAGGGCATGTGAGGCATGGTCATCTGCAAGGGAATCTTCACTTGTGCTCTGCGAGATAGAAGAGCTGATACAGCCACCTGAAAAAATATTCTCAGGGCTGCAAGACCTGCGGAAATGGTACCTTACAGACTTTATCCCCCTGCATGATACAGGATCCAGGCTGTTTCCTGCACCACACAGAGAAGTGGAGCATTTAAACCTTGAGTGTCCCCCCCCTGACCTACCTGTCCTGAGCACAAGGCTCACAAAGGGCGAAGGGATTCTGGGGCCATCGTTTGAACGGCTTGCACAGTGGCAGGCCCAAGGATACGCAGTCTGTCTGATATGCCCTGGCACACGCCATAGGAGAAGGATGATTGACATGATGGCAGAATACCTGCCTGAAATTCCTGTCTCCCTGCTCCACCCTGACCAGACAGAGGCAGGCCAGGAACATCTTGAAACAGACCCTTCTGAACCTGGGATATATATCTTTTCGTCAAGCATATCCAGCGGATTCTGCCTTGCAGAAAAAGCGCTCATCATCGTAACAGAGGAGGAGCTGCTGGGCACAATGGCCCGCAAGGCACGCCGCAGGAAGACAAGGCGCATAAGGGATCAGGTCAGCTTTGAAGACCTGAAACCTGGCCAGCCTGTAGTGCATCTGGACCATGGCATAGGACTCTACCAGGGCATGGTGCGCATGGAGGCAGGCGGTGCTCCAGGCGAATTTCTCATACTTGAGTATCAGAAGGGGGACAAACTGTACCTCCCGGTAGATCGTCTATCACTCATCCAGAGGTACACCGGGGTTGAAGGCAGACAGCCGCGCATTGACAAACTTGGCGGCTCCACCTGGCAGCTTAGACAGCTAAAAGTCAAAAAATCCATTGCACGTATTGCCCACGACCTTGTGGAACTGTACGCGGCAAGAAAGGTGAGACAGGGGATTGCCTTCTCGCCTCCCGGCCAGATGTTCAGACAGTTCGAGGCAGAATTCCCCTTTGACGAGACCAGGGACCAGGCTGCTGCCATACAGGAAATACTGGAAGACATGCAGGCTCAGAGCCCCATGGACAGGCTGCTGTGCGGTGATGTGGGATACGGAAAGACAGAGGTGGCCATGCGTGCCGCCTTCAAGGCTGTTGAAGACGGCTTCCAGGTGGCAGTGCTGGTGCCTACCACCCTGCTCGCAGAACAGCACGAACGGACATTTCGCAGGCGCTTCAAACGATTCCCCGTGGAGGTTGCGGCCCTGAGCCGGCTCAAGTCCAGAGGTGAACAGAGGGAGATACTGGAAAAGGTACGCAGGGGAGAGGTGGATATCCTCATAGGCACACACCGCCTGTTACAGTCAGACGTGCAGTTCAAGAATATCGGTCTCCTGATAGTGGACGAAGAACACAGATTTGGTGTCAAGCACAAGGAAAAACTCAAGAACCTCAGGCAGAACATGGACAGCCTGTCCCTCACTGCCACCCCCATACCACGAACACTCCAGCTCTCCATGCTCGGCATCAGGGACCTGTCAACCATCAACACCCCTCCGGCAGACCGCATGCCAGTAAAGACATATCTTGCCGAGTATGAGAACACCCTCATCAAAACAGCCATTGAAAACGAGATGGACAGGGGCGGCCAGGTCTTCTTTGTCCACAACCGCGTCAAGGGCATTCATACCATAGCGGACCACCTGCGAAGGCTATGCCCGCAGGCCAGGATATCGGTTGCCCACGGCAAGATGGGCCCTGCCGAACTCGAGAAAGTAATGATAGACTTTGTACGGGGTGAGGTGGACTGCCTCGTATGCACCACAATAATCGAATCTGGCATTGACATACCTGCGGCCAACACCATGATCATCAACAGGGCCGACAGGCTGGGCCTTGCGGACATGTACCAGCTCAGAGGCAGGGTGGGCAGGGGAAACGAGCAGGCATATGCCTATCTGCTTGTAAACTCCATAGAGGACCTGAGCGGAGACTCTGCCAAGAGGCTTAGGGCAATAATGGAATTTTCAAACGCAGGCGGGGGATTCCGGCTTGCCATGCAGGACCTGCAGATAAGGGGAGCAGGAAACATTCTTGGCGTATCCCAGTCAGGCCAGATTGCAGATGTAGGCTATGACATGTATCTCGACCTGCTTCAGAAGGCAGTGGAAGAACTCAAGGGAGTACCGGTCCAGGAAGAAATAGATCCTGAGGTCAACCTGCGGATTCCAGCCTATATACCAGAGGAGTACATCCCTGATCCTGGCCAGAGGCTGGAGGTGTACAGGAGGATCAGCAGGGCAAGAGGGCCTGAGGAACGGTCCGACATGAGAGAAGAGCTTATTGACAGATTTGGTCAATTCCCTCCTGAGGTGGTAAACCTGCTTGAAATAATGGAAATAAAGGAGCTTCTCCGCTTCATCAATGTCATTCGCCTTGACACTGGCACAACCAAGGGAACAGAACGCATGATATTGACATTCCATCAGGATGGCCCTCCATCACCTGACAGCATAGTTCAGGAGGCGGCATCAAGAAAAAAATGGTCATTTCTGCCTGACAGCAGGCTGGTGATCGAACTCAAATCATGGGGCAACCCTGCAGAAATGATTGAAAACATAAAAAGATGCTTGCGGACAGTGGTTGAAACGGCTAAAAATTAGGGGGTATTTCTGCATGGTTTCACTTCGTATCTGCCACAATTTGTATCTACTACCCTGTAATCACGTATCATATCTACAGGACATCTGAAAAGGCAGAAGTAATTGACAAAGGCTGATGGTACTTTTCCTCATGGTTCTGGCCCAAATCATTAGCAACTGATGAACTTTTAGAAACACGATAAAAAGACACCGTCTGCCGTATAGATGTCCTTTAATATGACTTACATACAAACGGAATGAGACATGTGCCTGGTTAACTTCCAGCACAATATCAAGGAAACTCAATGAAAACAAAAGGAAACACACACATAGATCTGTCCTTATCCCTTGTTATATTCATTGTGATGCTGTTTGGCCTCCCCATAAGATCCAATGCCGTAATCGTGGACAGGATCGTAGCCGTGGTAAACGACAAGGTTATCACCCTGTCCGAGCTAAAGAAAAAGGCAGAACCCCTGTTCAACCAGTACATCTCCTCTGACATGTCAGAAGAGGAAAAGCAAAAAAGAGAGCAGCAGATAATGGCGCAGGTACTTCCACAGCTCGTTGACGATGTGCTTGTCCAGGAAGAAATAGAAAAAAACGGACTCACTGCCAGTGACCAGGAGGTCGAACAGGCCATACAGAGTATCTGTGCTCAGAACGGTATCACCAGGGATGAATTCATAGAGAAACTGAAAGGACAGGGATATTCCTTGGAACGTTACAAGAAACAGATAAAACGTCAGATAGAACGCACACGCCTCATCCAGTCAGAGGTAAAATCCAAGATCGTGGTAACTGACGATGATATCACAAACTACTATGTCAACAGTATGGGAGGGGCGGCCTATGGAGGGCCGTACTATGAATTGAGCATGATAAACATTGCTCCTGAGGACCCTGAAGATCCGGCGGCAAAGGCCGCAGCAGAAAAAAAGGCCATAGAGGCGTACAAGAAGCTGCGTGACGGTGCCTCATTTGCGAAGATTGCAGCAGAGTATTCATCCCTGTCCTCCGCCTCTGACGGTGGCAAGCTGGGAAAGTTCAGCGCTGACGAGATGGACCCCTTCATAAGAAAAATCATACTCAAGCTCAAGCCCGGGGAGTTCTCCAAGGTCATCGACATGCCCAACGGATATCAGATATTCAAGCTCGATGGCATAAGCAACGCACAGGATGTGGATATCCCTGACCTGGAAAAGGAAGAGATAAGGAAAAAACTCTATAACCAAAAACTTGAAGAAAGATTTCAGGAATGGCTCAATGACCTCAGAGCAAAATCTGCCATAAGGATCATGCTGTAAACTTACCAAGACATGGCCTGACAATTGCATGGCATTGTGACTTGTGGCAGACAGGACGAAAAATCGTATTTCAGGGCAATTTGCCACTTTATCATACTACACTGCATATGAAGTGCAGAAGCAATTGGCAAAGCGGACGGTGCTTTTTCCCATGGTTTTGACCGCGGACAAATATATCACTCATGATTGTCCACAACTGACAAGCTTTAAAGGCATGACAAAAACACCATATTACCAACATTTTGATATCATCTCTGCTTGTCATGTGTTGGGTTGCATGCCTGCCCATCCATGAAAACCTTGAATAACGAGGCGGAAAAGATGCCAAAGGAAACTATTGGAGAATATCTCAAGCGGGAACGTGAACTTCGACAGATAACGCTTGAAGAGATGGTTCAAGGGACCAAGATAGCACTGCAGCGTCTGAAAGAGCTGGAAAGCGACAGGCTTGAAGATATGCCTGCCGAGATATTTGTCAGGGGATTCATCAAGAGTTACGCAGAATTCATTGGTCTCAACCCCGACGAGGTGATCCTTAGGTATGAGGAAGAGCTGAAGGCCCTTCAGGAAAAAGAGGCCGCAGAAACCGGCAGCCTTTACAACTGTTCAGATATGAACCCGCACAGTAATGTAATAGGTGTCATCATAACTGTTGTGGTACTATTTGCCCTTGCTGCTGCAGGTTACTGGTTCTTTCTTAAAAGCGGCATATCCCTGACAGACATATTTTCAGGTGCCAAGGAAAAGGCAAAGGTCATAAGGCTTGAACTGGGTGAGTCCAACCCCATAAACAAAACTGTAGGTGTATCCGTACAGGGCCAGAACAAATCGCAGGACATGGGCCATGTCACCTATCCCGTGTCCCGCCCTGATGACAACACCAACAGTCAGCAAGGGACCGGTGCAGTCCATGAAAGCACCCTGCCAAAACACATCACGGATCACGGCCCCGAAGACAGTGGAGGCGAATAACACGCCATACCACTCTTGTAATGCCACTTCATAAGGTTCGGGAGCTTGTCCATGGAACTTATTGACGATTCTGCCATTGTGGTGGCAGGCAGGGATATGGGAGAGTCAGACAGGCTCATGACCTTTGTTACCAGCCAGCATGGCAAGATAAGGGCCGTGGCCAAAGGGGCTCGAAGGAGCAAAAAAAGATTTTTAAACGCCCTTGAACCGTGCACACTGACAGGTATAAAGGTAATGCCTCCTCGAACCCCTGGCCACCTATACAGATTGGACAGCGCTGAAATCATAGAAAGCTATCCAGCGATCAGGGCCTCTGTGGACAATTTCATGCTGGCCTCGCTCTGTTGCGAGCTTACTGACTTATGGGTGCAGGAGGAAGATCCGCATGAAGACATCTTTGAACTCCTAAAATGGTTTCTGAAGGAGACATGCACAGGCTCTTCTAATCTAATGTGCACACTGGTCTTCAAGACACGGCTGCTCTCCATGGCAGGCTACAGGCAGGAGTGGACCAGATGCGTCAAGTGCGGCACCCCTCCCCAGGGCACCAGGATAAACTTCAGCATGAAGACAGGAGGGTGCCTTTGCACCAAATGCCATACTGACAGCAATACAACGGAGACGGTTTCAGCCGGAACATTGAGGTCTCTTGCATTTATGGACAGGACAGGACTATCTGCAATATCACGGCTGAAAATGGGAAAGGGTGCCATGAACGAGGCGTGGCAACTGCTCGCTGCGCTGCACCGATATCACCTGCAACGCGCCCCCAGGTGCTATTCGGTAATGGGAGAGGTGATTAGAAAATATCTGGTATGAAAAATAGAGGCTGTAACCACAAGGATTACATGGTTATATTGCATTTCTCAATCTCTGGAACGGGACATGTCTGAAAACAATCAGGAAGAGAGAGAGGCGCTCTCACAGTTTGAACAGGCCCTTGGTTACAGTTTCAGGGACAGGGCCATGCTTGCCCAGGCACTCACCCACAAATCCTGGGCCGTGGAGCAGGGTCAGGGCACCCCTGACAATGAACGGCTGGAGTTTCTCGGAGATGCGGTACTTGAACTCGTCACCAGTGACCTGATCTACCGTACCCATGCGGACAAGCATTCCGAGGGAGACATGACCAGAATGAGGGCCTATCTGGTGAATGAGGCCCAGCTTGCGGCCCAGGCCGTAAAGCTCGGCATAGGTGCCTTCCTTCGTCTCGGAAGGGGAGAGAGAAACAGCGGAGGAAGCAGCAAGCCCTCCCTTCTCTCAGACGCACTCGAGGCAGTAATAGGGGCCATCTACCTCGATGGGGGGATTGATGAGGCATTCTCATTCGTACAGGGCATTCTGGGGCCTCTTGTAAAGGATGCACCGGACGCCCTTGGGAAAGACTACAAGAGCAGGCTTCAGGAGCTTGTACAGGGCCGTCTTCACACCGTACCTGTATACAGTGTAGAAAATATAAGCGGCCCGGACCACTGCAGGACCTACGATGTCTCACTATCCATTGATGAAAGTGTAGTCAGTCGTGGCACTGGCAGCAGCAAGAAGGAGGCTGAACAACAGGCGGCCCGCAGGGCCCTTGAAATTCTTGAACAGGTGAAGGAGTAAATGGACATTGACAGTGACCCCGGTGGGGCCAGAAAGCTATTCAAGTCGGGTTTTATAGCAATAGTCGGCGCACCCAATGCCGGCAAATCCACACTTTTAAATTCTATCCTTGGGGAAAAGGTGGCGATTACCACCCCCAAACCCCAGACAACGCGCCATCAGATCAAAGGGATCCTTACAGGTGAAAATTTTCAGGCAGTGTTTATCGACACGCCGGGGATTCATGCATCCAAGGGATTGCTCAACAGGGTGATAGTACGCGCCGCCACCCAGGCCCTTGATGGAGTGGACCTCGTACTCTTCGTGGTCGATGTCACGCGCAGGAACAGGGCAGCCGAATTTCGTGTCCTCGATCTCTTAGACAAGGTCAGGAAGCCCGTAATCCTGGTGCTTAACAAGATTGACCTCATCGCCAGAGAGAACCTGCTCCCCATGATGGCAGAGTTCAAAGAACACTATCCGTTTGACGTGATTGTGCCCATCTCTGCCAAGTATATAGATGGCATTGACCTGCTTCTCGACGAGATACTCACCAAACTGCCTGAAGGTCCCCAGTACTATGACAGCACGGTTATCACTGACCAACCTGAGGACATGATGATCTCTGAGCTGATCAGGGAAAAGATATTCCTGCTGGCAGAAAAGGAGATACCCTATTCAACCACTGTGAAGGTGGATAGCATCGAGGAGCCTGAGGGAAGGAAACCCCTTACGATACATGCCACCATATATGTGGAACGCCCCTCACAAAAGAGGATAATCATCGGGAAAAACGGAAAATTCATCAAGAAGGCCGGCCGCATGGCACGAGAGGAACTCGAAAACCTGTGGGGGCAGAAGGTCTATCTCGACCTGTGGGTCAAGGTGATGAAGAACTGGTCACGGAACGAACGGGCGCTCCAGGAACTTGGCATCACCGGCATGGAGGTATAGGCCGGGCTGCTGGGGGCGGCAATGGGACATCACTGCCGCCCTGCACTGCGCAGCGCCCAATGGTATCACCCCTGCTGTTCCTGCATGGCAAAGACCTCAGGAGTCTTCTCCCTTAGACGTTGCACACACAGATCCTTTCCAAGCACCTCAAGCACCTCGAACATGCTCGGCCCCTTGATCTGTCCGGTGATCACGGCCCGTGTAGCGTTTATGATAACTCCTGGTTTCTGTTCCAGGGACTGGGCATAATCCCGAAGCACCTGCTCGAGATTCTCGGCGCTCCATGGCTCCACTTCCTCCAGCACATCGGCGAGTTTCGGCAGCCACTCTTTCAGACCCGGGTGTTTGTACACGTTTTTTCTCAGGGCCTTTGGGTCATACTCATAATCATCTGCAAACCACGCCCTGCCTTCAGTGGTAAAATCCAGAAGTGTATGGAAACGTGCCCTGGTCATGTCAAGGACCTTGAGGAACCACTCCCTCCTTGCGCCCTCAAATGCCGGATCCCATATACCAGCCCTTTCAAAAAAGGGCCTTGCCATGTCCGCTATCTCCTCAATGGGCATGGTACGCAGATAGTGGGCATTGATATTTATGGCCTTTGGGTCAGTAAAGAACTTGGGATCACCCTTGCGATAGTTGAAGATGGAGTTTGACTTGTTTATACGCTCTATCTCAAATGCCTGTATCAGTTCATCCTTGCTGAATATCTCCTGGTCCGTGCCTGGCGACCAGCCGAGCAGCACCAGGAAGTTTACCAGGGCCCAGGGGATAAAACCGTGATCCCTGTAGAACTGTACAGCAACAATCTCACCGTGGCTCCGCTTGGATATCTTTGCCTTCTTGAGATCAAGGGTCAGGGGCATATGGGCAAATACCGGCGCCTCTGCTCCAAGCGCCTCGTAGAGCAGCAACTGCCGTATGGTATTGGTCATGTGATCCTGCCCGCGGATTATGTGGGTTATGCGGTCACGGATATCATCAACCACGTTACACAGCAGGTACAGCGGCTTCCCGTTAGAACGCACTATGACAAAATCCTCCATGGCGCTCCAGGGTTTTTCTATGCGCCCAAGCACCTTGTCATCATAACCTATGGTACCCTCACGCTGCGGAGTCCTGAACCGGATCACATAAGGCAGACCTGCCGCCTCCTTCTCCGCCACCTGCTCAGGCGTGAGGTTGCGGCATGTACCATCATACTTGATATCCTGTTTGGCCTTGAGTGCAGCCTCCCGTTTTGCATCAAGCTCCTCCTTGGTACAGAAGCACTTGTACGCCTTGCCCTCATCAAGGAGCCGCTGGGCGGCAGCCACATGCTGGTCGGCAAACTGGGTCTGGAAGTATGGGCCTTCATCCCAGTCGATACCCAGCCACTCCAGGCCATCTATTATGCCCTTTATGGACTCTTCAGTAGAACGTTCCGCATCAGTATCCTCGATACGCAGTATCAGCTTGCCATTGTGCTTTCTGGCATAGAGCCAGTTGTATATGGCTGTCCTTGCCCCGCCGATATGGAGATACCCCGTGGGGCTTGGGGGGAATCTCAACCTAACTTCAGACATTTTTCTGTTTTCCTCTTTTTCTCTTCTTTCTGTTCTTCTGTTGCTGTTTCCTGGCCTCTTCCTGCTGTCTCTGCTTCTCGATACGTGCCCAGGAATCCCTGAGAGAAACAATACGATTGAATACAGGATGGCCAGGTTCAGAGTCCTTCATGTCAGCCACGAAGTAACCTCTGCGCTCAAACTGGCAGGTGTATCCCGGCTCCACATCCCTGAGACCTGGCTCAAGCATGCAATTCTCAAGTACAGTGAGGGATTCAGGATTTAGAAACTGCCTGAAATCCCCAGATTCACACTCACGCTCCGGTGCCGGGACCGAGAAGAGCCTGTCGAACAGCCTCACCTTTGCCCTGAAGGCATGAGGAGCAGATACCCAATGTATGGTACCCCTTACCTTTCTGCCATCAGGCGAGTCTCCTCCCTTTGTGGCAGGGTCATAGGTGCAGGTTACCTCTGTTATCTCACCATTATCATCCTTCTTGAAACCTGTACAGGTGACAAAATAGGCGTATCTGAGACGCACCTCCCTGCCTGGTGCGAGCCGGAAAAATTTCTTTGGAGGATCCTCCATAAAGTCCTCACGCTCTATGTACAGCTCTCTCGAAAAAGGCACCATCCTGGTGCCGGCGCCTGGGTCTTCAGGATTATTTATTGCTTCAAGTTCCTCACTCTGTCCCTCCGGATAGTTCTCAATGACAAGTTTCAGAGGATTCAGAACCCCCATAACCCTGTCCGCCGTACGGTTGAGTTCATCCCTAACGCAGTACTCCAGCAGGCTTATGTCAACCACGCTGTCACGCTTGGCAACACCTATCTTCTCACAGAACGCCCTGATGGCTGCAGGCGGATAACCCCGCCTCCTCATGCCGGATATGGTGGGCATGCGCGGATCATCCCAACCGGCCACATCCCCGTTTTCAACCAGCTTCATGAGCTTTCGCTTGCTCATGATGGTATAGGTGAGATTTAGGCGAGCGAACTCAATCTGCTGGGGGTGGCATGGCACGGGCAACTGGTCCAGTACCCAGTCGTAGAGCGGCCTGTGGTCCTCGAACTCAAGGGTGCAGATGGAGTGGGTGATGCCCTCAATAGAATCAGACAGGCAGTGGGTATAGTCATACATCGGATAGATGCACCACTTGTCGCCTGTCCGATGGTGCGTCATGTGCATGATGCGGTAGATAACAGGGTCCCTCATATTCAGGTTCCCTGATGACATATCGATCTTTGCCCTTAGCACCCGGGAACCGTCAGGAAACTCCCCTGCCCTCATGCGTCTGAACAGGTCCAGATTTTCCTGGACACTCCTGTTCCTGTATGGACTTTCCCGTCCTGGCTCTGTGAGAGTACCCCTGTATTTACGTATCTCCTCCGCACTGAGATCGCACACGAACGCCTTGCCCCTGCGTATCAACTCCTCCGCATACTCGTAAAGCCTTTCAAAGTAGTCTGACGCATAGTAGAGGTGCTCACCCCAGTCATAACCCAGCCAGCGCACATCTTCCTTGATTGATTCGATATACTCCACATCTTCCTTGGCTGGATTTGTATCGTCAAAACGCAGGTGGCACCTGCCGTTGAACTCCCTGGCAAGACCGAAGTTAAGCACTATTGACTTGGCGTGGCCGATGTGCAGATAGCCGTTTGGTTCAGGGGGGAAACGTGTTATCACCTTGCCATCATTTTTGTTGGCCTTCAGGTCCTCGATGATTATATTCCGAATAAAATTTGACGCTACCGGTGTCTTATCACTCTTTTTCATAACTCAGCCTGGCTGCAAGCCCTCTTTTCATTACTGTTCATTACGCTATCATAGCTACACGACACCCGAATGCAGAGGCAATTGGCAAAGGCGTCCTGTAGCAGAACTGTTCATGGAAATATCGTCTCTGCTCCCAGGATACCACATCTACTGCCTCGGAATCTTCGCCTTAGCTGTGAGGTACTTGAAGTACACCTGTGTACCCTCTGCCTTGTATCTGTAGCACCCTGTAAGCAGATACATTTCAGACAGTGTACGATAATACCCGCAACATAACTACACGGCACCTGAAATTCAGAGGCAATTGGCAAAGGCAGATGGTGTTTTTTCTCATGGTTTTGACCGCGAGCCAATATATCATTGCCCAACCGTTGCAACTGATGAGCTTTAAAAGCATGATAAAAAGCACCATCTGCCTTAAAGGTGTCCTGTAACATATACCCGCAAAGAGCCCTGGGAACAGTTACGGAATATCTGACCGCTCAATTCCGGTCTGACAAAATCCGGCTTGCCGTGTTATATAGAGATTCAGATTATATACAACGCAGCTCTTTATAAGTGAAGGTTTATATATGTCATCATAACCGCAGCCCCATGATTGACCGCCCGTTCAAACTCCATTCCCCGTTCAAACCGGCAGGTGACCAGCCAGCAGCCATAGATGCCCTGGTATCAGGCATAAAAAACGGCCTTGCCCACCAGGTGCTTCTTGGCGTAACCGGATCTGGCAAGACATTCACCATGGCAAACGTAATAGCCAGGCTCCAGCGGCCCGCTCTGGTCATGGCCCCAAACAAGACACTCGCAGCCCAACTGTTTGGCGAGTTCAAGGCCCTGTTTCCGGAAAACGCCGTGGAGTACTTTGTAAGTTACTATGACTACTATCAGCCAGAGGCCTACATCCCGGCGTCAGATACATACATAGAGAAGGATTCATCCATAAATGACTTTATCGACCGTATGCGCCACTCTGCCACCCACTCACTGCTGACCCGCAGGGATGTCATCATTGTCTCAAGTGTCTCATGTATCTATGGACTCGGTTCACCAGAGTCCTATGAACAGATGCAGCTCTATCTGCGCCAGGGCGACGAGATATCAAGGGATGATATACTTTCAAGGCTTGTGGCCATGCTCTATGAACGAAGCGACGTGGATTTCTACAGGGGTACGTTCAGGGTCCGCGGAGACATAGTGGAGATATTTCCTGCCTATGAGGAGAAGCAGGCGATACGCGTGGAACTCTTTGGTGACGAAATCGAAAACATATCCATCATTGACCCTGTAACAGGAAAGGGATTTGCGCAGGTATCAGATGCAATCATATTTCCGTCCAGCCACTATGTGACCAATGAGCGCACACTCGAAAGGGCCATAATCGACATCAAACAGGAACTTGACGAAAGGCTGCTGTTTTTTGAATCTCAAAACCGCCTTGTAGAGGCCCAGCGCCTTGAACAGCGCACCAACCTTGACATTGAAATGCTTCAGGAGCTTGGTTACTGTCACGGTATTGAGAACTATGCGCGACACCTCACAGGCCGTCCTCCTGGCGCCCCGCCGCCTGTACTTCTCGACTACTTTCCTGATGACTTCCTGGTATTCATCGACGAAAGCCATATCACTGTTCCGCAGATAGGGGGCATGTACGCAGGAGACCGTTCACGAAAGGAGACGCTGGTGGAGTTTGGCTTTCGCCTGCCCTCTGCTCTTGACAACCGGCCGCTGCGCTTCGACGAGTTTCAGGCAGCCATAGGCCAGGCCATATACATAAGCGCCACACCAGGACCATGGGAACTTGAGGCTGCCGGCGATGCAGTGGTTGAGCAGGTGATAAGGCCAACCGGTCTGACAGACCCGGTAATGGAGGTACGGCCTGCCACCACACAGGTGGACGACCTGCTCAAAGAGATCAGGAAACGGGTGAAACAGAACCAGCGTGTACTGGTAACAACACTCACAAAACGCATGGCAGAAGACCTAACAGACTTCTACGCATCTGTAGGTGTCAGGGTGGAATACCTGCACTCTGACATAAAGACAGTTGAGAGGAGCCAGTTGATACAGGGTCTCAGGCGTGGAGACTTCGACGTGCTTGTGGGTATCAACCTGCTTCGGGAAGGCCTTGACATGCCGGAGGTATCCCTCGTGGCAGTTCTCGACGCAGACAAGGAGGGATTTCTTCGCTCTGAACGTTCCCTGATACAGACGGCAGGAAGGGCGGCGCGAAATGCCCGGGGACTGGTAATACTCTATGCTGACACGGTTACAGGCTCCATGAAACGGGCAATAGCAGAGACCAGGCGTCGCAGGCAGAGGCAGCTCCAGTATAATGAAGAGCATGGTATCACCCCTGAGACAGTCGTAAAGAGTGTGGAGGACAGGCTCTCAACCATCTATGACAGGGAGCAGAGCCTTGCTGCCGTGGTGGCCGAAAGCCAGACCCTCTACGGCAAGCGCAAGCAGGTAAAAGACATAGACGCAGAGATCAGGCGCATGGAAAAAGAGATGAAGGCTGCGGCAAAACTGCTGGAGTTTGAGCTTGCCGCAGAACTCAGGGACAGGATTCAGGCGCTGAAGGCATCACAGGAAAGTTGATATGCAGCCTGCAGTACATCACAGAGCGTCAGATGAGAAAGGCAAATCACAGGCACTGCCCAGCCATCCCTTTCAGCCAGACGTTGGGACATCTGTTTCCTGTCACCACCACCTTGGGGCGAGGAAACAGGTTGAAGTCAGTGGCTGTGGCAATGGTATACGCCCCCATGAGATGTCCTATTACCAAATCACCTATCTCAAGCTCAGGCAGCATAAGATCTTCAGCTATTACATCAATACTGTCACATGTAGGACCTGCAAGCACACTCTTTCGCAGTTCTCCCCCATGTCTCATCACCTCAAGGGGATATGAAGCGCTGTCATAGATACGGCCACTGTAAGAACCGTACACCCCGTCGTCGAGATAGTACCAAATGGAGTCACCGCGCCGGGCCTTGCCAATGACCGAGGAGATGGCTGTTACCGCAGGGGCTGCGATATAGCGACCAGGCTCTGCTATTACAGTGACATCCTGGGGCAGGAGCCTCAGTGCCTCCTGCAGCGGGGCGCAAAATTCGTCGATATCAGGGATATCCGGGGCATAGGGAGCAGGAAATCCGCCACCGATATCCAGGATATCCAGCCTGGCAAGACCACTTTCCGCGCACTCCCGTATTATACGGGCAGACGCCTTTACCGCTTCAACATGGGCATGGGAGTTAAGTGCCTGGGACCCCACATGAAAGGACAGGCCTTTTATCTTTATACCCGCAGAGGCAGCCTGCTTCAGGAGTACCGGCACGTCCTCAACAGGACAGCCATACTTGCGCGCAAGGTCAACTACTGCGTCAAGACTCCTGAATCCCACCCGCAACAGCAGTTCCGCTCTGTCCCTGCAGGCCCTGAACTTCTCAATCTCTGCGGAATTATCAACCACAAATGTGTTACATCCAAACCTCAGGCCCCTGTCTATGTCTTCAGGCCGTTTTATGGGATGTGTATGGATACAGCGTGTTGCAGGAACTCCGCACCTCTCTACCAGATCAATCTCTCCGCTACTTGCCACATCAAACCCACATCCCGCAGCATAAAGCGTCCTGATGACATCATGCTGGGGCAGGGTCTTGATAGCATAGAAAAACTCCACACCCGGAAGCGCCCTGCATAGTTCCCTGTACTGTCTCTCTATTACAGTGCAGTCCACAAGAAGCAGAGGTGTTCCGTGTGTACGCGCCAGTTCCTCAAAACAATGACAGGAACCTGCTCTCTTACGTGAATAAGCCTCTATGTGTAAAAGCTTTTTCATAACAATACCCTGCAATCCGCCCTGCAGGCGCTCTAACCTCTAAGCAGAACACTATCTGTTCCTCAATCCATCCACTGCGTCTATGACATACTGAGGAAGCGCAAAAGAAGCATGGTGAATGGCCGGATTGTAATACTTTGTCTTTATACCGCTTTGCTCATAACGTTCAGCAATCACATCAGGAGACACATCTCTCAGTACGGCATCATCCGTAGCCCACCCAAAGGCCATGATACCGCCCACATAGGTCGGGACAGCGGCACTGAAAAAATGATAATCCCTGAAATAGTTTTTCAGATGGGCTGCCGTAGCCCTGACCTCCTCAAGCTGGAGGAAACAGACGCCATTCTGGGTTACCAGCACCCCTCCATCCCTGAGGCACCTGTGACATCCCTGATAAAACTCAGCGGTAAAGAGGGCCTCTCCTGGCCCCTCCGGATCAGTGGAATCGGATATGATAACATCAAAGCGCTCTTCAGTCTGGCGTACAAACCTCAGCCCATCGTCTATCACTATTTCCAGACGCGGATCATCAAACGCCCCTGCCGAATGGTTGGGCAGATACTGTTTGCTCATCTCTATCACTGCCGAATCAATCTCAACCTGGACGATCCGCCTAACCTCCCGATGCTTCACCACTTCCCTAAGTATGCCACCATCGCCCCCGCCGACAACCAGCACGCTTTCAGCGCTGCCAAGGGCAAAAAGGGGTACATGGGCCAGGGTCTCATGGTAGATGAACTCGTCCCTTTCAGTGGTCTGGATGATACCGTCAAGGGCCATGACATGGCCGAAGAGTTCGTTCTCAAAGATAATGAGGCTATGGTGCCCGGTTTCCTGCTGGTAAAGCACCCTGCTCACGGAAAATTCCTGGGCATAGACATGCTTAAACAGCTTTTCTCTGAATGTCATCATGCTGATTCACCCTGCCCCTTATATAGATTTTTATATCCACGCGGCCTGGAGAGAACGCCCTCTCCAGCACCTCAAGCCCCTTTTCCGGAATGCATTTTCCGCACATAAATATGTCAAAGGCTGCAAAACCACGTTCAGGCCATGTATGTACGCTTATGTGAGATTCCGCAAGCACCGCCACCCCTGATATACCGCCGCCCTGGCTGAAGTGGTGTAGGTGAATATGTAGTAACGTGGCACCGGCAGCGTCAACAGCCTGGCGCAACGCCTCTTCCATATATTCAAGATCGTCTATACGGTCCGCTTCCCAGAAATCGGCTATGAAGTGTTGGCCGGCGAACTGTTGACCATCCACCTCTATGAAATGATCCAGGGTTACACACTTCTGTGAAGTATCTGCAAGAACAGGCCACGGGCGGGCAGTTTCCATGTCACTACTATCAAAAACTGTTTTATCATCAAGGGCCGCAGAAGAACATTCCCGCATGATGTGCTCCCTCCCTTCAAAAAATGGTCTTTTGAGGCGGCACAGAAAGACAGGCTGCCTTATAGAAATAAAATCAAGTCTATTTACAGCCTTTCAAAAAAAAAACAAGGTTATTTTTTCAGAAATTTTTCAGGCTTTTCCAGCCACAGACCTTAACCATCAGATCATGTATCTATGTATGCAGACATACTGCACGGCACCTGAAATGCAGAAGCAATTGGCAAACTTTAGCCCTGCCCATCTTGACCGATGATATAAATATAACTTATAGTTTTATCAGAGAGGGAACCG
>Ga0256914_1001996_pt1 | contig 17465 bp, 12 predicted proteins | sample HulkmetaG_FD_191571 | JGI IMG/M metagenome (GOLD analysis project Ga0256914, IMG submission 191571) | Hydrothermal chimney microbial communities from Main Endeavour vent field at the Juan de Fuca Ridge, Pacific Ocean - Hulk | ecosystem: Environmental > Aquatic > Marine > Hydrothermal vents ... | reverse complement strand
GGATCGCTCCCATCCGAGAAAACTAAGACCCCGGCGGTATCTGCCCCCCCGGGGTCTCGTTCCGATTCAAGTGCGAGCAAGGGCATCCACATTCAGTCGTGGTAACCGCAACGCCCGTCCTCGAACTCGATCACTCGCGCCCGCATCACGGAGCCGTCGTAACTGCCTTCCACCTCGACCCTTGCGCCCGGGGCCAGGCAGGAGGCGCTGCCGTCGTCATAGCGGGCACCGCTGCGATCGACGGTGATACGCTGGCCATAGGTGATTCCACTGACATATTCATACTCGTGGACGATCACGATCATGGCATCGGCGGTAACCTCCGCCACGACACCCTCGATCTCGGGATAATCCCCGTCATGAGAGAAACCGCGACAACCGCCATCTTCGAACTCGATCACGAAGGCATCCATGACGGTGCCGTCGTAGGAGCCTTCGACCTCGATCCGCCTACCGGGAACGAGACAGGAGACATCCCCATCCTTGTACCAAACGTCACTGCGATCGACGGTGATACTCTGGCCCACGGTGATGCCGCTGGTATGCTCATACTCCTGGACAGTGAGGGTCACGGTGGTGTCGGTCATATCGGTGACGATACCCTCGATCTCGGCGTACCCACCCCCTCCGTAGGCGCCGTAACAGCTGTTGTCATCGTATTCGATGACGAAGGCCGTCATCGAGTCCCTGCTGAAGGCCCCTTTGATCTCGATCCCCATGCCGGAGGCGAGGCAGGAAGCATCCCCGTACTTGTACCAAGCGTTGCTGCGATCGACGGTGATGCTCTGGCCCACGGCAACCCCGCTGGTATGCTCGTACTCCCGCACGGTGAGGGTCACGGTGGTGTCGGTCACATCGGTGACGGTGCCCTCGATCTCGGCATAATCGTCGTCATAGCCGTGGCCGGCGGCATTCCGCGGCGCTCCTTCGATCTCGACCACCGCGGCACTGAAGGCGTTGCCATCCCAGTCGCCCTTGATCTCGACCGACTGACCCGCGGCCAGCATGGCCAGATCACCTTTGGTGAAGAGGGCATTGCCGACGTCGATGGCAAGGATATTACTGCCGGGACGAAAGGTCGCCTCCTTGACATCGAGTTCGACCACGGAACCCGCCACCGAGGTCACATACCCCTCCACCTCGTGACGCAAGACGACGGGGGTGGTGGAACGCTCGATCACGACACTGATGGCGGTTATAGTGCGGCTATCGGCATCGTACCCACCCGAAACACGGACGGCCATGCCGTTTTGCAACGGGGTGGTATCGGGGGCAATGGTGTTGGTGGCCGGGTCGGTGACGGCGGCACTGTTGTGGAGACTCACGGTGATGACGGCACCACCACCCGCAGGCGCCAGTACGAAGCGGTCAGGACCGTCGATGGACCGGATCTCGCCCCGCAGGGAGGCGACGGCCTGCGCCAAGGCGTTGGGATCCTTCTGGATCACCACCGGCGTAACGGTGTTGGTGGCCGAGTCATAGGTGAAATTGGCCAGATCGAAATCGAGTACCAGCGTAGAGGAACGATTTGGGTCGACCACCAGATTGCCATTCACTGTGACGGTGTGAACGGGGGAACCACTCTGGTCGAACCTCGCTTCGAGCAGATTGCCGGACGGATCGACCAGTGTGACCCCATTGCTCAGAACGATCTCGAATGAGGTATAGGTACCGGGGGTGACCACCTGCGTATCCACCAGGGTTCCGATATTGACCAGCTGACTCAAGTTGAAGGTCCGGCCGGTGGCATCCTCGAACAGCACCACTCGTTGCCCGTCCGGGGCGACGGCACTGATGGAACGAACCTCGACCCAAACCTCGTTGTAATTCCGGCTCAGATCGTCGGTAATCAGAACCGAAACGCTGCCGCCGCCAAGCGCAGCGGAAGACTCGCTGTCACTGCCGCCACAGGCTGCCAGGGCAATGACGAGGGGAACTAGGGCGAACGGTTTTGCATTCATGTCATGGGCTCCATCGTTGTTGGTAGACTCATAGGTTCTTCACGCACCGGGCAGGGATCCGGTTCCCTGACGATCGAAATTTTTTCCAGGAACCGCATCCATACGGGTTCCGGTCACACACCCTTTTCGTGACGGGGGACATCGTTTCACCCACCCATACGCGGGTATGCCGCGCTTGACAAAAGAGGTTGCCCAACGCCACACTGAACCCGTAAATCCGCCTCCCGAGGCACCCTCGGGAGGCGAATGGAGGCGCGCCGGGTGGCGATGCCGTTCCGCTCTCCTGCATTTCGGGAATGGGCGGGCGACATCCTCCAGGCACCGTTTTCGAATGGATCACCGAGGCCGCAGGTTTTCATCGAGATCTGCGGCCTTTTAATTTTTCCGGCGAGGGCGATTTCGTGTCGGTACCGGCTGCTTATATCGGCGTCATCCTCATCTGGTCCACCACGCCGCTGGCCATCCAGTGGAGCGTCATCGGCAGTTCATTCCTGTTCGGCTTGATGGCGCGGCTGGTGGTGGGCGTCTTGCTCTGCCTCGCCCTGCTTCGGCTGATGCGGATCGCTTTTCCCTGGCATCTGGGCGCAGTCCGGCTCTATCTGGCCGCCGGCCTGGGGATCTACGGGGGGCTGTTGACCGTCTATTGGGGCGCGCAATACATCCCGTCGGGGCTCATCGCGGTCATCTTCGGCCTCACTCCGCTGGCCACCGGAGTGATGGCGGCGGTCTGGCTGGGCGAACAGGCTCTGACACTTCCCAAGGTGGCGGGAACACTTCTGGGATTGGCGGGGTTGAGCCTCATCTTCGAGGCGGGCCGGCAGTGGGAGAACGGCTCCTGGGTGGGCATCGCTGCCATGTTGATCTCGATGCTGATCCATTCGGCCAGCAGCGTCTGGGTGAAACGTCTCGGGGATGGGATCCGCTTGCACCCGATGGCCATCAACGGCGGTGCACTGGTGGTGGCCGCCTCCCTGTCACTCCTGACCTGGCTGGGGAGCGGGGACACCATGCCCGTGACCCTCTCCCTGCAAACCGCCGGTTCCATTCTCTATCTCGGGATCGCCGGTTCGGTAGTGGGCTTCACCCTCTACTACCATATCCTGCGCCACTTGCCGGCGGGGGTGATCGCCCTGATCACCCTGGTCACACCCGTGCTGGCACTCCTGCTCGGACAGTGGTTGAACGGAGAGCGGGTGGAGCCGCGCATCTGGTGGGGAACGGCCGTCATCCTGGCCGGACTGCTACTCTATCAGTGGTCGAACCTCACCACCAGGCGTTGACCTCGCGGGGGCCGGCCGTTTCTCGTTCCCGTTGCGAACGCCCACCGGGAACTCTCCCGCGTACGAACGATTGTCTCTGACCCCATTGATGGATGGGCGAAGGGATAATCAGTGGGAGAGCACTTGTCGCAAGGCCGGCTCCAACTCGGGATAGCGGAACCGGAACCCCGCCTGCTGGAAGCGGATCGGCAGCACCCGTTGCCCACCCAGGAGCAATCCGGACATCTCGCCCAACATCAGACGCAGTGCCCACGCCGGCACGGGCAACCGTGCCGGACGATGCAGCACCCGGGCCAGTGTCTCGGTGAACTCCCGGTTGGTCACCGGGTTCGGCGCGGTGGCGTTGTAGACGCCTTGGAGTGAAGCATCTTCCAGCAGCATCTGAATCATGGCGAGATAGTCCGCCATGTGGATCCAGGACATCCACTGGTCACCGGAACCCAGCCGTCCACCCAGCCCCAGCCGGAATGGCAGCAACATGGGTTGCAGGAACCCACCCCCTTCCCCTACCACGAGGCCGGTCCGCAGGATGCAGAGCCGGACACCATGTTCCCGGGCCTTCGCTGCCTCCGCCTCCCAGTCCCGGCACAACGTATGGGCGAATTCGGGATGGCCTTCGGCGGTTTCATCCAGTACCCGGTCCCCTTGATCACCGTAGAAGCCAATGGCCGACCCGCTGATCAGCAGCTCGGGCTTACGTTCACACCGTGCAATGAATGCGATCAACTTGGCCGTGGTGCCGATCCGGCTGTCATGAATAATCCGCTTGCGCTGCGCCGTCCAGCGCCTGCCGAAGATGGGTGCCCCGGCGAGGTTGATGAGAACATCGAAATGATCGGTGGAACTCAGCGCCTCGAGATCGGAGATGAAACCGATACCATCTCCGAGGAGCCGTGCTCCTTCGGCGGGGTTTCGCGTCAGTACGGTGACGCTGTGTCCCTGCTCGTTCAGCAGCCGGCACAGGTGGCGGCCGATGAACCCGGTCCCTCCGGTAACGAGCAACTTCATCCATCCCTCCGACTTTACTGCGCCTCTCGCGTCCCTTTCTTATAGTCCAGGAAGCCGGTGGCGTAAAGAAAGGCCGGCTGACGAGTGATTCGGATCCTATGCGCCCTGCCCGTCTCCCTTGCAATAGATGTTGCGCAGCACCTGGATGAGATCGGCGTAGCCGGAATGCGCCAGGGAATAGTACACGCAGTTTCCCTCACGCCGCGCCTCCACCAGCCCCATGGCCCGCATCTTGGCCAAATGGTGGGAGAGGTTGGACTGGGTGGTGCCGGTAACCGCCATCAGCTCGTTGACGGTCATCGGCCCTTTCTGCAGATGGCAGAGGACATCCAGCCGCGTGGTGTGGGCGATGGCCTTCAGCCCTTCCGCCGCGGCTTGGATGTCTTTTCCCTCGATCAAACCTGCCTGTTCCTTCTCGTTCACCATGATTTCAATCGGCAAAACTCAGCACTTACTGCCACTCTCCACGCAGCCGGACGGAACACCCAGTTTGCTGAGAATCTGGGCCATCAGACACCAGCGGGTGAAGCCGGATTGCAGCAGGTTGGCACCGACAAACGCGGTGAACCAGAGCCAGTTGGGGCCATCGAACAGTGGAATGCCATTCACTGCCCAGGCCAGGAACAGGGACAGCAGAATGAAGCTGCCGGCAATGATACGAATCAAACGTTCAACAGTCATGACAGACCTCCTCTCGGTTTCTCACACATCAGTTGGTTTCACAAGCCGTGGCCTCGACCCTCGGCGCCGATGGCTTGTTCCGCTGCCAGCGGTAATAGGCCAGCGGGATCACGAACAGCGTCAGCACGGTGGAAGCCAGGGTGCCGAAGGCCATGGAGATCCCGAGCCCGCCGAACACAGGGTCGCTGATCATGATGGAGGTTCCGGCGATCACCGCCAGTGCGGTGAGCAGGATGGGCCGGGTACGCACCGCGCCCGCCTCCAGTACCGCGGTCTTCAGATCATTCCCCTTCGCCCGGTAGTCGATGATGAAATCGATCAGCAACAGCGAGTTACGCACCACGATACCGGCCAGCGCAATCATGCCGATCATCGAGGTGGCGGTGAACGGCTGCTGCAGAATCCAGTGGCCGGGGAAGATGCCGATCATGGTGAGCGGTATGGCGCCCATCACCAGCAGCGGGGTGGTGAAGTTGGCGTAGTAGGCCACCAGCAGCAGATAGATCAGCACCAGCGCCACGATGAACGCCGAGCCCAGATCCCGGAACACGTCCAGGGTCAGGCGCATCTCCCCGTCCCACAACAGCTGATAATTGTAGGTATCCTCCGGTTGCACCGAGACGAATTTCAGCCCGGCGGTGGTCAACTTGCCGGCGCTGCCCAGCTCCATGCCGTCCAGCCGGCCGTCCAGGTCCAGCAGCGGATAGACCTGCGAACCGCGCATCGGCTCGGCCGACACGTAGGCCACCACATGCCCATCCTTGGTGTAGACCGGCTTGGAAGCCACCACCTCGTGAATCCTGGCCAGGGAAGCCAGGGAGATGGGACGCCCTTCCCGATCGCTGATATAGATCTGCCCCAGATCGGAGAGATGGGCCCGGTATTCCCGCGGCAGACGCACGTGGATCTTCACCGGGTGGCGCTCATTCTCGTCGTGCACCGCCCCCAGGTCGAAACCGCCCAGGAAGGAGCCGACGGTTTGCAGCACCCGGGCGGTGGAGATCCCCAGCCGGGCCGCCTTTTCCTTGTCCACCTCGATACGGTACTCCACCTGATCGTCTCCCAGGGAGTCGTCGATATCCACCAGATCATAGGTCTGCTCGAACTCGGCCCGCACCTTGCGCACCAGCTCGGCAAGTACCTCCGAATCCGGCCCGTAGAGCTCGGCCAGCACGGTGGCGCGCACCGGCGGACCGGGCGGATCCTCCACCAGCTTGATGTTGGCGCCCGGATGGGCCTGCATCACCGGCCGCAGCAACTCCCGCAACTCGAGCACGATGGCCTCGGACTTGAGGCTGCGTTCCCGCTTGTCCACCAGGTTGACCCGGATCTCCGCCAGATGCGGTCCGCGACGCAACACTGCACCGCGTAGCATGCCGTTGAAATCCACCGGTCCCGCCTGACCCACGAAGGTCTCGTAGTCGGTGACATAGCGATAGGCGCGCAGCACATCGGCCACCTCTCGCGCCACTCCGTCGGTCATCTCCAGCGGCGTACCCTCCGGCATGTCGATGGTGATGTTGAAGGTGTTCTTGTTGCCCTTGGGCAGCATTTTCAGCTCCACCGTGCCCGGGGTCATGGGCCCGCCGATGCCGGACGGACGGAAGAACTGCCAGGCGGGCTGCCACAGGGCACCGATCATCATCGCCAGCACCACGAAGAACAGCACCCAGCGCTGCCAGGTCCCCTCCACCAGCGGCGTCGCCAACCGGTAATAGGTACGATGGATCCAGTCACGCTCCTCGGCATCCCGCTCCTCCATGGTGGGCTCGGTGATCTTGCAGGGCATCCAGCGCTGTGCGATCCAGGGTGTCACCATGTAGGCGATGATGAGCGAGGCCAGCATCGCCACCGGCGTGTTGAAAGGGATGGGTGCCATGTAGGGTCCCATCATGCCGGTGACGAAGGCCATCGGGATGAAGGCCAGGATCACCGCGAAGGTGGCGATGATGGTGGGCTTGCCGGTCTCGTTGGTGGCGGTGATGATCACCCGCGCCTTGTCCTTCAGGCTCTTCACCCCTTTGTGCAGATGCCGATGGATGTTCTCCACCACCACGATGGCATCGTCCACCAGCAGACCCAGCGCCAGGATGAGGGCGAACAGGGTGATCCGGTTGATGGTCTGGTCCGCCAGCAGGCCGGCCGCGAACACCACGAACAGGATCAGCGGAATGTTCATGGTGACGATGGCCGCCTCACGCCATCCCAGGAACAGCAGCAACAGGATGATCACCGAACCGATGGCGATCCCGAGATGCTCGATCAGATAGTTGACGGCATCGTTGGCCTGCTTGCCGGAATCCCGGGTGACCGTGACGGTGACGTTCTCCGGGATGAAGTCCCCTTTCAGGGTCTCCACCTTCGCCAGGATGCGATCCGCCACGAATACCGCGTTGGTCCCCCGCTTCTTGGCCAGGGCGATGGAGACCGCCGGCCGTTGCGGCTCCGCCGCCGCCTCGGGGCTCACACCGGGTCCGAAGCCGATGCGGTGCAGGGTCTCCACCTCGGCGGGACCGTCATACAGGGTGGCCACATCACGCAGATAGATGGGACTGCCTTCCCACTCGCCCACCACGAGGGTACCCACATCCTCCACACTCTTCAGGTAACCTTGCAGCCACACCTTGGCCACACGGTTGTCCCCCACCAGCTCTCCCACCGGACCGCCGGCATTGGCTCCCTGCAACACCTGCTGGAGCCGGTCCAGAGGGATGCGGTAGGCACCCAGACGCACCGGATCGATCTTGATGCTGATCTGGCGATCGCGCCCGCCGATGATATCGGTCACACTGACCCCTTCCAGCGGCACCAGCTGTTCACGCACCCGCTCGGCCAGGCGTTTCAGCTGCATGTCATCCAGCTCGTCGCTGGAGAGGGTGAGCACCACGATGGGCACATCGTCCACATCCACCGGCTTCACCAGCGGCTGGCTGGCCCCCGGCGGGATACGATCCAGATTGTGCATCAGGCGATCGTAGAGCTTGACCAGGCTCTCCTCCTTGTCTTCGCCCACCTCGAACTGCACGGTGACGATGGCCAGGGAATCCAGCGCCATGCCATAGGTGTGATCGACGCCGCTCATCTCCCGCAAAACGGCTTCCAGCGGGCGCACCACCTTGTTCAATACCTCGGCGGGACTGGAACCCTCCATACGTACGAAGACGTTGGCCGCCGGCACGTCGATCTGCGGATTCTCCTCCCGGGGGGTGATGAACAGCGCCACCAGCCCCACCAGGAAGATGAGCACGCTGATCAGGGGCGTGAGGGTACTGTTCATCGCCGCCTGACCGAGGCGGCCGGCGATATTCAGATCGGAAGGATTGTGCTGTTCACTCATCGCTTTCACTCCTCCGCCACGACCCGCATGCCGCTGCGCAACTCACCCTCACTCTCCAGCACGACCCGGGCTCCGGCCGTCAAACCGGCGGTGATCTCCACCTTGTCCCCGTAGGACTGGCCGAGACGCACCAGCCGGTAGTGCGCGATACCCTGCTCGTCGACCACATAGACGGCGGGCAGATCGGCCCGGTTGATCAGCGCCTTCTCGGGCAGCATCAACACCTCCCGGGTAGCCACCGTGAAACGCACCTTCACATAGGCTCCCGCCGGAACGTCGGCATCCTTGGGCAGACTGATCTTCACCAGGAAGTTGTGAGCCACCGGGTCGGCCGCCCCCACCACCTGCAACACCTCACCGGTGAGCCTCTTGTCGAAGGCGGGAAATTCGAGATGAACCTCGTCACCCGGTTTGATGCGGCTGACGTTGGCCTCATCCACGTAGGTATCCACCACCAGTTGCTCCGGGTTCTCCAGGGTCAGCACCGGCGCTCCGGGGGTGGCCAGGTCACCGTTGCGCTTCAGCTTGCGCACCACGATGCCGTCTCCGGGTGCCCGTACCTCGGCGTAGGTGAGCTGGTTGCGCGCCTGACGCAGCGCCGCCCTGGCCTGCTTCACCGCGCTGCGCGCCACCTTCACACGCAGCCGCGCCTTGTCCAATTGACGCTGGGAAGCGGCACCCTGTTCGAACAGCGCCTCGAAACGGCGCAGATCCGACTCGGCATCCGCGAGATCCGCCTCCGCCTGCACCAATTGCGCCCGGGCCGCCTCCTGCTGGGAGCGGACATCCACGGGATCCACCCGGAACAGCACCTGTCCGGCCTTCACCCGGTCCCCTTCGTTCACGTTCAGGTCACGGATGTAACCGGAGAGCCGTGAGGTGATGGTGACCCGCTGTTCGGAAACCACCGATCCACTGGCATCGTAGAAGACCGGTACCGACTCCGGTTCCACGGTGATCGTTCGGGCCTTCACCTCCCCCGCCGGCGGCAGGGCACCCTCGTGTCCCGTTCCACCGCACCCTGCCAGGGCGATCGCCCCAAAGAGTCCTCCTGCCAACAACCAAACGCTCGGTTTCATAGAATCTCCTCCAAAGCAAGCCGACCGGCCGCCATGCGCAAGCGGGCCTCGGCCAGAATCAGTTCGAAATCGGTGTGAATACGTTGGGCACGGGCCGCGTCGAGCCGGGCCTGGGCCTGTAGCAGATCGACGGTACGCTCCAGTCCCGCCTTGTAACGCAGTTCCACGATGCGCAGCGCCTCGGCTGCCTGCCGTTCCGCCTCTTTCTGGGCCACGGCCCGGGAACGGGCCTCCTCCCGCCCGCGCCAGGCACGGGCCACCTCGGCACGGTAGGCCCGCTGTGCACTTTCCAGTTGATACTGCAGGCGGGCCAGCTGCGCTCGCGCACCGTCCACGGCCGCCTTGTCCGCTCCGCCGGCGAACAGGTTCATCTGCACCACACCGGCCACCAGGGTATTTTCGTTCTCCAGGGCCAGCTTCGAATCGTTCCACTCCTGCTGCGCCATCAGCTGCACGGAGGGATAGAAGGCCGCCTGCCGAACACGGACGGCCGCCTGCTGGGCCCGGATGCTGGCCCGCAATGCCAGCAGGTCGGGCCGGGACTCCACGGCTGTCCGTTGCAAGCTCTCCAGATCGGCGTCCAGCGGCGGGATCACCGGAACCGGCCCCAGGGTCAACGGGGCTCCGGATTCCAGATTCAACAGGACCCGCAGCCGGTCCATGGCATCCGCCAGGGCGTTCCGTGCCCGGTGCAGCTGCACCTCGGCATTCAGGCGATGGACCTCGGCGGTCATCACATCGCTCTCGACCGCCATTCCCTGTTCCCGCTGCGCCCGAGTCACCTTGGCATGTTGCTCCGCTGCTTGCAGCGCTTCCTCACTGGCCTTCAACTGGGCTTTGGCCTCATGGGCACCGGTGTAGGCGGTCAAGACGTCCAGGGTCAATTTCTGCCGGCTCATACCGTAGCTGTGGGACGCCGCCTCCAATGCCGACTTCGCTTGCCGCTTGCCGGCCCACAGCGCCCCTCCCTGCCAAACGGGCCAGCTCAGCCGCACCGATGTCTTCACGTTGTCGAAGTCATCGGGAGAGTTGAGCCGCGCCGGATCGAAGTCCTGCACCGTCACCCGCTGCTGCGAGAGTTTGCCGGCAAAGACGCCGAGGGGGGCATCGGTGCTGGAAGCCTCGACATTCAGATCCAGCCGGGGAAACAGCGCTCCCCGGGCACCTCGCTGCTGCGCACGGGCGGCCTCGATCTGTTGCGCCGTGGCCGCCAGGCCGGGGTTGCGCTCCAAGGCCATGCGAACGGCGGCCGGGAAATCGATCGTCTCCTGGGCCGTCGATACCGATACGGCACTCATCAAAATCAATGAGATAACCAATCCACCTCTCAAATTACATGTCGGGCAGAACACCTCTGAATACTCCTTTCCTGATATTCATCAGGCAATGATGATATGAACATCTTTACATATTGTCAAGTCCAGACCTCTTTTCGTCCCGTTTCTCCTTTCACTTGAATCTTCCCCTATCCGCCTCCATCCCGAATGGATAGAATGGAACGGAAAGCGGGGCTTCCTTCCTGGTTCACCGAGACAGGTTTTTGATCGAAGCGAGGAGAAGAGATGCACGCCATCGACGTTGGAGAGGCAGATTTCGAACAGCAGGTCATCGAACGTTCCTATCAGGTACCGGTCATCGTGGATTTCTGGGCTCCATGGTGCGGCCCGTGCCGGATGCTGAAACCGATCCTGGAGAAGCTCGCCGAAGAATATGGTGGGCGTTTCGTGCTGGCCAAGGTGAACTCCGACGAAAACCCTCATCTCGCCAGCCAGTTCGGCGTTCGCGGCATCCCCAGCGTGAAAGCGGTGGTGGAAGGCCGTGTCGTGGACGAATTCTCCGGGGCCCTGCCGGAGTCGGAGGTTCGGGTATTCATCGAGCGGTTGCTTCCGTCACCGGCGGAGAAGCTGCGCAGACATGCCGCCGAGCAACGGGGGGACGGGAATGCCGAGAAAGCGCGGGAGTTGCTGGAGGAGGCGTTGACTATGGAGCCGGAGAACGATCGTATCCGTACCGATCTGATTCGCCTCTACCTCGACCTCGATCGGCTGGCGGCGGCGCGGGAACAGTTCGATGCCCTCTCCCCCACCGCACGGGCCGAATCGGAAGTGAAGGAACTGGAAAGCCGGCTCGAGCTCGCCGAGCAGAGCAGGGATCTGCCGGAGGAAGCCGAGTTGCGGCGACGCATCCTCGACGATCCGGGCGATCTCGAGGCCCGCTTGCTGCTGGCCAATCGCTATACCGCGGAACACCGTTACGCCGAGGCGATGGAGCAACTGCTGGAGATCATCCGCCGCGATCGCGGTTTCAGGGAAGACATCGGCCGCAAACAGATGCTGACTTTGTTCAACATCGTGGACAATCCCGACCTGGTACGGGAATATCGCCGCCGGTTGGCCAACGTGTTGCATTGAGCGGGAATGCGGTCGGTGGCCCTTCAGCCCCGGCCGTCATATTCCTCCACTTTCAACCTCCACTCGCTTTCCTCAGACCCTTCCAACGAATGGTGTGGTGGCCTTTTGCCTTCCCAGCCGTTCCCCCGAAAACAGCGATGCCAGACGTTCCTTCAGCCCTTGCCGCAGCACGTAGCGCACCTCGACGATATCGGCATGTTCCCGGGCCGCCATCAGGTAGTCGTCGCTGGTGAGCAGCTCGTCCACCAGCCCGAGCTCGAGCGCCCGGCTACCCAGCCAATGTTCGCCTGTGGCCACCTTCTCCACCTCCAGGCCTGCACGCTGCCGCTTGATGAATCCCTTGAACAACCTGTGGATCTCCTCCAGCTCCTCCCGCACCTTCTCCCGTGCCTTGTCGGTATTCTCCCCGAAGAGAGTCAGGGTGCGTTTGTATTCCCCGGCGTAGAGCTGTTCAAAGTCGATGTCGTGCCGCTTCAGCAGCCGGTTGAAATTGGGAAGCTGCGCCAACACCCCGATGGAACCGATGATGGAAAAGGGTGCGGCAATCAACCGGTCCGCCACGCAGGCCATCAGATAACCGCCACTGGCTGCCACCTTGTCCACCGCCACGACGAGCGTGATGCCGCGCGCCCGGATCCGCTCCAGTTGAGAGGCAGCCAGCCCGTAACCGTGGATGGTCCCGCCGCCGCTCTCCAACCGCACCAGCACTTCATCCCCTTGTTCCGCCATGGTCAGCACGGCACTGATCTCCTCACGGAGATGCTCTACCGCACTCGCCTGGATATCTCCGTGAAAATCCAACACGAACAACCGTTTCCTGGCTGCTTGACCGGCGGCTTTTCTCTGCTCCTTGCGCTGTGCCTTCTTGCGTCGCTTTTCCTCTTTCCTCCGTTGTTTCAATGTCTCCTTCGGCAACAATACTTCTGCCAGCGCCCGGGACATCTCCTCATACCGTTCGTTGAGGTTCGTTACCTCCAGATGTCCTCGTTCTCCCTTGCCGCGCTGGCGCTGAGAAAGGGCCACGGCCCCACCCACCAACAGCAGAATGGCGGCAACGATCGTCACCGTCTTGGCGAGGAACAAAGCATATTCGGCCAGAAACGACATTCCTCATCTCCGGTAGCCGGGAAGCCCCGGCGGAAGCACCAGAGGCACATCCCGCTCGATCAACCATTGACGCCCGGTGCGCAAGAACGCCTGTGCCACCAGCTGGCTCTCCGGCCCTCCTGCCGGGCAGAGCAAGGAGAAGAGGCAGCCATCCAGCATATGTTCCGCAGCGGTCACCACCTGCAAACGGCTCCCACGCTGATCACAATCGTAGGAACGCCCCCTTCCGTCCGCCACGCGTGATGGAATCTCGGTCACTGGTCCCTGCTCCGGATTTCCCGACAACGCATTGCAGAGGCGCACCGACTGGGAAACCGGCACCAGGCTGTCTCCGCTGCCGTGAATGACGAACATCGGTGGGAAACGCTGCGGCATGGAAGCAATGATCCCCGGGATGCTGTTGCGCAGGATGGCCGGGTCGTCAGGCTGCAGCGATGCCACGGGTCTACCGACGAAGCCTTCCAGCGCTTCCAGCCCATCGGGTTCATCCCCCAGTTCGCCCGCCCGCCAGCGGGTCAGGAAATCACCGAGATCGGTAGCCGGATAGAGCAGCATCAAACGGCGAACCTGCTCCGGCTGCTCCGTCGCCAGTCGCAAGGCGAGAAGCCCCCCGGCCGACTGGCCGAAAAGGGCCACCGGACCCGCCTTGGCCCCGTAACGTACTCCATGCGACTGCACCCACGCCAGCGCATCGGCGACATCCTCCACGATCGCCTCACCATCGACGCCGTTACAATCCGTTTCTCCCTCGATATCTCCCGTCAGCCGGTAGGAGGGAACGAACACGACGAACCCCTGCTCGGTGTAATGGGAGATCTGGGACTCCATCCCCAACAACCCGTTACGACGCCGTTCCCAACTTCCGCCATGGATCATCATCAACGGCTCGAGATTCCCACCGGACAACGAACGTCGGTAGACACGCATCTCCAGCTCGCATGTCCCCGCCCGTTTGTACACCACGCGGGTGGTGAAAGGCTGATGATTTTCCCGAATGCCCTCCACGCCGATGTCGAGCCGGGTGACCGGCGACAGATACCACGGGGAGGGTTCCGCAGTGAGTTCGACCTTCTCGGTCCCGCTGAGCTCGGCGCAATAGGCCTTCAGGCTCTGCGGCTCGTATTGGATCATCTGTCGGCAGGCGGCATCGGCGAAATAGGCACCCGCCGGGATGTCACGTGGATCCACCGCCAGACAGGCGACCCCCTCCTGACGATAGAGCGGCTCGGTGGGCATCTCCGCCATCAGCCTCCCTCCCAGCTCGCAGATGGTGGCATCATCCAGCAGACTGTCCCACAGCTCGTCATCGCCGCTCAACAGCAAGTAATAGAGCTCTCCCAGATGATCCTCGGGATCGAACGCCTCATCCGCGAACCGCTGCTGCAACCGGGAAAGCGTCTCCTCCAATTGTCGCTGATCCAGTTCCGGCAAGCGGACGATCAGGTATTCCGCTCCCCAGGCATCGACGATGGAACGTTTGAGCCGTTGCTCCAGCTGAAGAGAGAATGCCGCTGCCGTAGCTGGATCCAGATAGGGCTGGATGTAACCATCGATCTTCTTCCGGATCAGAGAGGCGAAATTCTTGTCCTTTACATCGATAGTATAGGAAGCATGTTCAATCCGGGCCTGGACAGTGGGAATCGGAGTATATTTGATCCCCTCCTCGAGATACTCGATCTGGGGGAGAAACGTGACATCCAGCATCACCACCAAGTTACCGGTGGCATCGAAGTCAAAAGTATAGTCGGCGTAACGGTTACAATGGCGTTCGCTGCCAATCCCCCACTCTTGTGCCATCCTGCCCGACGCAATCAGATCGGCATCCAGGGAGAGCTGGAGGGAGACCGGCTTGGAGAACGCAATCACTCTCAACGCCGCCCGGCTGGTGTCCCGCAACGTGACGGTTCCATCTATCTGCTCCAAGCGGGAACGGGAGTCACACCCTCCTTGCAGAACGATATCACCTTCGGAGAAGTGGAATACTGGCTTACCCTCTTCCAGGGAGAGATTGAGCCGCTCGAAAACGCTCTGCAGCTCACGGTCCAACAATCCCTGCAGACGGCCATCAGCCTCATTCAGGGCTTGCTCCACCTCAGCCAGGGAGAGTTGCAGGCTTTTCGCGCCGCCCACTACAGGAAAAAGGATCATCGACAGGAGAATCAGGAGAAACTTTCTGGACATGGCAACCTCACCAATGACAGCGAAGAGAAAGGAAGACCGGAATCGCGTCCTGGAGACGGAATCCTTGGCGCAGCATCAGGGGTAAGCATATTACACCTTTCCCATTCCCGAAAGTATTGAAACGCTCCCCCGCCCCTGTGGCTGAATAGTTGCCGGGAAACGAATACAATGACGCAAACCAAAACTCCAGGGATGCGAATGCTCGACTTCATAGAACGGCTGATAACACGCTACCAGAGTGTAGCGCACAGAACCCGGAAAGACACCACCCCTCATGAGCAGATTCTCGCCTCACTAACCTTGGCAGAAGCGGCTCTGCGCAAACTGCGATTTGAGCAACAACACCCCGGAGGAAACCCCCAGACAGCGGTCATTGGTCCCACTCAGGCGGGCAAAAGCACCGTAGTCAATCTCCTCCTCGGAAAAGCATTGGCAGGGGTCAGTGCCTTGGCAGGTTTTACCGTCCATCCTCAGGGATTCTGTGTAAAGAGCCGTATTGACCACTATCCCTGGCTGCCGGAATTTTTCATCGGCTACCACCAAGTCTCTTCCGCCGAGCTGGCGCAGGCTCCTTACCGTGCCTATGCAATAAGCGAGGCAGGCGAGGCACCCCTTCCTCCGTCGCTGCTCTGGGATACACCAGACTTCGATTCAGTGGACGCGGTCGGTTACCGAGATGCCGTGCTGCGAACCGCTGCCCTGGCCGATCTGTTGTTACTAGTAGTGAGTAAGGACAAGTATGCCGATCAGCGAGTATGGGAAACGCTGGAACTCCTGCTCCCCCTCGGGCGCCCCTTGATGATCTGCATCAACAAAGTGGATGAAGAGTCGCGCCAGATGGTCCTTGACTCCTTCCACCATCATCTGAAAGAGAAAAAACTTCCTCCGGAGCGCTTTCCACTTTGTACCCTTCCGTACCAAAAGGATCTAGACGACGCCGGCCGAGGAATGGAACCCGGGGCGGTGGAAAGGCTGCGCAACATGGTAGCAGAGCCACTGGCTCAGCTCGACCGCACCGATCAGGCCTATCACGCCTACCGATTCATCCGCCACCATTGGTCGGCGTGGCTAACGCCTATTCGAGCCGAGCAAGCTGCCGAGGCGCGCTGGAAGGAGATGGTGGACCATTCAGTGGAGCAAGGGCTAATTGACTACAGGCGGGATTATCTGGATCACCCGCAGAACTATGAGACCTTTCAGCAAGCCATCGCAGAACTGTTGACCTTGCTGGAGATTCCCTTACTGGCCGAATCCCTCGCTCGGGCACGTCGAGTCATCACCTGGCCACTGCGTCGAGCAGTCGATGCCGGAAAATCCCTGTTCGGCAGAAAACCGGCAGGTGCACAGAAGGACAGCAACCAAGAGCAACGCCTGCTCAACCAGATTGCTCACCATACACTGGTCCATCTCGCCGAGGAGGCGCTACGGCTCGCCGAGACCGAGGCGGAACAGGAGAATTGGTGGAAGAATATCGCCCGTACCCTGCGTGATGAGCGCCCCCGGCTCGAGCAGCGCTTTGCTGACGCGGTGAAGAGCTATCAGGCACAGTTCCAACCTGAGATCGAGCGTAGCGCCCACCGTCTCTATGAACAGCTGGAGCAACAGCCGGCGATGCTCAACACCCTGCGTACAGCACGGGTCACCACCGATGCCGCCGCCGTCGTCCTGGCTGTCAAATCAGGAGGACTGAGTATCCATGACTTGGTGGTCGCCCCGGCCATGCTCTCTCTCACGAGCATGCTGGCAGAGAGCACTCTGGGTCACTACATGGATCGGATAGCAGCAGAGCTGAAACAGCGGCAGCTGGAGGCAGTGGAAAAACAGCTGTTTGTAGCACTTGGCACAGAACTGACCGCACTCGAACAGCGCCTCGATCCGACACAGCGTTTTGGAATTTCGGTGGAAGAGGTCTCCGCTGCGGAACAGGAACTGGAGAGACTGGAACATGGCGACTGATCCCCTTCAACACTTTCAGCGGCAAACCCTCAACTGGGCCCGTGAAGCACAACAAGCGGGTTGGCTCCCGGAGGCGGAGGTGACAAGACTGGAATCGGTGGAATCGGCCACCCCCGGAGACCTGTTCGAAGCGGGGATCCAGCGACCGCTGGTGGTGGCTTTCTTCGGGGGTACCGGCGTAGGCAAGAGCAGTCTGCTCAACCGGCTTGCCGGCGAAGCCATCGCTCGCACCGGCGTCGAACGCCCCACCTCGCGGGAGGTGACGCTTTATCTCCATGAGTCGGTTCAAATCCAGAATCTCCCGCAGGATTTTCCTGTGGACAAGGTGAAGATCGCCTTGCACCGAAAAGAAGAGAACCGCGACATCCTCTGGATCGACATGCCCGACATCGATAGCGTGGACATCGCCAATCGCGAATTGGTGCTAGAGTGGCTGCCGCATATCGATCTCTTGATCTACGTGG
>Ga0256914_1001995_pt1 | contig 17468 bp, 18 predicted proteins | sample HulkmetaG_FD_191571 | JGI IMG/M metagenome (GOLD analysis project Ga0256914, IMG submission 191571) | Hydrothermal chimney microbial communities from Main Endeavour vent field at the Juan de Fuca Ridge, Pacific Ocean - Hulk | ecosystem: Environmental > Aquatic > Marine > Hydrothermal vents ... | reverse complement strand
CTATGTCTTATTACATCTAAATCATACATACAACCTCAATCAAAAAATAAAATAGGGACATGCCCTATTTTAATGTCAAACTATGTATTAATCAATCTTATTTGCATAAAAAAAGCGTCCCCACGGGGATTTGAACCCCGGTCAAGGGCTCGAAAGGCCCGTGTCCTAGACCTGGCTAGACGATGGGGACGAATAAGAACTCTGCATAGTATACAACTTTTCTCTCAAAAATCAAGAAAATTTTACAGAAGACAAAACACAAAAACCTTGCATAAAATCCAAATAAGAATAGAATGGTATCTATGTTGGGAATGAAAAAACACACAAACGGCCCTTTACAGGAGAAATTAAATGAACTTCAAAGGGAGCTTAATATCTTCTATGAGATAAGCAACGCTATGAGAAGCACTTTGAAACTTGATGAAATCCTGTATATCATACTTACTGCCATCACTTCACACGCCGGGCTGGGATTAAACAGGGCAATTCTGTTTTTGGTAAACGAAAAAGACAATACAATAGAGGGCAAGATGGGCATTGGCCCTGGTTCTGGAGAAGATGCCCGTAAGATATGGGATTTCATAGATACTGCCAAAATGACGCTCAACGACTTGATTGAACAATATAAGCACTCTAAAAAAGTTGCTGATTCCCGACTAAACCATTTAGTCAGAAACGTAAAAATATCCATAAATGAAGAAAACGGCATTCTTGCAAAGGCCGTTTTGGACAAACAAATACACCACATTACGCCTAATCAGATACATCTGTATCAAAACAACCCATTGATAAAGGATCTCGGAACAGAGGAATTCGTAGTTATCCCATTAAAGGCGCATGACCGCATAGTCGGGATTATTGTCGCAGATAACATATTCAACAAAAAACCCATAACAGAAGACGATATAAAAATGCTGAGTATGTTTGCCAACCAAGCGGGGCTCGCCATTGAAAACTCTATGCTATATGAACAGGCGCTAGTAAGGGCACATACCGATTCCCTGACTCAATTGTGGAACCATGGATACTTTCAATATACCCTATCAAGGCTTATAGAACAGTCAAAACAAAAATCTCCAATAGAACAGATTTCTCTATTATTAATAGACATAGACAACTTTAAAAATTATAACGACACAAATGGCCATCAGAATGGCGACATAGTGTTAAAAAGCATTGCATATAAAATCAAAGAACAATCCAGAAAAATGGATTTCGTATGCAGATACGGCGGTGAAGAATTTGCAGTGATACTGCCGCAAACAGGCAAAGAAGAGGCCTGCAAGATAGCCGAACGCATTCGCAAGGCAATTGAAGAGGCATCTCCATTAACCGTAAGCATAGGAATTGCAACATTCCCCGAGGAAGAAACGGAAAAAGAAGGGCTTATAAAATTATCGGATATGCGACTTTATAACGCAAAGGCAAATGGGAAAAACCGTATATCTTGTCAATAGGTTTGCGTCTTGCTTATCAAACGCTTTACCAGTTCAGCTAATCTAAATGAACCTATCACCAAACAATGCTTGTGGATCTGCATAAAGTCCTTTAAATGACCTGCATTTATGTGATAAATTGCGCTTTTGCTATTTATGCTCTTGAAAACCGATAAAATATCATCAAAACCAGCCATACGACTATCCTCTATCTTTACATAGTATATTCTTTTCATAGAATGGCTTAACAAACGCAGACATTCTTCTATACGTTTATCCTTGGCAATAGCAAAAAAACACGTATCTATTGCGCGCGGCATTTGTTTAAGCACATATTCCATACTAAAAGGCGTATGGGCAACATCTATTAATAGAGAACTCCCTGCAAAATGAGCAAACTCCATTCGCCCGGGCAAGCCAACAGGTTCTTTAGGACAAATTGCAACACAACCTATCCGCTCTGTCTTCAATATATCATTTGCAACTTGATTAGCAGCTCTTAATAAATCCCTTGTTTTTATTGATTTCACTCTCCGATTGTTTATCCCAAGACGCGCAAGGGCCTTGCGCGCAGATGAAAACTGCCTATCAGAAAATTGCCAAAGGTAAACCTTTTTTGTCAATGGTTTTACAACCGACAACTTTTCATAGGCAATAGCATCCAAGCTATTCCCAAGGTGATTTGTATGTTCCAATTCAATAGGCGTTAACACCACATAATCGTTTTCAAAGGCATTCGTTGCATCTAACCTTCCTCCAAGGCCAGCCTCAAAAATAGAAACATCCAATCCTTTTTCATAAAAAAACTGCGCGCCTGCCAATGCAAAATACTCAAAATACGTTAACGGACTTTTCACCTGACCAGATAATCCTAAAATAATATCCGCCAACTTTTCATAAGGTATGTCCATCTTTTTACATCCCGAATAAACAGAGATGCGTTCTGTCTGCGATAATACGTGGGGAGAGGAAAAAACACCGACATTTTTCTTTAAAGACATAGATATACAACTCGCAAGATTAGCGGAAAAAGAGCCCTTCAATTTACTGCCCACAACTTCTATGAGCAATGGCGTAGGTTTAGCAAGGCCAAAAGCCTTCACATAAGAAGAAAAACAGGACAGCGACCACGGCTGTCCTGTTATTTTACTTCTATTGCGCTTTTCCCAATCGGGAAGCGTCTCTAAAAACTCGGCCAGATCAAACTGAGAGGCCATACTTTTCTATATTCTGCCTTGCGATTTCCCTTATCTTTTCAAGTTCTTCTTCGTTTTTAAGCAAGTGCTTAAACCTGCCTTGTGTTTTCAGGTATTCTTCAACAGGTTTTGGCTTAATCTTCCTAACGGAAACGAGCTTGCCATTTTCAAATTCCACAATAGGATATAGTCCAGTCTCCACAGCAAGTTTTGCTATCTCAACAGTCAAATTAGGCGCAGACCTCCAACCTAGAGGACACGGCACATGTATCTGAAGATACTTTGCGCCCGGCATAGACAATGCCTTCTTGACCTTTTTCTCTATGTCTTTTGGGAATGCCGCGCTGGCGGTTGCCGCATAACTAATGCCATGTGCAACAGCAATCTCAAAAACAGGTTTCTTTGGACGCTGATTACCTGTTGATTGCGATCCGACAGGAGAAGTCGTTGTATTGGAGTCAAAAGGAGTAAGCCCACTGCGCTGTATGCCCGTATTCATATACGCCTCATTGTCATAACATACATACAATATCTTATGGCCCCTTTCCAACATACCGGATAAGGCGCCCATACCAATATCGCCGGTTCCTCCATCTCCACCTTGAGCAATAATATTGACCTCGTCTATTTTACCGAAATAACGCATCGCTGCTTCAATCCCGGAAGCAACTGCCGCAGAGTTCTCAAAAAGTGAATGCACCCAAGGCACGCCCCAAGCAGTCTGCGGAGCGCGAGTCGTAAAGACCTCCAAGCAGCCCGTAGAATTGGCAATAATCGTCTTTGGGCCTGCCGTATTTATCACTATCCTTGCAGCCAAAGCCTGGCCACAACCTGCGCACGCAGTATGCCCTGCCTGCAGTAAATGTTTTGTTTTATCAGCTTCTACCGCCATAATTAGCCCTCCAATAATTCTATATTCAATCCAACATACTCATTCTCAGCGCCTTTTCCTGCGTTCAAGAATATGTTCTTAATCTCGCTTGCAGGAATATCGCGTCCTCCAAGGCCTATCACATAACCCTCCACATTTGCATTGCCCTTTCCATATAAAGCGGAACGCACATCCGCATAGACAGGACTGTCAGCGCCAAGAGAAACGGCCTTTTCTATTACCAACACATTCTTTGCAGACCCCAACGCCTTTATCAGCGCGTCTTTAGGAAACGGCCTATAAGTAACCAACTTTACAACACCGACCTTTTTACCTTCCGCGCGTAAATCATCAACAACATCCTTAATCGTTCCAACGATAGAACCTATGGCAATAGCCACTGTATCGGCATCTTCTGTCCTGTATGCCTCAACAAGCCCGCCTGCATTCCTGCCTAAAAGTCCGCTATACTCCTTTGATGCCTCTTCTATTATAGGCAATGCATCTATCATCGTTTTCTCTATAGCATACCGCGTTTCAATATACACATCCGGGCCGCCAAGCAATCCCAAACTCAAAGGATTATCAACGTCCAAATGCGCAACAGGTGAAAAAGCAGGCAAATACTTGTCAATCACATCCTGATCAGGCATATCTACCACTTCAAAGGCATGAGTCAACACATACCCGTCTATACCTATAAGCACAGGCAGAGAAACGCGTTTATCCTCTGCAACCTTATAGGCAATAACATGCAGGTCTATTGCCTCTTGAATATTTTCAGCGTAAAAATGAATCCATCCGCTATCGCGGACAGTCATAGAATCCTGATGGTCATTCCATATATTAATTGGAGCAGACACAGACCTATTGGCGCAGGTCAAAACCACAGGAAGCCTCATACCGGCGATATTAAATATAACCTCAGCCATAAGCAAAAGCCCCTGAGAACTAGTTGCCGTATAAGTCCTCGCCCCTGCTGCGGACCCTCCTAAAACAACGGAAGCTGCTGAATGTTCACTTTCAACATTGATGAATTCCGCATTCAACTTGCCATCTGCCACCAACTTCGCCAAACCTTCAACTATATGAGTTTGAGGAGTTATAGGATAAGCGGAAATGACCTGTGGCCGGCACTTTGCCACAAGCTCCGCTATTGCGTGCGATCCTTCAACGAATTTCTTCATATCTGCTCTCCTTCCTCTACCATAACGATGTCATTCTTAGGGCATACCTCAACACAAAGCCCGCATCCTTTACAATAATCGTAATCAGCAATATAAGTATTCTTACCCTCGCCTGAAATACACCCCTCAGGGCAAACAATAAAACACATATTACAGGCAATACAATCCTTCTGAAGAAATTTCGGCTTCTGTTCGCTTCTCCACGAACCGGTCTTATTATCCAAACTCGTCCCGGGAGAAGAAACCAAGATCTTTAACGGATACATAAACCCTCCTATTTATTTTATTAATAGTTCTCTTTTATATAATCATATCCCTTTTGAAGGGCCTCTTTGTTCTTATCGGCAATAGCGCCTTTCCCTGCAAAGCGTTCATCAATAGCAGCGAATAAATCCTCAAGAGAAACCTCGCCGGTAGCGGCTGCAAAAGCGCCTAAAATAGTGGTATTGCCGAGCTTCCTGCCAATTGTCTGATATGCAATATCGCTTGCTGGAACGGCAAATATTTTCTGAGAAGAAGACAAGCCCTCATAAGCAGACAAGTTTTCCTTCTCGTCGTCAATAATAACCACGCCGTTTTCTTTAAGGCCTGTAAAACAATTATACCCATAAGTCAGCGTCCTATCTATCACCAGCACAAAATCCGGCTCATATACCTGGGATCTGAGACGAATCTGCTTTTCGTCAAAACGCAAGAATGCATTCATAGGCGCGCCCATTCTCGCCGCGCCGAAATAAGGAAATGCATAAGAATAACGTCCTGACTTAAAGATAGCGCTCCCAAGAACACCTGCAGTAGTAATCGCGCCCTGCCCTGCGCGGGCATGGATCCTCACCTCTTTCATAAAGCCTCCTTAAAAATAAAAAACAACCACCTATCTCATCAAGAATGGCATATTTTAACATCAAAGCAGGACTCTTGCAATGGCTATATCTTTAATAAAAGGAAGTTCAATCATGCGAACTCTTTAAGAGAAAATAATGGAATTGCCGAGCAATAAGTTATAACACCCTAAAAATCAGCGCGTTTAGCTAATTGGTTATCAGCTAATTAACTCATTGACTATTGCCTGCACGTCTTGTATGTCTGCAGCCCCATCCCCGTTTACGTCTGCGCCGCTCCATTCCTGACTGCCGGTGATCTGGTTTACGCAGCATTGCACATCCTGTATGTTGACCTTTGTATCCCTGTTGACATCACAGTTGCCGCTCTCTCCGACATAATAACCATGCCAGCAATACCCGCTCTCTCTAACCCCTTCGCACCAACACTCATTCGTTATCTGCCCCTCTGCGCAGATACCCACTCCCACAGGCGCTGACCTGAGCGGATGAGGATACTTGTAGGGGGTATAATAATGTTCCCATCTATATCCCCCTTTACCATCTGAAACAGACCTGTACAATGTGCCCGATATCGTCTCGCTATGATCCTTGCCAACAACATTCGAAATATCGCTGCAGCTCTGCCCCGTCACCCAAAAACCAAGCCCTGCCTCTTTAGGCTCAATTGCCAGCATATCCGCAAAACTGCCACAACCAACTCCACTTTTCTCACACGCTGGCCCTCCATAATATCCACACGAACCTACCGGATCTACCTCGCCGTCAAATGCTGAATTATGGTCCCTAAACCATTGCTTATTCTCAAACATAATCAAGGGGTCATTTAGTGTCCCATTCACCCTATTATAATGATCAAATCCGACAGAGGTATCACTCGATAAAATATCTCCATTTACCCCTCCATAGTTTCTCCAGTAATACGAATTATGTACGCGCTGTTTAACATTGCCTTCCGTTGTCTTTGCATATGTGCTGCTGTCGCATTTAACAGGCTGAAAATCATCATCATTAAACTCCTCCCATATACCAACAGTGCCTAGATAGTTATTATCCGTGGTCTTCCACTGATTTAAAAAGAAAAATACCTGCCCACCCCTATGGTTGATCAAAGCCCCTCTAGTCCCTACCCTTAAATTCCCATATAGCTCTAATCCTATGCCGGCGCTGTTATTGTTCCCCTGATTACCGTGTATATCAAACCACTGCTTAGAACCGTTAAACGGCTCTAATACAGATAAATTGAAGGTATTATACCTACCTACATATCTGTTCCCAGCTCCACCTGAAACAATTAAATCGAAATCAAAATCCTTTGACGTCAATGCGCAATAGTTGTCTTCATAATACATCGCATTAGACGTGCCTGGAACCCACGTCTCTACACACCATCCATAACTACCTCCTAAAAATCTCCATGCATGAGAAGTGTCCAAAATGATGTTATTATATATAACCCCAAAACAAGCCGGATAGTGAACTATTCCAATAGTTAGGCCATTACAGTCTAATTTATTGTCATACACCTTTATATTCCTTACCGGATGCTGCCAATCTTGATTAGACAATTTTATAAGGCCATAAAAATCAGCGGCCGCCTTTAGCGTAAACCCGCAGATCCCTGTTACATAACCACTGCCCACCGCGCCATTGTAATTGAAATCAATGGCATAATTATAGCGACCTTCAACAGTCGAGGTTATTACCGTCTTATCTATCCCCGCGCCCTGCAGCATAATCCCCTTGCTTATTGTCAGCGTTTCATCCCACACACACTCGCCCGCAGGCACGATAACCGTATCCCCGCTCTCTGCGCTGTCTATGGCAGATGACACATCCTCATATGAACAGCTATCCGCTATTATTGTATCTGCCTTTGCAAATCCACTGAACAAAACAGGCATCATTATCAGCGCTATTATAGCTGTGCGCCCCAAGCGGCATTCTCCTGCCAAACCCCTCTTTCCCATGCTTAACCCCTTGTTTTACCAGCTTCTGCCTTTATCACCTATAGTATAACCCTTGGATATGGCTTGTCAAAAAACTATTTTATAGCATAGTATTAAAAATTCTTTCTGCTGAGACAGTCTTTTTGAATAAACATACAGAATATTCTCGGGAAAGAGCAAAAATCTAATGCCCTTGTTTTTTGAAGACCCCTCCTTTTTAAAAATCCAAGAATTAATTCTTGGTAGGCATTCTGCTATTTTTCTCAAAAAGTTCGTATAATTGAACGTGCTGATAGCAGGCAAAATTATTGACACTATATCAACGGTTGCAAGAATCAGGCCCCCCTACACCTTCTCCCGATTTACCTTTAAAATATTCCTCCCATTTTCATCAAATATTATCCCCACAAGCGCTATCTCCTTGCCCCTGCTTTGGCATTTCTCCCAATATCTTTTCTCTTTTTATTAGTTTGGTAAAATCCTGAATGCCTATTGGCAAATTCTCCATATACTCTTCTCCTTTTTGTTTTCACAAAAACACGCCAAATCTAAACCTGATTATACCATAAAATATGTATCAGATAAAAACCGCTTTGGTTGTTTCAATAACAGATACGCCTAACAGAAATAATTATATCCCTAATTTATTACCCCATAAACCTACCCAAGAACAGGATCTCGCCTGTTTCCTTATCCATTACAACAAACATAAACGGATGGTCTGCAGTGAAATATGTATATTTTTGCTTTGAGCAGCTTTTTATGACACCCATTAACAGCATAACACATACATAATTACTTTTACAAAATCAATATAGTTCTTTGGCCTCTGCAAAGCTAAAGTGTTTATCCGACCCTATAATGATGTGGTCTAACAGCTGTATCTCCAAGATTTTGGCAGCAGATAATAATGCATCTGTAAATACCCTATCTTGATCACTGGGCTCGACATTGCCTGACGGGTGATTGTGAGCGCAGATTATACTTGAGGCATCATACATTATGGCCTCATAGAATACCTCTCGAATAATGGGATATGCCCTGTCCACTGTGCCTTGCTCAACAACGTGTGTCTTGATAGGACGACTTGCGCTGTCTAATAGCAATACGACAAAAATTTCCTTGTTTCTATTAGATAAATGAGGCCGCAAAAGTTTAATCGCATCTATAGACGAGGATACAACAGGATTGCTCTCTTTATTTTCACTCTCCATAATCCTGCGGGCCAATTCAAAAACCGCCCTTAATTGCGCAGCTTTTGTCAACCCAAGCCCCTTTATCCGCATTAACATCTCGGGGTGCATCTTTACTATTGCATCTAAACCGCCGAATTCTTCCAATAATGACCTTGCAAAAGAGACAGCATCTCGGCCCTTGACGCCTGTTCGCAAAACAATAGCCAAAAGCTCTGCATCGCTTAAAGAACCCTCGCCTCTTTCCAGAAGTTTTTCTCTCGGACGTTCTGTTATAGGCCACTCTGTTATGGGCATTAAACCAACTCCAAATTATCCCGCATAATATACTCTATATAAAGTCATCTGCAAGGTAATGCCGTTTTTGTTCTGGCTCAAAACCGCCTTTTCTATAACAAAGAGTCCATCATTATTCTCTATCTTTTTTATAAAATCTAATATATTCTGCAAATTGCCGACTATCTGTAATTGCACAGCGGCTTTAAGGAAATCACCCTCTTTATCAACATATGCCGGTTTAATCTCTCTCAAAGACAAGCCAACTGACTTTGCAAACAATCCAATGTCTTTTATCACAACGTTGGATATATTCGCCACATCCAAGGGCGCTTTGTGTGTGTTGATTACTGTAATAAAACAAGCCTCCTGATCAGCATTTCTATCGAGATATTTTTTGCCTTTCATTATGCCTGTCTGCATAGAATCTATGCTGTTGTTTAACGCATCGTATTTCTCTAAAAACGGCTGAACAAAATATATAAACAGGGCAAAACAAGCGGCCAGAATAGCTATCATTAATAGAAATAATTCCCTTCTATTTAGTTTCGCCAACTTCATATGCAAACTCATCGTTTCGCCCCTTTTAATCTGCAAAAGACCTCAAAACTTATCTTTTCCTCTCCCATTACCTCTTTGTTTACGGCATATTTTATTTCGCAGTTCACAAATAATCCGCTAGTATTTAAATTTTCCACAAAGGATAAAACATCTTGTAGTTCTTTTGCCAATCCTTTTATGGAAATAGACTCACTCGCTCTATACAGTATCAAGTCTATAGATATTTCTTTGCCCTTTGCCTCGGATATCTCTTTCAATGCCGGCAGGAAAAGGCTTTTTGGTATTATGGATTTCATCTTGGAGACAATTAGCTTATCCTGTTTCAGTTTATCAGATAATCTTTTTATATATGTATATCTGTCCTCTAACTGAGAATATATTGATATTCTCTCCCTGTACTGCGCCAGCAGATGATAAATCATAAGCACCCCTAGCAGAAATAACATCGAAAATGTATAGGCCAAATCTCTTATAGCATTCCTATTCTCTTGCTTTCTTAAAAATTCATACGGGGTAAACTGCATTGAAAACTCAATAGAATCAAGCGTGGAAAACTGCTTTGCGGTTGATAGCGATACTCTGCTGTCTTTATAGCCTTCAAAACCGCTAACTCCGGCAACGTTTAATACGCTCGGCCCAGGCAAGAGAACTTCTTGTATGGTTTTGAATACGTCGCTGCTGATATCATTTTCTCCATACACGTATATCTGACTAATCGGCTTTGCAATGGGTATCTTTTTATATACGTCCAATGAGATCTCAATCTCTCTGGCAATCTGGTCAACAGGTTCATTATCAGAGACATTAAATCCCCTTGAAAACAACAGGCCGTCTTTATTCAAGACAGTAACTTCACCCGTAAATCCATCTACGTTAATCAGGCATAGTGGAAATTTAAAATGGTATTCATCCCTTTTTCGCATCGCCCACTGGGCGGTTATTTCCGGGTTTAATACGATTTTTTCTATATTAAATCCTGCCTTAGAAAACGCCTGTAAATACGGCATTAACAACCGTTTTGAGACCAAAAATAACATCAATTGCGATTTGGTAGCGGACTTATTCATTACTTTATAGGAATACAGGATATCTTCGGCAGGATAAAAAACAAGATTGGGCAACTGCCATTTTAATAAATCTGGTATTTCTTTTTCATCGCCCGTCGGAAGGTCAACATATTTATTAATGGCTATACTTTGGGATACTCCAACATATAAAGATGTATATCGCAATTTTAGTTTTTTAGAAAGACGTTCTAATTCACCTGCGGCAGAGATTTTATCTCCAAAAGGCAACTCAATATATTTTAATAATCTCTGCCTTTTTTTGGAGAATACAAATATCTTAATCCTTTTTGCCGATACCTCGGCAAATACCACCTTAGAGTTTTTTAAAAAAGGTATAATTCTCAATATTGCCCCCAGTCTTCCACCGATCCAATGGCATTGTCTTTGCCAAGGCGCTGGAAAACAGCCCATGAATTCAGCAAAACACCCCTATTTTTACGATACACCTTTATTTTAACGCAAAATTTATTAGAACTCACTTTTATTTTTGCAGACGCCATATTTAAATAGGTCCTTTGTTTATCCGTCAGTGTAATATCCGCGCCCATAAGATGCCCCAACAAATCAACGGAAGAGAAATATTTATCATCATCTGTTCCAAGCTCCCCATCTTTTCCGGTCCTATAATCAACGATTATATCCCCTAACTGCTCTGCCTCTTGCATAGACGCGCCACATGACAAGAATATGGCCTCCCATACAACTCTTGGCGCTGTATTGGCATTAACAAGCCAGTCTCCCTCTTTTACAACACATATCTGAAACAGGTTATGTGTTATCTCTGCGTGTTTTTTGAACAAGGGAATAAGCCATAATTCTTCCATGTGCAGTATAGGGGCGTTTTTAAAGTTTTCCGGCTCATCGCCGCCATCTTTTAACGTGGTATCGGAATCCTGATAATCTAATAAGGCGTTGAGCAATTGTCTGGCAAGCTCTTCATCTGCGCCGGCAACTGTTATAGCCGACATTATCAGGTTATGCGGCGCAGTTTTTATATTTACAAATCTGTCGAGGTCTATTATACCGTATATTTTTTGGCCATCCTGATCATAAGATACCTCCCAACACAAATCTTTTTTACAATGTTCTTTAAAGATATAATCTCCCTCATCTATACCGATTGCCCACGTATCCTGAAATCCATCAATATCTCTATTTGTGTCCTGCGCTAACCAAAATCTGGCAACCTCAACAGCGTTGTGGGCATATATCCAAGCCTTACTTCTCTTACGCACCATATTCATGGCCTTTATGTATAAAGATGACCTAAAGGCAAGTCCCATAGCAAGCATTCCCAGCATAATAAGCGTCCACAAGACAACTACTGAAATACTTCCTTTTTTCTTATTCAAGCGAAAATTCTTCACTTCCAAGCGCTCCTTGCTCAATACAAATAATCTTATCAAAACTAAAAACCGTTTTGCGATCCTTAAAAATAAAAGAAATTTTGATTAATTTGGGCAGGGCGGAATTATCCTTCCATTCATCCTCCCAGTCGATAGGATGCAATTCGCTCCCCGAATCATACCCATATACAAAGGATATTCTCGACAAATACTTGCCTATTCGCGCAGCTTTCTTAATATCAATATTTTCAAGGCTTGGAAGGCTCATATCGGATCTGTCTATCAATTTAACTACGCCTTTGCCCTTTGAAGAAATGTATGAGATTCTGGCCAAAGCCATGCTTATGCCCTTGGATGTTTCTATAGGAATTCTTGAGATAAAACTAATACCTGCGCTGGTTCCTACAAAGTTATCGTAATCAGCACTATACTTACAGCTATTCAAAAGTTCACTTTCTATGTTTCCCGACAGCCTATACGCCTCTAATAAAAGTTTGATATGACTGCCTGCCCTTTCGTTTGCTTTTATCCCAACAGAAAAACCCCAATATATGGCTGAAAGAATAAGAAAAATAATCGACAGAGCGACAACTACTTCCACTAACGTAAACCCAAATTGTCTTCTTCCGGAACAAAAAACGTGCAATTTACCTTCTCCTTTAAGTGTGCATGTCTTTTCTTCAACACACATTCTATTGATATAAAATCCTCTTCGTCTTCTTCAATATCATCGCAATCTATATAAAAACCTGCGTAATCTAATTCTAAATTCTTTGGATCAACAAAATGTTGGGCATCGTATAAAGCGCAAACATAAGCGGCCTGTGATACAGAGGCATTTGTCAGTTCAAATACAGCCCTTGTTTTTGATGATACAAACACTATTTGCCTGAATAGTCCTAATATGGGAATAAGAGAAATACTGACAACCGCAGCCATTAACACGGCCTCAACTAATAGAAACCCTTGATTATATTGCTTGTCTTTAGAATCTATACACATTGCAATCATCCGGATTTATAATAAGCCGCACTGTTTTATTTTTGGATTTTATAAAAAGGCTCTCTGGCTTACAATTTCCTGCTGGAGAGACGCATATATCTGATGCCGTTGATTTCAACTCAACACCCGATGGTATTGGCAAAGGCCTGTTTAAAAAGGAACCTGCCTTTGCCATTCCTTTAGTATACAAATAATAACGCCTGTTTAAGAGGTCTATCTTTAGGCATACCAATTTTTGGGTTTCAACCGACTTCAATTGGGCAAATTCCCACATGGCCGTGATATTCTCAAGCAGATTCTCTGCCTTTGCCTTATCATAACGCTTGGCGATGTTCGGCACAGTAATAGAGAAAATCAACATAATTAACACAGAGACAATCACAAGCTCCACCAATGTAAAAGCGCCCCTTAAATATAGAACTCTAGAAATATAGGTCCCGCATGCCTTGTTTTGTCTTTTCATAATATTCCATTAGTTTCGGAAATACATCCGGCATCTTTTCTCTTATTTGGTTTATCTCAAAATCAATTAATCCCTCTGCTTTTTCCCTTGTTTCTTCCGAGGCAAAATCATCTATCCATTCCCTAAACGTAAGCACTGCATTTAGTTTACAAAACATGCCCTCCTGTCCTGATTTCAATAACTCCATAATATTCTTCCCTGTCCTGCCACACCTATACCCAGCAGTGCAAAACGAAGTGATATAACCCATATCAGCCAGATCCCCTATAAGTTCATCTAACGTCCTGGTATCACCTAAGAAAAATTGCTGTTTTTCACCGTGTTGAACAACGTCTTCTTCCGAATAGGTACCCAACCCTATCTTTGATGATGCATCGGTCTGGGTTACACCATATAAAAATGACTTATCTCTAATATGTTTGGGTTCTCTTGCCGTTATTATCAATCCTGTATATGGCACAGCCAATCTGAGTATACCTATTAACTTAAGAAAATCTGAATCAGAAACCTTGTGTTTGGGATTATCCGCAAATGGCGTATTGTAAGCAGGCTCCACTCTTGGAAATGATATCGTATGCGGCCCTATCCCGAAACGTCTTTCTAACTCGATAGCATGCATCAAAAGAGCAAGCACCTCAAATCTCCAATCATATAATCCCAGCAAAACACCTATGCCAACATCATCAATGCCTGCATCCATTGCCCGATGCATTACATAAAGCCTCCATAGGTAATTGCCTTTAATTGTATCTTTTGGATGGAACTGTTCATAAGTGTGCCTATGATAGGTCTCCTGAAATACCTGATATGTACCTATACCAGCGGCATTCAATCTTTTAAGCTCATTTAATTGCATGGGCGGGGCGTTTACGTTAACGCGCCTTATCTGTGATAATCCATACTTCGCCTTGACCTTAACGCTATATACAGCATCTATACTCTTTAACATATACTCTATACCACTTAAAGGATGTTCTCCATAAACAACTATGAGTCGTTTATGTCCGATCTTCCCTGTAAGCGCTTCAACCTCTCGTTTGATCTCGTCCATAGAAAGCAATACGCGCTGCGCCTTGTCATTTTCACGCCTAAATGCGCAATACAGACAATTATTAACACAATAACTACTCATATAAAGCGGAGCAAAGGTTACAATACGATTGTCATATACCTTTTTCTTAACTTCTAAACATACAGGTGCAATCTCTTCTTCAAAAACCTCATTTGGAACGTTGATAAGCGCCCCTGCCTCCTCTAATGACAATGTCTCTATTGCCCGCGCTTTATCCAATATATCCCTTATCTGTTTCTTGTCAGGAACCTCTTTGTTAGATAAAACTGAAAAGATTTTTTCCCCGTCTATAAAGGATTTGCCCGAATCTAGATGTTTCTCTATTTCATCAGGAACAACTCGTTTATTTATCCAATTCTGTTCGTTCATTTTGACATCCTTTCATTGCATCTTGCGCTAATTCTTGAAACGCATTATTTAAACTGATTAGCCGTTGTTTATAGAAAGCGGCATTTTTACACTCACCCAATGCAGTATAAACTTTGATAGATAAAAACAAGACGTCTGGTTCATTTTCGGCAACAACCAACATCTTTTTAATCAAGGCCCGCGCTTTTTCGTTTTGTCCTAATTTATTATAACAGAGAGCAAGATTATATTCTGCATCAAAAAAATTTGTATTTAAGGCCATTGCTGTTTTATACGCATTTTTGGCCGCGCCAAAGTCTTGCAATATGTAATAGGCCTGTCCCAAAGCAAACCATGCCGCCCAATTTTTGGGATTCCTTGATAACATCTTAAGTAGGATTTGCTTTGCCTTTTCAGGCTCACCGGCCTCAATACACGAGATCGCTTTATTATATTGGCCTGTTGAATTCACATCTACAAAGACAGCGGGTTTTAAAAATGATAAGACAGATAATGTCAAAAATAAGAATAAATATGTCAACCCATGCAATCGTTTTCTGCGTAAAACGATTATAATTTCACGAAGACTTATGGCCGCCAATCCTATTGAGGGATATGCAAACATCAATTTGTATCTGACGTTGATAAATCCTAACAATGAACTTATAAACACTAATACAAATGCTTGGCGCAAGATGCCTACGCCTGCATCTCCACGAGTAATCCATAAACCTATAACAGCCAAAGCAGCTATTATTCCAAAAGGGATACCCGGTAAAGGCATAAGGCCCTGGGCTTCATAAAATTCTTTAGAAGATAAGATAAACCACGACTTTAGTAAAAGCAGTTTGGCAAATTTCACAGGATTGTGATAAATAAAATTCACGGCTTCATCTTTCCAATACGTATTTGCATCCTCTATAGATAAAGAACGTCTGCAACGCCTGCTGGCCACCATAACGGAATCTGTTAAAAGGCCTTCTTGAGAAGTTCTGAAAACACCAACTCCATTGAACAATCCATTGGCCTTTTCATTATTTGCGATATAAAGATTTATGCCAGTATGGGCGCTCAAAAACCATTTCCCTGTTGTCCTGTAATTCATTGACATCACAACAAATACCGGGATAATACATATAAGCCAAAAGACGAAAACAAACCAGAATTTCTTAAATGACTTTCTTGTCAGAAAAACATATACGGGCGCAGAAAAAACCCAAGCAGAGAGAACCGGACGGGTTATGATAGCAAAACCTCCGATTAATCCGTATATCACACTGTTGGATAATAAAAGGCCTCTATCCATACGCCTAGAAAACCCGTACAGCAGCATGCCAAATAAAAACAGCCCCAATCCTTCAGGCGCCAATACAGAAGCGTGCATTATAAATGGGGTATAAAAAAGATACAGCATACCTGATAGGAAAGCCGATCTCTCTGATGAAAGCGTTTTTACCGATAAAAATAACAATATGCCTGACAACCATAGCAAAACGTGCTGCAAAAATATAAACAACGGAAACCAGTGCCACAACCTTGCAAAAACAGCCAAAAACAACGGATAACCGGGTATACAAGTAAATGGCAGGGAGATCTTTCCAGATGCAATTTTACCAGCAAGCATAAAATAAAAATACGTATCTGTCCCTGACACCAAATTATTATAAGAAAAATCCAGTGTATAAAAGAAATGCAACAAATAAATGGCAGCAGAAATCAAAAAATAAACAATAAAAAACCACTTTTTATCTTTCTCCAAAAACCGCCCTCCTGGCTAATCGCTGCACATAGTTTTTATCCCAAACAGGCGCTACCAAATAATCCCTGTGAATATCTCCTATTAATCTATGCAAAACAACTTCTTTATGCAAATGGCTAACAAACATCTTTAGCCTTTCTATATACTCTTCTATTGTAAGGACTTTTACCTTGCCTTCCAAAAACATTCTTTCAAGTGGCGTGCCTTTTGTTATCTGCAAGTGGTGTATTTTAACACCATGGATACGATACTTTTTTAACAATTCAGCAGTCATTATTGTATCAGACATATCATCTAATGGCAGGCCCAGAATAATATGCGCGCAAACCAATATATTCTTATTCATCGTCATATCCATTGCGCGTTCAAAATCAGCGCAAGTATGCCCCCTGTTTATAAACTCAAGGGCATTATCATTTGCGCTCTGAAGCCCTAGTTCCAGCCAAACCATAAAATCTTGGGAGAAGGATTCTAGCAAATCCAACTTTTCTTCGTCAATGCAATCCGGACGCGTTGCTATAGAAAGGCCTATAACGTCCTTTTTAAATTCATGCACAGGTGAGTAATACTCTCTCAATCTATCAAGCGGGGCATTGGTATTAGTCTGGGACTGAAAATACACTATGAACCTGCCGCTAAATCCTTTCTTCCTATACATTGCTATCTGTTTTTCTATCTGATCCCTGGCAGACAACCGGGCAAAATCAGATTTAATAAAAGAGTTGTTATCACAATAAAAACAACCACCTTTATCCATGTGAGGACAACCAAGCCCAAGATGCACAGGGAGTTTTCTTATAGGAAACTCAAATCTGGCGCGTAAAAAATCCCTGAAACTCACAGGCATATTTACCTCTGCTTTATGTCAAGTAATTCTAATTGGAGAGAAGAAGATCCATT
>Ga0256914_1001994_pt1 | contig 17473 bp, 15 predicted proteins | sample HulkmetaG_FD_191571 | JGI IMG/M metagenome (GOLD analysis project Ga0256914, IMG submission 191571) | Hydrothermal chimney microbial communities from Main Endeavour vent field at the Juan de Fuca Ridge, Pacific Ocean - Hulk | ecosystem: Environmental > Aquatic > Marine > Hydrothermal vents ... | reverse complement strand
TGGCATTGCCGATTCAAATATAGTTGATGTGAATATTACAATTAACCCAGTTAATGATTATCCTATATTTTCCACAATTAATGAGAGAAATATAACAGAAGATGATAGTCTAGTTAGTGGGATAGTCAGTGCCTCTGATATTGATGGTGATACACTATCATTTAGTGCTCCTATCGTCTCAAATTTTAGCCTCAATAGCAATGGTAACTACAGCTACAATCCAATGAATCATCAAAATCTAGAGAATGGAGAACAAACTACCATCACAATACCAATTACTGTATCAGATGGTTCACTCACTGATCAACAAAACTTAATAATTAATGTAGAAGGGATAAATGATCCTCCAATAGCAAATGCAGGGGCAGATATTATTGCAAACGAAGGAGAAATAATCATTTTTAATGCAATGGGTAGTCATGATATTGATGATAATATTACCAAATATGAGTGGAAAGAGGATGCAACAATTTTAGAAAGCAATAATATAAGCTTTGTAAAAAGTGATTTTTCCGTTGGTACGCACATAATTACTTTAACAGTAACTGATTCATATGGAGCAACTTCTCAAGATATCATAAATATAACAATCAATACTATAGTAACAAATAATTTTACCCCTCATACAGTTACAACAAATGCAATTTATTCTGAATGGTTAGAGATGGTTGATCTTGATAATGATGGAGATATTGATATTTTATCTGCTTCTACAGGAAATGGTGGTGCAGAGATATCATGGTATAAAAATAGAGGTGATTTTACATTTACAGAATCAATTATTACGACCAATGCTCAAAACCCTGAATCAATTAAAGCATCGGATATAGATGGAGATGGAGATATTGATATTTTATATACAACCTATGAATCAGGAGCCTCTCTTATGCAGTGTCTCAATGATGGTAGTCAAAATTTTACTTGTAACCCAATTACTAATGCAACAGATAATCTCTCATTTATAGAGGTTGTAAATTTTGATACACAAAATGACAATCTAATAGATATTATCACCTCATCATGGAGTAATAACAGAGTTGAATGGCTCAAAAATTCAGGAGATGGAAATTTTACAGGTCCTCACATGGTAGATTATCAAAATAGTGATGAAGCTATATCTACACATATTTCTGATTTTAATAAAGATGGTAAAGTTGATATTGTCTCCGCATATCATGGTAGTAATAGAATAGATTGGTATGCATATGATACACAAGGAAATGGAAATTTTGAACACCACTTTGTTGCAAATATTAATGCTCCTTACTCTGTTGATGTAATAGACATTAATAATGATGGATATGATGATATTATGGCTACTTCAAATAGTGATGGTAAAATTTATTGGTACAAAAGTACACAATCTACATCTCCTACATTTTCAGGAGCTTTAGAGATAGCGACACTCTCAAATCTATATTATGCCTCAGGGGTAGATATGGACAATGATGGAGATATAGATATTTTGAGTAACTCTTCCCAAACTAGTGGCAAAATAGCATGGTATGAGAATATAGGAGGTGATACAAATTTTATTGAACATATTGTAGCTAGTAGTGTAGATAATGTTATTAGAGTTTTTGCAGTAGATATAGATAATGATAAAATAATGGATGTTGCCTCTGGAGATCAAGCAGGAAATATAATTGTATATGAAAATGGAACTAAAGATTTTATAACTACACTCTCAAAAACAGGAGTACCAACAAGCACAAATGACGGAGAAGATGGAAATTTACAAAAAGGTATAGACTACAACTATACTAGAGATGATATTAATGATGTAGTAATTGACAATACAAACAATCTTATATGGCAAGATAATAGTGATATAAACAACTCACCTATATATTGGAGTAGTGCATATACCCAATGTCAAAATCTTCTATTGGCAGGATATGATGACTGGAGAATTCCAGATATTCATGAACTATACTATACATTAAATAGAGAAAATAGTCCCAAAACATCCCCTATTTTTCAAAACACTCCAGTAGATGATGGCTATTGGGTAAATAATTTTGATTCAAGTGACTACTCTTGGATTGATTTTTCAAATGCAAAAGGTAATATATCCAACATATTAAGTGCCCCTAAAAAACATATAAGATGTGTACGAGGAGAACCATACAAAGTAATACCTATTAGAAATGATACACTAGATATTGTTGTAGATCATATACATAATTTGCAATGGCAAGATAATGAAGATGTCATAATAAACAACAGAACTTGGGACGATGCAATAGGACATTGTAATACTCTTGATTTAAATGGAACAAATTGGCGTTTACCAAATATTAATGAGCTATATAGCATTGTTGATCTATATAAGTCACCCACCACATATAGAGCATTTAAATATAAAACAACTGATAGCTATTGGTCATCAACTAATGATTCTGGTATTACTCTTATAGATTTTTCAAATGGTATTGATAACCAAAATGAACCTTCAACCAATACACACAAAGTACGGTGTGTAAGAGATATTCCATAGAAACTCCTCCCCCAAAGGGGAGTTCTATACTCTTCTACTCTTTAATATAACTACAACATTGATACTCCACCCCTTGAAAGAGGTGGATTCTTGCTCCATAAAGTCAAGCTTTATTTGATTACAAGCATTTAAAGTCAGGTGTATCCCACCTAGACTATATTTGTTAAATGTAATTGACTACTTGGTTTTCGTAGCATTGATACGATTTAACTTGAAGTGATATTATAGCATTTTTTGCTTAATACCGCTTATTTTGATAACAGATTTTGCATACTATCTTTTACATTTTTTCCATGTAAAATAGCATAAACTTCATCTGCAATTGGTGTATATATCTCATATTCTAAAGAGATTTTATATATTGCATCAGCAGTATAAACACCCTCTGCTACCTCTCCTAACTCTTCTAAAATATCATCTAAACTTTTTCCCTTTGAAAGTCCAAAACCAACACGGTAATTTCGAGATAATACACTAGATGCTGTCAAAAAGAGATCACCTGCCCCTCCTAATCCAGAAAAAGTAGATTTTTTTGCACCAAAAAAGAGACCAAATCTCTGCATTTCAACAAGACCTCTTGAGATTAAACTAGCTCTAGCATTATTACCAAGATTCATACCATCACATATACCACTAGCAATAGCAATAACATTTTTGTAAGCACCACTTACTTCTGCACCAATAACATCTTTGCTTACATAAGCCTTGATAAAAGATGGAAAAAATGAAGCAAATTTTTTGGCTGTTTTTTTGGAAGAGGAGCTAACTACCAAAGCACATGGAAGACCTTGAATTACCTCTGCTGCAAATGTAGGACCAGATATATAAGCCATATTTTTATCAGGTACAAAATCTAAAAATATCTCATTTAGAAACTTTCCACTACTAACTTCAATCCCTTTAGAGGCTACTAATATCTTTTGGTCATTAAAAATAAATTTATTCTCTAGCCACTCTCTAGCATTTTGTGCAGAAATTGCAAAAACAAGATACTCACACTTCAGAACCTCTTCTAAAGATACAAAGTTTTTAATATCTTTGGGTCTTCTTGATGTAATGAGAACTTCATTTTTTTCACTCAAAGCATAAGCCAAAGCCTGCCCCCACTTTCCAGCTCCAACTACACCAATTTTCATCTTAACCTCACTAAATATTAACTAAGTTTTTTCTTTAGAATTTCATTTACTTTTGCAGGGTTAGCACTACCTTTACTAGCCTTCATAACTTGTCCTACAAAAAAACCAAATAGCTTATCTTTACCAGATTTATACTGTTCTACTTTATCCATATTTGCAGATAAGATAGTATCAACCAACTCTTCAATAGCACCATCATCACTTACCTGTTTTAGACCAAGCTTATCAATGACCAAATCAATATCTTCATCAGACTCCATTACAAAATCAAGAACCTCTTTTGCAGCTTTTCCACTAATAGTACCATCTTCTATTCTTTTTACAATCAATGCCAATTTTATAGCATCTACGGGAGAATTTTCTATTGTAAATTCTCCTTTTAATCGTCCTAAAAGTTCTGTAGTCAACCAAGTGAGACTATTTTTGGCACTAGCACCCTCTTGAATCATCTTCTCATAATAGTGAGCCATCTCCAAAACGGATGTAATTACAACAGCATCTTTCTCTTTAATACCATATTCACTTACAAGTCTTTTTCGTTTTTCATCAGGTAATTCAGGGATATTTTTACCCTCTTCTAGCATCTCATCAGTTACAATTACAGGCAAAAGATCAGGATCAGGGAAATAACGATATTCAGCACTATCCTCTTTACCTCTCATACTTCTAGTTTCACCTGTATCAACATTAAACAATCTAGTCTCTTGATAAACTTCATCTTCATATAGACCATCTTCCCAAGCATCAATTTGACGATTTATCTCATACTCTGTAGCTTTTTGGATATATTTAAATGAGTTCAAATTTTTGATCTCTACTCTAGTATAGAGTTTTTCTTCACCTTTTGGACGAATTGAGACATTTACATCACATCTAAATGACCCCTCTTGCATATTTGCATCGCTAATATCAAGATACCTTACAATAGAGTGTAATTTTTTGAGATATCTAATAGCCTCATCACTACTTCTCATATCAGGATCACTCACAATTTCAAGAAGTGGGGTTCCTGCACGATTAAGATCTACATGACTCTCTAAGCCATGATGAATATTTTTACCCGCATCCTCTTCAAGATGAGCTCTTGTAACACCTATTCTTTTTTGAGTTCCATCATCAAAATCTATATATAACTCTCCACTCTCCACAATAGGAATCTCAAATTGAGAGATTTGATACCCTTTTGGAAGATCAGGATAAAAATAGTTTTTACGATTAAAAATAGATTTTTTATGTACAGTTGCATTGATAGCATTACCGAGTAATATAGATTTTTTGACTGCCTCTTTATTTAATACAGGAAGAGCCCCAGGAAGCCCCAAACAGACAGGACAAACATTAGTATTTGCCTCCTCTCCAAAAGATGTAGCACATGAACAAAAAATCTTTGTTTTTGTATTTAGTTGAATATGAACTTCTAAACCGATTATAACTTCAAACATTAAATTACCTTAAATAGTATATTATTATTGTGGCTATATTACAATCTATTGGCTTTAATATATATCACTCACAACAATATTTTTACCAGCATCCTTTGCTTGATAGAGTGCATCATCTACATGCTTGAGAAAATCAGAAATAGGCTCCATATTTTGATATTGAGCAACACCAAAACTACAAGTAACATCAAGATTATCACTAAAAGAGTATCCAGCAACTTTTTCTCTTAGTTTTTCAGCTAAAATCTTAGCTGTTTCAAGAGATGTTTGAGACAAAATAATTACAAATTCCTCTCCTCCCCATCTCGCAAAAGTATCACTTTTTCTAACAGATTCACTAATAACAGCAGAGAGTTCTACAAGAACATTATCCCCAACTTGATGTCCATAAGTATCATTAATCATTTTAAAGTTATCAATATCAAAAAGTATTATCGAAAGATCATCACCATATCTTTTTGAAATCTCTACCTGCTGTTCTAAAACGGCATTGAATTTTAATCTATTTGCAATTCTTGTCAAAGTATCAGTAGATGCCTCTTTTTCAAACATCTTTCTCTGCTCTTCTAACTCTGTTACTTTATGAAGAGCAATTACAACACGATAAACATTTTCTATATCCACCAAACTAGCTGTAACAATAAAAGTATCATCCAAAGACTCCCTCTCAATCACAATTTTATGCGTAATTGATGGATTCTCTAAAATATATTCAAACCATTTTTTATCATTAATTGATATATCTTTAAGCATCAAATCTTCATATTTTAGTACATCAGTCAAAGAGTTATACTCATAATAGAACTCTTCAATACTTTCTACTTCAAAATAGTTTAAAAACGCTTGATTTACACTCTCTATAATATCATTTTCAGCACTTGATAAAACCAATACCATGTTTGTCTGTGCCTCTAATATTGCCTGAAGATATTTTTGATTCCACTCTAACTCTTTATGTGCTTCATTAATACTATCTATCATAGTATTAACAGAATTTGCAAGACTAATAAATTCATCAAACTGTAATTTATTTGTATCTATTTTTTCTAATTTATGTGCAGCTTTATGGAAGTAAAGATGAAAAACATCAAAATTTTTCTCTATATTTGAAGATATAAAATATGCAATGATAATAGAGATAACCACTGCAAAAAAGGCAATAAAAAGCAATTGACTAGTTCTAATTGCAAAAAGAGAGTCTAGAATGCCGTTACTGAACTCTCTAAAAGTAGGATCAATATCAAAACTACTCTGATATACAGAAAGAATAACAACAATTAGAACCAATGAGAAAATAACTGTTGACATGCTAATAAAAAAGGTTTTGACAATACTTCGATTTTTTTTCATATATTTTACCAATTTAGAATAAATAATCCTATTATTTTATCAAAAATTAAATATATTAAACTTTATTTGCAAAAAATCGTATCGAGGCAAATCCATATGATCCAGCTTTTTGACAACTATCTATCTCTTTTTGACTCATAATTCCACCAAGAGCAATACATCCAATATCAAGATTATCTACAACCTCTTTTAGAGCTTCTAATCCTTTTGGTTTACCCTTATTTGGAGAGTGAAAAATGGGGCTAAAGGTAATCAAAGAAGCACCATATTTTTGGGCTAATTTAGCCTCTTCTAAAGAGTGCGTACTAACAATAACAAAAAGTTTTTTATTATGGGCATAAGATATTTTATTAAATTGAGAGGAGGTAAGATGTACACCAAAAAAATTATATTTTAGAGCTAAATCAATATGAGAATTAATAAGTGCAGGAGTATTATATTTTTTACAAATATCAAGAAATATCTTTATAAAAGGTTCCAAATTGATACCTCTTTTATCTCTAAAAGAGATCATATCAACTTTGTGACTTTGAAAAATTTCCTCAATATATAGAGAAAATTTTTCAGTAGAGTCACTATAATAAGAGGGGTCAGTAATACAATAACTGATCACTATTTTTTTTCTAATAACTCTTTTAGAAGCTTAGTCTGCTCTCTTTGTTCTTTCAAACTCTCTTCTTGAGCGTGAGCCATCTCAAAGAAAACAACCATAAACAGACCAATCATAGCACCAAAAAATCCACCCACCAAAGCTACAATAAGCCCAAATGGATAGAAAAGTGTAAAAAATAGATACGCACCAATGACAACAATTGCCCAAGAGGCTCCTTGTAAAAAACTTACAATTGATTCAAAACTATTTTTTTGCACTCTCATTCCTTAGTGATCACTAATCTGTACAGCACCTGCAAGATAAACATAAGTCAAAATCATAAAAATGAATGATTGAAGCAATCCAAAAAATACCAAAATCGCAAATGGTGCAAGAGGGAAAACAAATGGTGCAAGCATCAAAATAACAGCCAAGAATAGATCATCACCTTTAATATTTCCAAAAAGTCTAAATGACAAAGAGATAATTCTTGAAAAATGAGACAAAATCTCAATAGGAAACATAAGAGGAGCCAACCAAATGCTAGGTCCCATAAAGTGTGCAAAATATTTAACTACGCCATTCTCTTTAATACCCTCATAGTTATAATATATAAATACAATAAGAGCAAGTGCAAGTGTAAAGTTAATATTTCCTGTTGGTGATTCAAAACCAGGAATAATACCAATCATATTAGATACAAAAACAAGTAGACCAATTGTTGCAACTAAAGGAAGATATTTTTTAGCCAACTCTTTGCCCATTACATCTTGACCCATAGAAATAACACCTAAAAGATATGACTCCATTACATTCTGAGTACCTTTTGGTACTAATTGAAGCGAAGAAGTAGCCATTCTAGCAATAAAAATCACTATACCCGCAGCAAGAAGGGTATGAGTTACAAAAATAAATGTGTGGTCATGGGAGATCAGCCCAAAGAAAGTAAAAATCTCATTCATCGTAGAGTTCCTTGTGTATAAAGTTCGCGTATTTTATCTTATTTTCGATTAATAATTGATAAAATTTTTCTTAAAGCTTAAATCTTTTGTTTCTCTTGTCCTATACGATACAGAGCAAAGTCATATTTAATTGGATCAAGAGGATCAAAACTTCTCAATTTTTGGCTTAACTCTATAACTGCTTTCAAATCATAACTCTTTCTCTCCAACAATCCAAGCTTACGAGACACCTTAAAGGTATGTGTATCTAGCGGAATTAATAGATCTTTTTGATCTACTCTCTCCCATAGTCCTAAATCTATTTTATCAGATCTTACCATCCACCTTAGATACATATTCCATCTTTTATAAGCAGATTTACTCTTTTTAGTTGGTGGAGAACCAAGTAAAAATTGATATCCATGAGAAGTAAACTTATTTAATTCAAGTAATTTACTTATCAAAGTATTTAAACCATCTAAAATATTATTTTCTCTTTGATAGCCACTCAAAAATATATCTTCAAGAGAAAATTCTAATTTTGCTCTTCTAAGAGTTATAAATATATTAATTACATCTTCTGAGCTTTGAAATCTATAATAATAATCACTCAAAGATTTTTTAATCTCCTCTTCACTACCATCAATCAAAGAAAAATCTAAAGAGCTTAAAAATTTTACAATCAACCTAGCATTTCCATAAGCAAACAGAGCACAAATCAGAGATATATACTCATCTTTGTACTCCCTTGCAACAAGCATTGGATCTGGTTTATCAAGAGATATTTCATCAAAAGAGTCTCTTTTTAAAACTTCAGCATCTAATATCTCTTTTAATCTATCCATCTATACGACCTTATCTTTTTGATTTGTATACCTTTGTAAAAAATCAGATATATTTGCCAAAGAGTAAATTATCAAAAAGATCATCAAACCAGGAAAAAAACTGAGCCACCAAGCAATATCAACAACATCTTTACCCTCACTCAAAACACTTCCCCAACTAATTTGTGGAGGCATAATACCAATCCCCAAAAAACTTAGTCCACTCTCTGCCAAAATTGCACCACCAACACCAAAAGTAAAACTAATAAAAAATATAGGAGCAAGAAGAGGAGTAAAATATTTGAGAATAATTTTAACTTTGCTAACGCCTGAAATTTTGAGTATCTTAATAAATGGTTTTGAATTAATAGCAAAACTCTCACTACGAATCATTCTAGCCATACCCATCCATCCAGTAATAGAGATTACAATTACTAAAATCAAAATAGATGCATTCATATAACTAATCAAAGCTAATAACAAGAAAAAAGTAGGAAATGTCAAAAATAGATCAATCAAAATAATAACAAGCTTGTCAACACCTCTACCCAAAAAACCAGCAGAAACACCGATCATAAGCCCTGTAAAACTAGCAATCAAAGCACTTCCTACACCAATAATCAAAGAGACTTTTCCACCCTCCATTATCCGTGCAAAAACATCACGACCAAGACGATCTGTACCCATTAGATTCTCAAAAGAGGGAGGCAATAAAATTGCCTCTTTATTTAATTCAAAAGGAGAGATATTATAAAAATATGAGCCAAAAAATGAGACCCCTACAATTATTAATAACAAAAATATACTAATATATGGAATTTTCAAAAATCACCTACTATAATTTTTTTAAACTCCATGTTATCAAAATGGTTTTAAGGTATTGCCTCAAAATCAACATCAACAAAATCTTCATCTATTGACTCTTTTGGAGCAATAAATCCAAGTTCTGGATTTTTTTCACCCTCATATGAGACAACTTGCTCTATAATATCTTTAATTTTTGATTCAGTTTCAACCTCTGTTGGTACATCTACATAATAATCTGACATTTCAAGTAGTTTAACAGATTTACCATTTTTAAGTTTAGCCATCTGCTCTGGAGTTAATAAATCATTATAAAGTCCAATCGCTCCCTCTACTTTACCACCTTCATTTATCATATTATTGACAAACATTTTACCACGAACAAAACCACTCTTTTTGATTGAAAGTACATTACAAGCAACATCACCATTTACAATTCCACTTACCACTAAATCTTTGGCTTGTACTTTTCCTCTAATAACACCATTTTTCTCTACAAAAAGACCATCACAATGGATTGTAGCCTTAATAACACCCTTAACCAACGCCTTATTTGCTTTTACATGACTACTAACAACTGCTGAATCCATAACTTCAAGAGAGTTACATATAATTTGCCCTGATGTTTCACCACTGATCATCACCTGCTGTGCTTGTATTTTTCCATTTACTACACCACTTTTACCGATAATTACAATATTATTTACCTTGATATTACCCTCTACATTTCCATCTACATGGATTGTATCATTACCCACAATATTTCCAAAACTACTTGTCCCTTCTGTGATAATTGTAGAAACACTATAAAAATTTTTGTTCTCTTTTTTTTTGCCCATTCTAGAGAAAAATGCCATCTCCCATCCTTCTAATATATAAATATTTACTTCATGTACTTAAGATCGGAAAAAAGAAGAATAAATTAATAACCTGAGTATAGGAATAGAAGTTGCTTAAGAGAATTTAAAATAGTTATACAAGGAGCAACATGAAAAGAGTATATTTACCAAAAATAGTAACAACAATAATGGTAGCACTCTCATTTACGGCTAATTTATCGGCTTTAGAGGTTAATATCAAAAAAGATTTACCATTTGTGGAGGTTGAATTTGAGGGCAAAATAATGAAAATTCAAAGAGTTCAAGATACACAAAAAAAACTAAATAATAGTTATGCAAAAACATCTAGACCATGTCCACCATTTTGTGTTCAAGCACTTGAGCCAATAGAGGGTATTGTTGCAATCTCTGAACTAGATGTACTTGATTTTATTCAAAAAAAGCTATCAAATAACAGAGGTGCTTTAGTTGATGCAAGAATGCCAAAATGGCACCAAAACGGTACAATACCGGGGGCTGTAAATATACCTTTTTCTATTCTCTCAGCAGATGAAGACAACCCTTATGTAGATCAGATATTTAAACTATTTGGAGCAACTAAAAGTAAAAAAGGTTGGAACTTTTCAGATGCTATGCAACTACTTCTATTTGATAATGGACCTTGGTGTCAACAAGCTGTTAGTGGAATGAGAAACTTAATCAAACATGGTTATCCAAAAGATAAAATCTCATATTACAGAGGTGGTATGCAGTTTTGGCAACTTCTTGGATTAAGTACAATTGTACCAAAACAGTAGGAGAATTAATTGATATATATAAAGAAAATTTTTATTTTATTACTACTACTACCATCTCTATCATTTGCCTTATCAAATAAAGAGTTAGCCACAACTATAAATTTGGCAGGTAAACAGAGGATGTTATCACAAAAAATAACAAAAGAGATATTTTTAATTAAATCTAGTATTGATAAAAAGAAAAATATAAAAAACCTAAATCATAGTATTAAACTTTTTGAGCAGACACTTAATGGTCTAATCAATGGAGATAAAGAGTTAAATCTTGTAGCTATTAAAAATTCAAAAATTCAAAAACGACTAAAAATCGTAGAAAAAATTTGGAAAAAATTTCATAAAGATATTGAAAATATTTTACATAACAGATCATCTAAAAAAAGTTATCACTCTATAGCAGAAATAAATTTACAACTCTTAAAAGAGATAAATAAAGTTGTAGAGATGTATATCAAAAGGGGAGATAGTTCTAACTTAAAATCAAGTTTGACAAATGATATCAACCTTGCTGGAAAACAGAGAATGCTTACACAGAAAATAGCAAAAGAGATTCTCCTAATCACTAATAATATCAATACAAAAGAGAATAAAAAAGAGTTACAAACAACTATATCTCTATTTGACAAAATATTAAAAGGGTTACAAAATGGAGATAGTTCACTAAATTTAAAGGGAACTAAACTAACCAAAATTAAAAAAGAGTTAAAAATTGCTCAAAAAGATTGGGAAGATATTAAACCATCTCTTGATTATAAGAAACTTCAAAAAAATAGAGGAAAATTAAAAGAGAGTATTATTAAACTAGACTCACTTCGTACACAGATGAATCAAATTGTTTCACTATATGAAAACTCAATAAGAAAAGAGAAACTCATGAAAAACTTATCAGCTATTGTTGGTAATTTTATGGAGTTAAAAAGTGAAAAAAATCATGTTATTAATCTAGCAGGAAAGCAGAGAATGTTGACACAAAAAATGTCAAAACTTTCACTGCTAATTGCATCAAACATTGGGGTAAAAAATAGTAAAAAAGAGCTAAAAAAAGCCTCTAATTTATACAACAAAACACTAAATGGCTTTATAAATGGCGATAAAGATCTACAATTAATACCAACAACAGATAAAAATATTCTTACACAACTAAAAACTATTCAAGAGGAGTGGCAACCTTTTTATAAACATATTCAAAATATTAGTAATACTCAAAAAACAGATCCGAAAGATATTATATTTATTGCTTCACACAATGAGAATCTACTAAAAATTTCAAATACCCTTGTGCAACTATATAAGAAAAATAAGAATTTTGATGGATACATGGATGTCGTACGAACACAAGTTATTGATGTTGCAGGAAGACAAAGAATGTTAACACAAAAGATGGCAAAAGAGAAACTACTAACAGTAGCAAATTTAAACCAAAATAGTAACCAAAAAAAATTAGATGAGACTATTGCTCTATTTGAAAATTCACTTTTGGCACTCTTAAAAGGTGATGAAAATATAAAAGTTATACCTGTAAGTAATAAATCAATTAAACAACAGCTTATAAAGGTTCAAACCCTATGGAAAAAGCTCAAACCACTATATATAAAAAAGAGTCCAAATAGTAGTGATTTAGCGAATATAATAAAACTAAACCCTATCCTCTTAAAAGAGATGAATAAAGCAGTTCACATGAGTGAACTTAGCATAGATTATTAACAAGGAAAAATAATGAAAGTTATAAATGTAGCAATAGCAAGTGGAGTTTTATTTAGTAGCTCTCTATTTTCTCAAAATAGTGTCGATATGCAAAAAGAGCAGATACATGTAAAAATTACAAAAGATATACCTTATGTCAACCTATACCATTTAGGAAATGAAGTTCGTGTACAAAGAATACAAGATACAGAGAATATCTTAACTGATGATTATGTAAAAGTAGCAAGAGAGTGTCCACCATTTTGTATACATCCTATGAAAGTTCACCCTGATATTAAAACAGTTGGAGAAGTAGAGTTGATGAGCTTTATCAAAAACAAGGTGGAAAAAGCACAAGGAGTTATAGTGGATGCTAGATTAAAAAGATGGCATGAGATTGAAACTATACCATCAGCAGTTAATATTCCTTATCCCGTGATGGAAAGAGCAAAAAAAAGTAAAATCGCAAAAATCTTTACACTTCTAGGAATGAACATAGATAAAGATGGTAAATGGAATTTTGAAAAAGCAAAAGAATTAACTATTTTTGATAATGGCCTATGGTGCGATCAATCACGAAGATTAATAAATGGACTATTAAAATATGGATATCCAACAGATAAAATTTTCTATTATAGAGATGGTTTTCAAGGATGGAAAATTCTAGGACTGACAACAGTAGTACAAAAAGAGATTAATAAGTAAAGGAAAAGAAGATGTTTAAAAGAGAAGAATCTGAGCATTTGGAAAATGACTTTAACCAATATGGTGCAAATAGTAATTTGAATGTTAAAGATACGCAAGAAAATAAAGAAGAGAGTAACACTCCTTTTGGAAGTATAATTCAAATTTTAATTATTTTGGTTCTATTTATTATCACAGCTTATCTAATTATGTTTGGATATAAATATATGATTAAAGAGGATAATATAAGATCAAATCAAACACAAAATATCTCAACTCCTACTACACAACAAGCTCCTCAAATAAAAACAGGAAACTTGAAAGCTGAAGATATTAGTATGATTGTTCAAGCAGTTATGGCACAAATGAATAGTGCTTCTAGCAAAACAAAAGATGCACAAACAGATGATAAAGATTTTATATCATCACTTGTTGAAGCAGAAGTAGATAGATTAGATAATGTACAAAATGATACTAATTTAGAGATGACAAAAGAGGAGCAGAGTAAAGAGGCAGGTGATAATCTATCAGAGAAAGATATGCAGAGATTTAACAAAGTTGTTGTAACAAAAAAAGAGAATACTCTTGAACTAGATGCACTCTCAAGAATGTCTATGTTAATTAATGATGAGATAGAGAAAGACTTTAAAGAGGATTTCAAAAAACAGAAAAAGACAAAATATACTCAATCAATTGCAAAAGAGATAAAAACAAGAGAGAAAGAGATGAAATTTATTACTGTCAAAAGTGGTGATACACTCTCAAAAATTGCTCTAAAAGCTTATGGTACAGTATCTGCATATAAAAAAATTATCAAAGCCAACCCCGAGCTTATAAAAAATAAAAGATTAATTTATCCCGGACAAAAACTTAGAATTCCACAATAATAGCAAGTTTTTTCATGATTCAACACTCATGAAAAAGCTTCACTTTTTTCCCTTTTTGTCGATCTGATTTGTAATAAGTACCAAACCATAATAAACAAAATATTTATTATGGTTTGGTACTTATATCAAAAATTGAGGATCCAAAATATGCAAGCCAACAACAACACAAAAAAATATAGATTATTAACTAGAAGTAATATGGATGGTATTATATGTGCATCTCTACTCAAATATCTTGAGATCATCGATAATATTAAATTTGTACATCCAAAGGATATGCAAGATGGTAAAATCGAAATTAGTTTAGATGATATCACAGCAAATTTACCATATGCACAAGGTGTAAATAAAGCATTTGATCATCACTACACACATACAATTGGAAATATTATTATTAATGCAAATCATGTACTATTTACTGATGCTTCATCAACAGCAGAGGTAATATATAGCTATTATCAAAGAGTTGGTGCTGATTTTCCTTTATATTTCAAAGAGATGATAGATGCACTAAATTATGCTAATCAAGCAAAATATACTATAGATGAAATCAAAAATCCAACAGGTTGGAATCTACTTAGTTTTATAATGGATCCACGCACTAATCTTGGAAAGTTCAAAAACTTTAGAATATCTAACTACTCTCTTATGATGGATTTAGTCGATTATTGTAACAAATATACAATCAGTGAAATTTTACAACTTCCTGATGTAAAAGAGAGAGTTGAACTTTATAATAAATATCAACAACAATTTATAGATCAACTAAAAAGATGTGCAACCCTAGAAGATAAAACTATAATACTCAATCTCAAAGATGAAGAGATAATTTATCCCGGAAATCGTTTTTTAATCTATACACTTTTTCCAAATGCAAATACATCAATTCATATATTTCCAGCTAAAGATAAAAAAAATATTGTATTTGCAGTAGGTAAATCTATTATCAACAAAAACTCTAATGCTAATATTGCACAAATCCTATCAAAACTAGGAGGAGGAGGTCATCTTAATGCAGGAACACTACAAGTAGAATACTCGAAATATAGAGATACCCTAGAAGAGGTACTCTTTGCATTAACTGAAAATAGTTTATGCAAAGTATAGAAGGAAAGAAATGATGAAAAACCAGTTCATGATTACCATAAGTGATATAAATGGGATCAGACAATATACACTGAATCAATTCATTAAAGTAGTTGCAAAATGGGTACTTCTAGGAGTAATCCTAATTATTATTATAGGTGCAATATTACTAAAAACTCTATCTGTTAGGGTTGATGATTATGCATTATATACACAAGAATTAAAAGATTCACAACAACAACTTATTGATCAAAATCAACAACTTAAAAAAGAGCATAAAACTCTCTTATTAGAAAAAAAAGAGCTAGAAGATGTAAAACATACACTAATTAGTAAAAATCTACAACTACAACAAAGTATAACTGATGATAGTCAAAAACTAGAATCAATGAATGAACATCTACAAGAGATAGAGAAAAAGATTGGACTTGAACCAGATATGGATGCAGCTCTTGGTGATAGAATAAAAGCAGCTGACATAAAAGCAAATAGTCAAAATAGGAAAAAATTTATTCAAAAAAAGTTATCAAAAGCTTTGACAACTACTCTTGAGAAAAATATTCCAAATGATAGACCTATCCCATACAAAAGAGTATCTAGTAAATTTGGTTATCGTACACATCCAATAACTCATAAAAAAAGTTTTCATGCAGGTATAGATTTAGTTGCCAAAAAAGGTACACCAATTCGTGCTACAGCTGATGGAGTTATCTCTTTTGTAGGTAATAAAGGTGGCTATGGGAAATTTATACTTATAAATCATGCTTATGGATTTGAAACTGCGTATGGACATTTAAGTCAATATAAGGTCAAAAAGGGTGAGTATGTATATAAAGGTAATATAATAGGCTATGTAGGTAGCACAGGCAGAAGCACAGGAGCTCATCTACACTATGAGATTAGATACCTCAACAAATGGCTAAATCCAGCAAAATATCTAAACTGGAACACAAGCAATCATGCATCTATCATGAATAGAGAAAAAGCTGTAAATTGGGAATCTCTAATAAAACAGATCAACTATAGAATCAAAAAATCACTTTAAGGGGGGAAAACTTTTCCCCTTTGAAGAGATGGTCGGACTAAAAGCTTTTGTACTAACATTCACCACTTCACCAATAGTCAAATTTTGAGCCTCTTTGGAAGTAACTACAACTTCAACTAACTGTTGAGCTATAGATATAATTGCTATATAGATCACATCTACTTTGATAATATCTAGCAATTCACCCTCAAAAGAGAATTTTTGAGAGCCTGTTGTCTTTAGTAAAACATCTTTTGCAAGACCATCATCAATAATTTTTCCTTGATTTAAGATCAATACTCTATTACTCAATCTATAAATTTCACTACTATCATGACTGACCATAATAGTAGTTGTTCCAAATTCAGAGTGAAGTGTCAAAATCTCATTTTGAAGTTTTGTTCGCATCATAGGATCAAGAGCAGATAATGGCTCATCCATAAGTAACAATTTTGGTCTATTCATCAAAGCCCTACACAAACTAACACGCTGTTTTTGTCCTCCACTAAGGGTATTTGGGAAACGCTTTTTTAGTTCACTAAGCTCTGTAATATCCAACAAGCGAGAAGCAAGAGTTTTATCTCTATTTACAAAAAGTAGATTCTCTTCTACACTCATGTTTGAAAAGAGTGCATAATCTTGAAAGACAAAACCTATCTCTCTTTTTTGAGGTGGAGTATTAATCTTGGAATCTAGCCAAATTTTATCACCTATTTTTATCTCTCCTCTTGCATCTTCCAACCCTGCAAGTATTCTTAAAAATGTTGTTTTTCCACTTCCACTTTTTCCACTTAGAGCAACAAAATCATTCTCATCTATTTCAAGATTAATATCCAAATTCATCTCTCCACTACTACCATGAAGCCTCTTATTTAACTCTATTTTCA
>Ga0256914_1001993_pt1 | contig 17477 bp, 10 predicted proteins | sample HulkmetaG_FD_191571 | JGI IMG/M metagenome (GOLD analysis project Ga0256914, IMG submission 191571) | Hydrothermal chimney microbial communities from Main Endeavour vent field at the Juan de Fuca Ridge, Pacific Ocean - Hulk | ecosystem: Environmental > Aquatic > Marine > Hydrothermal vents ... | reverse complement strand
CCCAACTGGGATTCGGAACGCCCTCCCACCACAAACAGGGTTACCAGCTGGGGCATGGTCATTAACTTTTCGTTACGAATTACAATGATGGGCCAGAGCACTTCGTTCCAGGAAGTCATGAAGGTAATGATGCCCACCGTAACCAGAGCGGGCACGGAGTTGGGCCAGAGGATGCGAAAGAGGATCTGAAATTCCGAGCATCCATCAATGCGTGCCGCATCAATTAAATCCTGCGGAATGGTCATAAAATATTGTCGGAACATGATGATGGCAAAAGCGCTGAGCAGGTAGGGAACAATTAATGCCAGGTAACTGTCCACCCAGCCAAATTTCACCATCAAAATATACTGGGGAATCAGTGTAATTTGAAACGGCAGAGTCATGGTAAAAATGATAATGTAGAAAATCAGGTTGCGACCTTTGAAGCGCAGGCGAGAAAGAGCGTAACCCACCATGGAGCTGAACACCAGAACACCGACCGTGACGCTGAAGGAAACAATCAGGCTGTTCAGTAAAGAACGAAAAATAGGGATTTTTTCCACCACCTGCTGATAATTGTGCAGGGTCAGGGCGGAAGGAAACAAAGTCAGTCGCCCGATTTCCGATTCAGGTGCCAGGGAAGCAAACAGCATCCATAAAAACGGATAGGTGAATGCCACTGCTCCCACAAATAAAATTCCGTACAACCCGATTTTTTTAATCACTTTCACCTGAATCCCTTTTTTTCACTCACCCGAAAATACCGCTTATACTGCTATTAAAGAAACACCGAGCAATCATGAAGCGAATACCAAAATTCCAGGAAAAATCTGCCGTATATATTCATTCGCGAAAACAGCGAAAAATCAATGTGTTATGCTCCCCCTCACCCTCCTGAAATCAGGTCTGACAAACTTTTAACCGCACCACCAATTGCACACCTGTTCATGAGATAAAACCCTCAGTACTCATTCTACTTCCCCATCCTACATTTCATCTATTTCCTTATCCCCCTTATTTCCCCTTCTTTCCCTACTCCCTTTCCACAAACCGCTTCTGTAAGAACACCACCATCAAAATTAATGCGGCAAAGAAGAATCCCAGGGTAGCGGCATAACCCATGTGGTAGAAAAAGAAGCCCTGCTTGTAAATGTACAACACCGCCGAGAGGGTGCTATTTAACGGTCCGCCTCCGGTCATCACATACGGTTCAATAAACAGAGAAAATCCGCCAATGGTGGAAAGCACCACCACCATAAAAATGGTGGGATTAATCATGGGCAGGGTAATATACCAGAACTTCTGCCAGTGAGTGGCGCCCTCCAATTCGGCGGCTTCGTAATAATGGCTGGGTACACTCTGAAGCCCGACCAGAAACAACACAATGTACAGACCCACATTTTTCCAGGTTGCCATCAGTGCAATGGAGGGCATAGCCAGTTTGGGACTTACCAGCCAGGGTACGCGGCCCAGCCCCAGTTTGACCAGTAACCGATTCAGCAAACCGGTATCGAATCCGTACAATTGCTGCCATAACACAGTGACCACCACACCGGAAACCACAACCGGCAGGAAGTACGCCGCACGGAAAAATCCCCGCAACCGAATTCGCTGATTAAGCAATTCGGCAAAGAACAACGCCACAGCAATTTGTAAAGGAATGTGGATAATCAAAAAAATTAGCGTATTCCCCAGAGATTTGAAAAACAAGCGGTCATGAAACAGGCGGTCGAAATTGCCCAATCCCACAAATTCCATAGGCGAAATGATATTCCAGCGGTGAAAAATGAGTACAAACGAAAATACTACCGGAAACAACACAAACAACAAAAAGTGCAGTACATAAGGCGACACCATCACATAAGGAATCAGTTGTTTCTTCAACTTCCGTTTCATGCGGCTCGTCCGTTATTTTAACAATAGCTGCGCTGCGGTGGCGGCATCGTGAATCGCCTGTTCCGGGGATTTGGTGCCGTACACCACACACGCTTCAAATTCCTGAGAAATGGCATCAAAAATTTCCTTCAATACCGGGGAATTGTCTGTTCCCCGGATATACCGCGCCTGCCGGGCAAAGGGCAGCATGCGAGGGTGAGCCAGAAAATAGGCCATAAACCGATCGCTGGAGAACAAATCCCTGCGTCTGGGTAGCTGACGTGTCATTTCCAGCAAACGGAAGTCATTCTTCTCACTCAACATAAACTTCACAAATTCCACCGCCTGTTGCGGTCGCGTGCAGGTGTTAAAAATGACGATATTTTTCGGATCGCAGTACGTGTACACCGGCCCTTCGCACTCATCGGGTCGGGGTACGGAAGTAAAGGCATATTCGAAGCCTTTCGGTTTAAAGCGTTCCACATGCATGATATCCCACGGACCGGTAATTCGTGTAGCAATGATGCCGGAGAGAAACGCATCCTGCCGGGCAGAAAGCTGTTCCCGGGGGAAGTAGTTTTTCTCGAACAGGGTTTTCAGAAAACGGAACACTTCCACGGCATGGGCATTTTCGAACATCACTCGATTCCCCCGAACCAGCGGTGCCCCACCGGACGCTGCCAGGTAGAGCGGGTAAAAATCGAACAACCGTTGCCACCAGGTGACCGAAACATTGGTATAACCAATCCAGTGGTCCACATACCCGTCTCCGTCAGCGTCCCGGCTGAACCGGCGCGCGGCCTCCAGATAACGGGAGTAGGTTTGCGGCGGCCGCGGAAAACCGATTTCCCGCAACGCCTTTCGATTATAAATCATCATGATGGGATTCATTTTCCAGGGAATCTGATAAATATGCCCGTTTTCCGCAGTTACTTCCTGGAGGGTGGCGCTGTCGCAGCGTTGACGGAGAAATTCCAGAAAACCGGGAATAGTGTCCAATGCAACCAGCACACCGGAGGAAGCATAAAATGCCACATCGCCCTGCCACATGTTGGAATAGATATCCGGAGTGGTTTTCCCCACCACCGCAGCCAGGATCACCTCTTCGCTGGATTGTCCCTCGGGAACCGGCTGAGTTTTCACCGGTACGTCGGGATGCAAGCGGTTCCAATCCGCCACCACCGCGCGGGCAAACTCTATCTCGTAATTGTTGTTGGAGGACCAATACACAATGGCCTGCTCCGCAGACTGTTTTTCGCGATGACAACCTATCAGAATAAAAAAAATGACCCCCAGAAAAATGCGGGGTCCTATCCCGGTTATCCAGAACCTTTGCCTGATGTTGCCCTCCATGTCAATCGTTTTTTGTTCTCCTTTCGTTCGTGGTCGAATCAATCCCCTCCACCAGACGTGCTCCGCAGGAGGCGATATCAAATGCTAACAGCTACTGCTAAAACATCATATTAATGGAAAACCGCTGGGAATTCTGTAACCGTCCGAAATCGGCATATGCGTAATCGACGGTTACCTTAAAATTTCCCAGAAATCGCACAGCAAAACCGGCACCCAGGGTAAATCCTTCTTCACTATCTCGCTGAAACAGGTTACGATATCCCCCGCGCAGGAAAAACAGCTCGCGAAATGCATATTCCATTCCCACATTCATGCTTTCGGTATTATTGATGGGATGCATGGCTTCGGTGGCCAGAGTCAGGCGGTGCCGGGTGTTGTTCAGCACCTCCATTGCCACCCCCACCTGGAAATTGAGCGGTAGGGGCCATTTATCCGTCTTCAACTCCGCAAATATACGTTCGTTATTCCCCAGATGGTAGGGATCGATATCATGATACACCAGCAGATCATCACCTTCCAGACGCATATCGGTTCCGAAATTAGTGAGCGCTGCACCGATGCGCATACCGTAAAATCCGGTGGTAAATAGCGTTCCGATGTCCAGGGCAAAACCGCGCGAGCTCTCCTTCCAGATGCGCTGGTGAATGTATTTGGCATTAAATCCGATGGAAAACCGGTCCGTCAGATTAAAGGCATAGGAGATAGCCAGCGCCAGATCGCTGGCATTGAAGTATTCGCCGGTACCTTCGGGCTGGTCTTCGGTGCGCACTTTCATGTCGTCCATACCCAGACTGGTAATGCTACCGCCCAGGGTTCCAAAACGCCCTAACGGAAGGGTGGCGCCCACAAAATCGTAGCGAATATCAGCAATCCAGTTGGTGTGGACGAACAGTAATTCCGGCCGTTTCAATCGCGCCACGCCGGCGGGATTCCAGTACAGGGCACTGGCATCGTTGGCAGTGGAAACGAACGCGCCCCCCATGCCAATTGCCCGGGCACCTACCCCGATTTCCAGAAAAGGAGCAGCGGTGGTGCCCACATTGGACACTTTACTGCTGTATTGCGATAGCCCCGAAACACTCCACAAAAGTAACAGACTCAGAACAAGGGAAATGGCTTTCATACCGCTTACCTGTTCGTTTTCATGTTTACATTTTACCGGATTCCATCCGTTTTACCGGCTAAATGAATTTATTTAATAATGGCAAACTTCCCGATTTTCTCACCTACCCCCGGAGCATCCACATGGTAGATGTAAATTCCATAGGCAATTTCCTGTCCGTCCTTATTCAGCATATCCCAGGCTTCCTGTCCGTTCTCCAGCGAACTGTTGTGTTCGATGGTATCCACCAGATACCCCCGCAGGGTGTAGATGCGAATGGTACACTTTTTGGGCAGATGGATAAAGTAAATCCGCCGCTCACCCCGTCCGAAACGATAGGGAGAATTGGGTTCCCAGGCAGCCGTAACCACATAGGGATTGGGAACGACAGCAATCTGATCCATATCGCTTTTCGCTTTTTCCACATCGTAGCGCTGACCCCGTACAGTAAACTCGATACGGTCGCCGGTGCGGAACGGCTTTTTGGTGGCGATGCGGAAAATATCGCCCGGTTGTGGCGGCACCATGTGATCCACCGTGGTATCCGCCTCAAAATAGAGCCGCCAGGAAGTTTTGATGTGTAACGGATTACTCGGTCTGGGATCGGGTACCCAGATAATGGCACTTTCCATCTGCTCGTCATCCGGATAGTACGGACTGAGCGTGGAATCGGGATTATCAAATTCCAGGAACATAAAATGAGCGGCAGAATCCTCCGTAACGTTGTATATGGAAAATTTAGTCGGCACATCCGGCGGGAACAGTACATTCTCCGCAGTATCGATTATCTGATCGGAAAAGGTTACCTCGAAATCTGCAGGATAGTTGATATTGAAATTCAATGCGGGATTGGTATTGGAGAAGCGGCTGTCCTGATTCACTCGCCATTTGTAGGTGGAAGAACCCACCAGCCAGCCGGTGTTGTCGTAATCCAGATCGCAGGCATCATTATGGATGGTTAGCACAAAGCCATCCACCAGTGGAGACTGGCTGTCGCCATCAATCCACAAGGTATCCGTTCTGGGAATTTTCTCTCCGCCGGTAATATCATATATCACATAGTACGAATTCCCTTCGTTGTGGAAGAAAGAAGTATCACCGAACTCAATGGAATAGGTATGCCCATCCCGTACGGAATCGGGAATGAGAAACTCCAGATTCACCTCGCCGGTGCCCACGGTTTCCCGGACAAAATCGCCCACTAATTCGGGCGGTACATAGCCGGCAACCGGCGCCGAGGGGGTGACCACTGCTGTGTTAATATCTACCTGCACATTCCCGGAAATATCCTTCTGAATTTTACTGGTACACTCCGCGGGAGCCAATCCCACCAGCGTACCGGTTGCACTGGTATCCACCAGACCGTGATCGTAAGATACCACTGCGTAGTAGTACGTTTGTCCGTTTTTCACATCGGTATCCACATAGTAATGGGACAAGCCGGTATTGTTTCCCAGATTGAAATGAACACCCGATACATCGATGGGATGCAGACCGCTCCATTCATTTTTCAAATCGAACTGAGCGATGGGTTTGCGGAAGGTTAACCGCCCGTAGGCATCGGTGATAAGTCGGGTTTCCAGAAATTCCGGTTCGGTACTGCGGTAAATCCGGTACCCTTCAAAATCGTATTCCTGCAGGAAGGGATCCCAGGAGCGTTCGGCCCGGTCATCCCATACCAGAATTACCCGATTATCTCCCGGAATCACCGCCTTGAGTCGCGGTTTTTCCGGTGGTTTGGCAAAGCGATAATCGGCATTATAAATTTGTTGAATGGTTTTCTTGGTCAGCACCAGATCATCTTTATCTTCTCCGAACAGCAACGCCATGGAATAATTTTCGGTCTGCCCTGCTTTCAGGGGAAAAGGACCGGAGGAGAAGAACATCCCCAGATTGGCGGTTACTTGATTGCTATGGGGTGGTGGCGCGGAGCGAAACACTTCCCAATCCTGCTCCTCATTCCACAATTCGTAAGTATGAACCGGAAAGATGCGGAAACCGGTTAACCCAATCTGGTCCGACTCATCTTTGTCGGTGTAATCGAAATCTGGTTCACCGGCTGTGGGGATTCCGTCTCCTTCGCCCACATCGGGTCCTGGATAACCAAAATCGTTGGGACCCAGCCCGTCTTCGCCCACATCATCATTCAGCGGTTCTCCCTCGTCCCACTGACCGTTCTGGTTTACATCGGTGTAGGGTTTCCAGTCGCCATCTTCATCACCGCTCCAGTGAGGTGCGGGAGGATGCCCGAAATAGGCTTCGTATTTCACCGGATCCACACCGTAGGGATATTCGCTCAGCCAGGTTCCCGGGCCGGAATCGCGCCGTTCGTCCACGATGCCATCATCGTCGTTATCCACTCCGTCATCGGCAATGCCGGGACTCTCCAGAAAGGCGAAACCCGCCACTCCTACCGGATGCCAGTGTCCCGGGGAACCAAATCCATCGTAATCCCATGCCCAGGCAATGTCCAGATAGGTGTCGTAATCACCGGTATCGTCCGAGGAATCGTCCGTCCCCCCAATCCCCCAATCAATGTAAAAACAGTAGTAGGTGCTATCGTAATTGTACTTGCCCTCGTTGGTGATGAAGTACACAGCAAAAATCACGTCTTCGGCCAGCACCTGCGACCACTGAAAATAGCGCGCAGCCACTTCCAGACCCATTCCCCGACGATCGGGACGCGCCGGATCGGGATAAAAATCCCATTCCTCATCGGGATCGTCATCAAACACAAAATACGTTTCCAGATCGGCATTGCGCACACCTTTTCCGAAGAAGCCATTCCAGTACACCAGATCGTCCACCAATCCGTTGCCATCATCATCCTGGTCGTTGCGCACCTCGTTGGGATTTACCCAGCCGTCCGGTTTATCCGGCCAGTAGTCCGGCCAGGTAAGCGGATCGTTGCTCATCGCAGGGCTGTTTCCTTCTTCGTTAAAATAGCCGGGAAGCGGACCCCAGCCCCACAGCTCGTCGTGTGGTCCTTTGTCCACAAATTCCCGGTACTGGGTTTCCATGGGATGGATAACGTTTCCGTTGTTGTCGATGGCGCGTCCCTGAACAATTAACGCCACACCATCCACATACTGATGGCCGGTACCTTTGGGCCATTCCCCGGAAGGGGAATCCGGCCAGTGAGCAATTTCGCCCCAGTTAATAAAGATGGTGCGTACCAGGTTGCCATCCATAATTCCCTGGCGACGCAACTCGGTGTTTCCCACGTTGGGATCCGGGGTTCGTTGTGCCCACCCACTCCGGGCGAACACCCAAACCATACAGGCAACCAGCAACGTTTTCCATGACAATCGTTTCATTGTCATCCTCGTGATTAAAATCTAAGTTCCAGTCCAATTTGCACCCGGCGCGGTTCGGAATAAAAATCGGGTCGAATGAAGTACTGATCCAGGGTGTTTAACCCGCGGGGACGCAGCCCGCCCACATACAATGGAGCCAGGGTATATCCCGCGCGACCGGTATCGGTAAACACGTTCCTCTCGTTCAGCCGATCCAGCAAATTGTAGATTCGGGTGAAAAAACTGTACTCCATCCCACCCCATTTAAACACTTTATTGAAATACAAATCGATGTAGAATTCATCCGGTTTGCGCCCACTGTTTTCCACGGCTGTTTGTACATTCTGGAAGGTGGGGGTGTACGGCAGACCGGTACCATAACGCATAATCAGCGTCAGGGCAAATTTCCCCGGTGTCCCCAGGGTCAGTGTAGCATTAATCTGATGCCGACGATCCCAGTTCAGCGGAACCAGTTGCTTTTCCGTTTGTTTGGGCGGATCGCTCTGAGCATCTAAAAAGGCGGTATTGGGATCCGAAGCGTTTCCCTTGGCAATCTGGTAGGTGTAGTCCACGCTTCCGCTAATTCCGTTGGAATATCGCTTTTCCAGCTCCAGGGTAATACCGCGGACAAACCCATAATCCCGGTTAATGTAACGCGCATATTTTATTCCCTGCTGGGTTTCCAGCACCTGTGTCCCCAGCAGGTTGCGGATGTCCTTGTAATAAGCCGTCACGGTCAGCCCAAACATACTTCCCACCTGCTGCTGAAGCCCGATTTCGTAAATCACCGTTTTCTGCGGTTTCAGCTCGGCATTTCCCATGGTGTTAATTAGCGATTGCGGCGGTGGGGAGGGAGTTCCCTGCAACGGAAATACATCGAACTCGGGGTTGGTGTACAGATAGAAGAAATTGGGCACCTGGAAGAAATGACCATAGGAAACGTGAATGACCCCTTTTTCGGAAATGGGATAGGCAATACCCAATCTGGGACTCACCTGCCAGCTGCTTTCGGCTTTACGCATGGGGGATTGGGAGGGGTTGGAGAAATCCACCGGCACCTGTCCATCGGGATCGAAATAATCGAAGCGAACACCAGCATTCACAATCATGTAGGTAAATTCCATTTTGTCCTGAAGGTAGGCGGAAAACTCCAGCGGATGGTGCAGATACATGTTATTATTGAAGGAAGTGATGGGCGCCATGCGATCGGGGTCTTCCGGAATCACTTCATATTCGTGAAGCCACAGGCGGTGTCGGCGCACCTGTGCACCTCCTTTGAGCTGATGGGTGTTGGTCACCTGACTGGTGAGTTCTGCTTTAATAAGATGGCTCATGGTACTGCGATGGAATTGCCACATCTGCTGACCACCGGCCAGAAAAGCATTGGCCCCGGTTAACTGCAATCGCGAAGCGGGAACATACCGGGGATCGAACCGATCTTCGTACACGTACTGGTCGTACTCCGTGTAAAAGTAAGAATAGCGCACATCCATAAAAGTGCGTGCACTGAACACATGGTTCCAGTGTGTCAGCGCCGTCACGCTCTGCTGAAAGCGTTTGTAATCGCCATCCGGATTCAGGCGAAATCGGTGATCGTATTCCCGCCACTGGCGATTCTGGTAAATTCCGTCCACAGATATTTTATCCGTTCCGGTTAAACGGTAAGTCAGTTTCAAATCTCCGGTCAGGCGCCGGGAGGGATTCATGGACACTGCCTTTGCCCGATGAATGAGATCCTGTGCCAGTTGCTCGCTGAAAGGATAGCGTACCCCATGACTCTCCACAATTCGGTCTTCCGGGTCATCCGGACTGAAATCTGAACTATCTGTGGGGAGAAAAACTTCCTTTCCGTAAATGTAACCGGCATTTTCGTAGTAGCGTCCGGAGAGGAAAAAATTCAACTTCTTCCCGAATCCGGGAACCGGACCGCTAAGGTTCCCCTGCAAATTGAATATGGGATTGAAATCCTTGATATTCCAGAAGATATCGTCGTGCGTGCTGAGATAATCTCCTCCGTAAACACTGAGATCCCCAGTAAAATGGTCCGTACCGTCCTTGGTCACAATATTCACCACACCGGACATAGCCTGCCCGTACTCCGCATTGAAGGTACCGCTAATGACAGTCAGTTCCTGGATGGCGTTGTTTTCCATCTCGATGGCGTAGGAACCGGAGTACACGTCGTTCACCGGCACGCCATCCACCATATAAGCCACCTCTCCCAGCCGTCCGCCACGGAAGTGTCCGTCTATGACCCCGGCCTGCAAATTGACCACATCAGAGAATGTTTCCACCGGTAGCGCTTCAATTACATCGCTACTTACGGCGGATTCGGTGGAGGTCAGGTCTTTTTTGACCAGTGGCCGCTCAGCTGTCACCTCGATAGCCTCGCCTAACTCCAGGGTGGTTTGCTGTAACTTCATATCCACGTGAGTGGTTTTGTCCGCACTCACCCGCACATTTTTGACTACCATGTCGTTGTAACCAATCATCATGGCCCGCAGGGTGTATGTGCCCGGCGGAATCCCGATAATTAAAAAAGTGCCATCCACATCCGTTGCCGCACCGTAGGTTGTGTTTTCCACCAGTACGTTAACTCCCGGTAACGGCTCCCCGGTGGATGCATCCACAATTCGACCCACAATTTTCCCGGTGGTACCGGCAAAGCTCAGGGACAGAAATATCAGAAGCAGGGCAATGATTTGAACGGGCATATCCCAATAAACTGGTAGGCGGCGCATGGAAAGCCTCCCCGGACTATTGATTCAAATAAATTAACCTTGCTCTATACTAAAGTCGAATGATTTTCTATTTCTGATTATCCTCTGTGTATTTCCTGATTGTTACCCGCGTTCCGGGTCAATTGCGGCAAACACGCGCTATTTCCCCACGGAACCGATCACATGATACGTAAAAGACCTATCTGTTTTCCCTTCCACATGGCAACATCTAAACAACGGTTTCGTAAATACACTTCTCATAAAACCCAAAGCAAAAACGGACTGCTTCGTCCAGAATCATTTCAGAACTTCACATCTGGATATTACGGCCACCCCCCCTCTTCCCAGAGGAAGGGCAGCCAGACATAGGGGACCACACAACAACCAGCAAGAGGTGTTTATTTAATTAACATCATTTTTTTGGTAATCAGGGCATTCTGACCCTTCAGCTGATAGAGATACACACCGGTAGCCACCCGGTTGCCGTAATCATCCAACCCATCCCATACCACCTGATAGGTACCGGCAGGGAGCACATCGTCCACCAGTGTGCGAATCTTTTGACCCAGCATATTGTAGATGTTCAGCTGCACTTTTCCGCGGTGCGGTACCCGATATTCAATCACCGTTTCCGGATTGAACGGATTGGGATAGTTCTGCATCAACTCGTAACTGGAGGCCAGTGTGGTGGACGGTGTTTCCGGATCTTCGATGGAAACCACCACTTCTTTCACCTCTTCGATGGAGAAATCGTCGAACCAGGCGTAGCCGGTGGGGAAGGAAGTGAATCGAGCTCGCATGCTCACTCCCGCCGCATCATCCGGCGCCTTAGCCACCACCACATAGTGCGTCCATCCACTGCTGGGATTGCGCTGATCAATGTAAGCAAACTGATCTCCACCGGTCAAATCCCAGGCCGTGTGCAACGGCGCACGATGGAAGAAAAAGCAAATCCCCATCCGATCGTTGTCACGATCCGGAATCACATTGGTGGGATACCAGTTCGCCCCCGTGTTGATGCTGTCCGTCTTTACCCAAACACCTATCTTGTACCACTTCCCCGGCTGCGCAGGTACCGGCTCACTGTAAAACACCATCTCATCATCCAGCGTGTCCTTCTCCACCATCAATACATCCCAGTTCCCACTGTGCGCTCCCGTATCCTGAACCGTGTTGGCAAACCCAATCTTATCCGAACTCGTCCAGTTTAACCAGCCAACCGGCGTCTCCGCATCCCCGTTGAACACTCCCATCGACCAGGTGCTGTTCGTGTTGCAGTACACATTGTCGAACCATACCGTACCCGTGGCATCCTTGCCCATCACCAGCGAAATCACCACACTGTCCGGCTCACTGGTCACCAGAACACCATCGGTGTACTCCGTCCAATCCTTACTGGCCACACTCTGATCCACCCCCACAAACTTCTCCACTATCAGCGTACCACCACTGTAAAACCGATACCAAACTCCGATCTTCTCATCCTGTGTGCCCGGATTGGTGTTCACACCATCGGTCTTTGCCCAAAACTTCAGATTGTACAGATCGTTCCCAGCCGCATTGTTCCAGTACAATTTGGCATTGTTCACACTCACCCAGCCTACCACATCACCGGTTGCCGAAGGCTTAATCACCTTGAACGAACGCAAACTCGGCAGCGCCTGATTCCAGGGATTCGGAGCCGCTGCATCCTCCGTCCACACCACCGAGGCACCTCCCAATCCGTCGTTCAGCTTGTTCCAGAAATTCGGCGCCCACGTCTCCAGATCACCATTGGGAAGGAGATTGGTTTGGGCCAGGAGGATTCCGGTGGTCAGCAGAATCATCCCGACCAGCAGGGTCATTGCTTGAAAGCGAAATTTCATACAGACCTCCATAATTTAGTTAAACGTTTTACTTAGTACAGCTATTTATGGGACGACAAATTCTTTTCCGGCATTATCGAAATCGTAAGAAATATCAGATGGAACAGGTCGATTGGCGAATGACCAGCTCTACCGGAACCAGAATTTTGTGAGGATTAGAACGTCCTTTTTTCAAAATTTCGGCGATGAGATTAATTGCTTCCACTCCCAGGTCCACTTTGGAGACGCGAATGGTCGTAAGCGGAGGATCCAACGACAGGTCTGCTTCCACATCATCAAATCCAATCAGAGAAATATCCCCGGGGACATTCAGTCCACGCTCTTTGAAGTACTGCAACAAGCCAATCGCCATGGCATCGTTACAGGCAAATACCGCGGTAACATCCCCGGCTTTATCTAACAGTTTCTTCCCCGCCTCATAGCCATACTCTCTGGTTGGCAACGGTTCATCGACCACCACGTACCGGGAATGGTAATCGATACCGGCTTTTTCCAGTGCCATTTTGTACCCCTGAAAGCGCTCGGTGATGCTGGGATGATCCAGGTCGCCCCCTACAAAGGCAATTTTCCGGTGGCGGCACCCGATCAGATGATTGGTGGCCATCAATCCCCCGGCAATATTGTCAATCATCACTGCGGGATAATTTCCCCTGGGGGGCACATAGTCCACAAATACCAGAGGTAAATGGAATTGTTCCAATCCCTCGATGAGCGCCTGGGGAACTTTTCCGGCCAGAATGACCCCTTCCACATTATTTTCCAGCACAAATCGGGGTAATGGATCGTTGTGGGAATAGTTTTCCGGCACTGTGGTGAGCAAGATATAATATTCATGTTCCCGGGCCTGAAATTCGGTACCCAGAAATACCTGAGTATAAAACGGTTCGGAACGGGAGAAGTGATCTTCGGTGAGGATAAATCCGATATTACCACTTTTTTGGGAGACCAACCCACGAGCAAATCGGCTGGGATGGTAATTCAATTCGCGGATTGCTTTCAGGACGCGTTTGCGGGTTTCCCGGGAGATTCGGCTATTATTATGAATCACCAGGGAGACGGTGGCGACGGAGACATTCGCGCGTTTGGCAACATCTTTAATGGTGACAGCCATAGCTCATAGGTTAAACGTTTAACTTGCATTGGGAATATAAGGTATTCTAACTAATTTGTCAAGACCCTTTCTGAGATTTTTTTCATTTTATCTGAATTTCTCTTAATTACCAGTTTTTCCACACGGTTAACCCCTGTTTCTCCCGGAGCGAATTTCCCGCATCTCCCACCTTTTCCAAAAAATTCATCAAACTCCATCACTCCTGTGAGCCAATTTTTCAGGATGATTCCAGAATAATGTGGTTTATTGTTTTGAGAAAACGGAAGGAGTTTATTCCGGCTGGCGAATAACAAACATGCGAATTCGCCGCTGCCAGTCCATTTGTTTGCTTTCCCGTCGGAGCAGTTCCCGGTCAATCTGCACCGGAGGGGCTTGTTGCTGCAATTCCCGATGCAACCGCCGCCGCGCCTGCTCCCAGCGCCATTCATTCACCGTGTGAAATCGCCTCAACCCAACCGGCGCGTTCCGTTTCGCGGAAGAATGTTGAAAAAACGCTCGCACCGAATCCGGCACCTCAACCTCCTGATATTTCTGCTTTAAATAGTACAGGTAGGTTTGTTCCAGCGCAAATTCGCGTACTTCCCGCTTCACCCGGGGATGATTTTCAATCCCTTTACGATAGGCTTCTTTGAGCAAAAATTCATCCCGAACCCATTTCCCCATTTTATTGGAAAGCTGGCGAGGTGTGCGAAACCGCGGTCGATTGCTCACCGGAATTTTTTTCTGGGCATTTAAGAATTCACCCAACGAAATGGTACCACCGCGATAACGAATCAACGGATCGTTTAAATGATTTGCCAGACGTGCGTGGAGCAGATCAATCAGTTCGTTGGTGAACAACAGTGGTGCTTTCAGTGTACCCGAGGATTCCACCTGCCTGGTCATCGTTTCCCACATCAGAGCAAAGGTTTCCGGTACTGGCTGGGGATTCAGACTTCCCAGGTAGTGTGCAATGTACCGGTGTGCGATTTCCTGACTTCGGCGTTGCCGGATGCGCTTTTCCAGTAACGGTTTCTGCCGATTAAATTCGCTTTCGCGGAGCACCATCTGATCCCGGCGATTGAGTAGTTGAATGATGTGAAATCCCCATCGGGAACGAACGGGTGACGAAATCTGAGACAGCGAAAGAGTTAAGGCGGCATTCCCAATTGCTTCGTCCAGATCCCAGATTTTATGCCAGCCCAGGTCACCGCCGTTGCGCGCCAGTATGGTATCCCGAAAAGCAAGCCGGGCAAGCGAATCCCAGCTGGCACCCTGTAACAGCGCCCGATACCACTCCCCCGCCTGCAGCGAATCCGGGGTAAACAAATGTTTCACATGCACTGCCACATTGGCGGCAAAGTATTCCCGACGCAAATCATCCTCGGAAATCTGAATTTGCTTACTTACCACTTCCCGGTACAACTGCCGCAAAATAGCCTGGCGCTGTTCCCAGCGAAGTGCCCGCACAAACAGAGAATCCTGCAACAAACCGTCTCGTTGCGCGCGCAGGTAGGTTAAATAAGAATCGATATAATTCCACAACTCATCCCGCAACGCTTGAAATCCGGTTGAATCCACAGCAAAATTGGGGTCTAACTCATAGAAGCGACGAAACTGGGAAAGAGTGATGATTTCCTGACCCACGTGGGCAATGACCGGTTCCTGGCTTTCTGGCTGTCTGGAGCAGGAAAGCAATACCAGTAAAAATCCCCAGCCCAACCACCATCGTTTCGCGCGGAAAATATCGAACGTCATCTGTCCTGTTCTTCTGACCATGCTTAAAATAAATATAAAAAATTTTTCGGGAAATAATCCACTGTTTTAAAAATGGGTAATTTCATGAACATACTTTTCTATTCATTGAATTTTTTGGGTTTTTTTTCTATATTCACAAATAATCAGGAGAACGAAGCATGGATCGGCGTGAATTCATCAAAAAAAGTTTTCTTATTGGCGCCGGCTTTTCTTTCTTGTCTTCCATGCCTTTCTCCGCTCATCCCTCTGTACCCCGTTCCCGGGTAGTCCAAATTTCCCACTCAAATGTGCAAAAAGGTCGTCACTTCCGGCAGGATGTCCTGACTGAGATGCTCAATCAGGGTCTGGCGAAGCTGTACAGTACCGAACATCCGGACCAGGTCTGGAAACAACTTTTCTCATCCCGCGATGTGGTAGGTATTAAAGTAAATTGTCTGTCCGGAAAACATGGCTCCTCGCACCGGGAACTGGTGGACGTGATCATTGAACAGTTGCAGAGGGCGGGTGTTTCGCCAGGCAACATTATTATCTGGGACCGGCTTAACGCCGATCTGGAGAATGCCGGCTTTCAAATCAACTGGAAAGATCGTAGTAAACCGCTTTGTTTTGGAAACGACGTGGCTGGTTATGACGACCGGCTCTATTTAAACGGCAGCGTGGGAAGTTTAATCACCCGCACCGTAACGCACCTCACCACCGCCATCATCAACATTCCTGTGCTCAAAGATCACGGCATAGTGGGGGTCACCCTCTCCATGAAAAATTTTTTTGGAGCCATTCATAATCCCAATAAATACCATTTAAATGCCGGTAATCCATACGTGGCAGATCTGTACCAGATGGAAATCATTCGCAGCAAAGTGCGTTTAATTGTATGCGATGCACTTGTTGCTCAGTACGAAGGCGGACCTCCGTTTAAACCGCAATGGAGCTGGCCCATGAACAGTTTGTTGCTGGCAGTGGATGGGGTAGCGCTGGACCGTGTAGGTTGGGAGATTATTGAGCGGAAACGGCGTGAGAAACAGTTTCCTTCGTTAAAAAAGGCAGGGCGGGAACCGGTGTACATTCTGACCGCCGGAGAGAAAGGACTGGGTGAGAGCGATTTAAACAAAATTGATTGGCAAACATTAGCGTTATGAAAACACTTCCGGGACAGCCAGTTAAACGGCGCGATTTTCTAACTTTATGCAGTGCGGCCGGTAGCGGCCTGCTGATGGGTAGGCTGGTGCCGGGCATTTCGCTTCCTGATGCTCGGGCAGGGGAAGTTCCCCACACCCACGAAGCCCGCTGGTACGAGAAACTGCCCCATAAAAAAGTTCGCTGTAAGCTGTGTCCCAAGGAATGTACCGTGGATGACCGGGAACGGGGATACTGCGGTGTGCGGGAGAACTGGGGCGGAACTTATTACACACTGGTGCACTCCCGTCCCTGTACGTACCACGTGGATCCCATCGAGAAGAAGCCGCTATTCCACTTTTTGCCGGGAACCACGGCCTTTTCCATTGCCACAGTGGGCTGCAATGTGGATTGCAAATTCTGCCAGAACTGGCAAATTTCGCAGATACGCCCCGAGCAGGCCACCAATCTGGACATGCCACCGGAGAAGGTTGTGCGCATGACCCGAAAATCAGGAGCCCGTTCCATTGCTTACACCTACACCGAACCGGTGATTTTCTCCGAATATGTGTACGATACCGCTCAGGAGGGAAATCGCTGGAAAATTAAAAGTGTGATGATTACCAACGGGTACATTCAGGAACAGCCCATGCGGGATCTGGCGGAAGTACTTTCTGCTGTTAAAATTGATTTGAAAGCATTTAGCGAAAAGTATTACCGGGAAGTGGTGGATGGCGAGCTCAAGCCGGTTCTGGATACCCTGGTACTTTTGCGAAAATTAAACATGTGGACGGAAATTGTCTATCTGGTAGTGCCTACCCTGAACGACAGCGACAAAGAGTTTACCGAGCTGGCGAAATGGATTCGCACCAATCTGGGACCGGATGTACCGGTGCATTTCTCGCGGTTTTATCCCCAATACAAGCTCCAGAATTTACCACCCACGCCACAGAAGACGCTGGAGCGCGCACGGGAAATTGCCCGGGCAGAAGGACTTCACTACGTGTACATCGGCAACATCCCCGGGCACGAGGGAGAAAACACCTACTGCCCGAAATGTGGCAAACGGCTCATTCACCGGGTGGGCTTTTTTGTGGAAGAAAATCGGATTGAACATGGAAAATGCCCTTACTGCGGGCAAGAAATACCCGGTATCTGGAAATAAATATTCCGATTGGGGGACTCCGGACACCGGTTCATGGATAAAAAATCGGAGAACGTAGAGATAGGAGGAGTACTGAAATCGTGAAACGGCTTAAAATGAAGGAGGTTTTGATCATGATGTTCCTGCTATTTTCCATATTATATTCGCAAAAATCCGAT
>Ga0256914_1001992_pt1 | contig 17484 bp, 12 predicted proteins | sample HulkmetaG_FD_191571 | JGI IMG/M metagenome (GOLD analysis project Ga0256914, IMG submission 191571) | Hydrothermal chimney microbial communities from Main Endeavour vent field at the Juan de Fuca Ridge, Pacific Ocean - Hulk | ecosystem: Environmental > Aquatic > Marine > Hydrothermal vents ... | reverse complement strand
AGGAGTACTCCGCCGTCGCCGGCATCGTGCGGGCCGGCGACCACCACGCCGTCCTTGAGCTCGAGGGAGCTTCCGGTTCGGGAGAAACCGGTATGGGCGCCCTCGCCGACCCAGACGTTTGTGGCGATATAGCTCTCGGGCTTGGCGGACACGGTGAGATCCACCGTGCCGCCGGGCTTGATGTACCGCTTGTCCGGCGTGAGTGTGAGGGCCCCGGATGGAGTGGTGTCTCCGGAAAGCAGGAGGGTCATGAGGCCGACCCGAACGGTTCCCGTGAGCTTGTAGGCATGGATCTTGACCCTGTATTTGCCGGGTGCCGGGTTGTTGAGCACCAGGTGCTCGACGGTGTCAAGGGATGACGTGGATTTGTATTCGCCCGTATTGGTTCCGGCCGTGAAGGGGTACTTGTCCAGGTAGAGATCCAGGTCGTGGACTGCGGCGGGCTTGGCGCCCGGCGCGGCGGGAGGATCGTCCCAGGTGAGGACCAGGACGAGCCTGGTGGTTCCCGGGTTTACTGTGAGATCGTAGTAGCCCCCGCCTGTTCCGATCGTGGGCCTGAGCCAGACCCGGATCCAGGGGAAGTTCCCCCCGCCCCTCAAGGCCTTGAGGGCCGAGATCCGGCCCATGCCGTGGGAGTTCAAGTGGGAGGAAGGAAGGTGGCCCCAGCTCCCTTGGGCGGTGGCGTCATCGCGGGTCACCGCCGTGGCCATGGCCCAGGCCCGCATCAGCGGAGCGGACTTCCCCACCGAGGGATAGCGCTCCGCCGTCGAGGCCATGATTCCGGCGACCACCGGGGCGGACATGGAGGTTCCGCACATGGTCTTGTAACCGGTCCGGGTGCCTCCCGCGGTGGACATGGTCACGCAACCAGGGGCGGAGACATTGGGTTTCCAGCGGCCGTCGCCGCAGGGGCCGTGGCTGGACCAGGAGACGATGGATCCGGGGCCGCCCGCCGGGGGTGTGGTCCGGTTCCCGTCGCGGCACATGCCCACGGCCAGGACGTTCTTGGCGACGGCCTCGATGCCGAGTGTTCCGGCTACGTAGTTCTTTCCTCCTATACCCCCGTGGTTTCCGGCGGCGAAGATGTAGAGTTGGTTGTAGTTGAAGACCTCGGCGTCGCAGATCCGGGCGTCCGCTTCGGAGCCGATCCAGAAGGCGGGCTGGGTGCAGTTGTTCAGGCAACCCGCGTGGCCCCAGGAGTTGGTGACGACCACCGGCCTGGGGGTCACGTGATTCCAGGGGTCTTTATAGTCCTGGCGCATGTGGAAGAACCCCTTGCTGGTGAGGCCTTTCACGAGGAAGAGCCTGTGGGTGGCGGGCCCCGAGCCAAGGTAGGGTGAGATCCCGCGGTACTTGATCTGGGCCTTTCCCTCGCCGCAGATCGTGCCCAGGACATGGGTGCCGTGGTACCCGGTGCTCTTCTCGTCGCAATATACGCTCCCGCATCCTCCGGTCCAGTAGTTCCAGCCGACGGCCTGCTTGGAGAGGTCGACGTGGCCGTTGTACCCGCCGTTGGCGAGGTGGAAACCGGAGTCGATCACCCCGACCGTCACCGTCGTGGCCTTGTAGATCTCCCGGAAGTAGTCCGCTCCCACCTGGGGGATCACCCTGTCGTGCATGAGCACCGCCTTGGGGCGCCACTCGAGAAAGGCGACGAAGTCCAGGTCCACCAGTTTCAGGATGGTCCAGGCGTCGGCCTCGGCCTCGTAGGACTGGATCTCTTCCCGGTAGTCCTTGATCTTGACGCCGAGTTTCTCGAGTCTCGCCTGGATCTTCCCGTGGGTCTTCCAGCTCCATCCTGCGTAGGCCGGGTCTCCCTTCCGCTGCTCCCTGCCGATGGTGGCCAATTCTGGAAGGGGACCCATCACCTTCTCGCTCTCCGGACCGAGGTCGCTCTCGAAGAGGTCGATGTAGATCGGGATGTCCCTCCCAGCCGGGGTTTCCGACATGACGGAATCCAGGGCGGGGTGGATCTTTTGCGTGGGCTGGGCGAAACCCACCCAGCGCACGCAAGGCATGGCCGCGAGTTCGCCCACCAGGTGGACGGGAATCCTGGCGGCGTAGGAATTGTTGGGGTGGTAGAAGAGGAGTTTTACTCCAAGAGCCCGGACGGAACGTTTCTTGGCCTCCGTGATCCTCCCCTGGAACATCACGTAGGCATAGGTGAAGGCCTGGTCTTCTCCGTTCCTGGGGCCCCGCCGGATCCTATCGGCCAGGGCCGGATCGACTCTTTCCCCCGAAGGGGGCCGGTGGAGTCCGCCGGCGAAGCCGAGGAAGTAAGGATTTCCCAGGTATTCCCGGGGCGTTTCCTTCCCGCCCTTTTCGAAGGAGTAGGGTTCGTCGGGAAAGGTCTGGGATCCGGGGGGAAGGATGACGGCCCTGGCGGGCCCGTCGGTGGCGGAGATGGCTCCGGATGGAGCGGGCTGCCTGGGGGGGGAGGCCGTCCAGAGGGGACGGCGGGTCTGTCCGGGAAGGGCGAGGGGGACGAAGGGGAAGAGAAAGAGGAGCAAGAGGATTCGTTTCATGATTCCGTCTCCACCGGGAAAAGGGGGCCGTTCGAGGGAGGGAAGTCCCTCCCGGGAAGAGAGCGGGAAAGGGAGGCGGAACCGGACAGGAAAGAGCAGGGGAAGCCGGCAGGGACGGGCCTATGTCTCTTTCCAGGACATAGGGCCCCTTTTCGTTATAAAAGTCCACCCGGCAGAAAACTGCACGTTATAAAAGTTCTCCCGGCAGAAAACAGCAGCCGGTGAGGAGGCCGGCGGCGAGGTTGATGGTTTTGACGAGGAGGAAGTCTTTCCGGGAGGTGGCGAGGAGGGGAAGCATGCCGTGGCCGTCCTGGACTATGGAGCTGGCCAGGAGGACGGCGAAGGGGAGATCCCCCTGGGCATAGAGGAGGACGAAGACCAGGTGGGGCCCCGATTCCGGGATGATCCCCACCAGGCAGGCCAGGAGGAGGGCCGCCCAGGGGCCGTAGGACTGGTGGAGCAGGGTCTCCAGGTCGTGGCGGAAGAAATAGATGAGGACCATCGTGCCCAGGGTCCAGAGGAAGATCCTTGGCGCGTGGATCCGGACCACGTGGTTCCAGAGGTGCTCTTCCAGGAAGTGGTCCGGCACGACCAGGACCACCAGGAGCCCCAGGGTGGTGAGAATGCCCAGGGTGATGCTGGCCCACTCTTCCTTTGGGCCCACCTGGCCGGCCAGGTGGGCGGCCAGGAAGAGGACCAGGGCCGTGGCCATGGTGCCCCTGGCGGGGGAACAGTGCTTGAGGTGGTCCAGGATCTCGGGCCAGGTCAGGGGAGGGAGGGTGTCCTCGTCGTGGAAGGGGATCTCCTTGTACTTCTCCTCCGGGGCGAGGTCTTTCTTCTTGAGGAAGAAGTCCGTCAGGATTCCAGCCAGGAGACCCACGGCCACCTGGATTCCCAGGAGGAGGAAGAAGGGGCCGGGAATGCGGGCCAGCATGACGAAGGCCTCGTCTCCGCTGGTGACGATCATCCCCGCCACGAGGGCTCCCAGGGAGAGAAGGCGGTGGGTGAAGAGGGTGACCAGGGCGAAGGCCCCCAGGCAGCCGGGACTTCCCGCAAGGACGATGGCCAGCAAGTACTGGCGCCAGGCCTTTCCCCGGATTCCTTTCTGGAGCGCTCCCTTGGTCCGGACGTTCAGGTATTCCACCAGGAGCATCATCACCGCAACGAAGGCCGTGACGAGGACGGCGTCCTGGATCACCCCCACCAGCCCTCCCCCGGCGTGGGCGTGGGGTTCCCTGCCGAGACCGAGCAGAAGGAAGAGGGAACTCATGGGGGCCCATTAAAACGGGAGGGATCCCCCTTTGCACCGCCGCCGGGGATTTTCTTTCCCCGGGATCGACTCCTCCTGGAGAGAAGGGACTCTCCCCACGGGCAGGGGCTTCCTAGACCTTCGAAGCGGGATGCCGGTCCTTTCGGGGCCGGCCTCGAGCCTTCTTCGAAGGGAGGGGGCTTCCAGGAAAGAGGAGCTGAAAAGCCTGGTCCACCTTCTGGACCGGGTGGATCACCAGGTCCTCCAGGGCCTCCTTGGGAACCTTCTCCAGGTCGGGGAGGTTCGCCTTGGGGAGGATCACCTCCTGGACGCCCATCCTTCTTGCGGCCAGAAGTTTTTCCCTGATTCCCCCCACGGGAAGGACCTTCCCTCTCAGTGCGAGTTCCCCCGTCATGGCGAAGCCCGGAGCCGGGGCCCTTCCGCTGAAGGCCGAGGCAAGGGCCGTGGCGATGGCCAGCCCGGCCGAGGGTCCGTCCTTGGGCACCGCCCCGGCGGGGAAGTGGATGTGCAGGTCCCTCTTGTGGAAGGCCTCTTCCGGAATGCCCAGGCGCCCGGCCCTGGAGCGGACCAGTGTATAGGCGGCGTGGACCGACTCCCGCATCACCTGGCCCAGGAAGCCGGTGACGAAGAACTTGCCCTGGCCGGGAACGAGGAGGACTTCCACCTCCAGCAGGTCTCCCCCGGAAGGGGTCCAGGCCAGGCCCAGGGCGGATCCCACACCCCCGGAGGGGGCCCGGGAATCCCTCCTGAACCTGGGCGGCCCCAGGATCTCCTTCAACTGCGGGACCCCCACCCGGAGGGTCGCCCCCGGGGATTCCATCCGCTTCACCGCCACCTTTCGGGCCACCTTCTCCATGATCCGGGCCAGGTTGCGGACTCCCGCCTCCCTCGTGTAGTGGCGGACGATCTTCTTCAATGCCTTGGGGGTGACCCGGGCGGCGTGCTCTTCCAGCCCGGCCGCCTCGAGAGCCCTGGGCAGGAGGAAACGCCCGGCGATGGCCGTCTTCTCTTCTTCGGTGTATCCGGGCAGGGGAATCATCTCCATCCGGTCCCGGAGCGCCGGGGGAATGGCCTCGGCCGAGTTGGCCGTGGCCAGGAAGACGACCCCGGAGAGGTCGAAGGGCATGCCCAGGTAGTGGTCGGTGAAGGCCTTGTTCTGTTCGGGATCCAGGACCTCCAGGAGGGCCGCCGCAGGGTCGCCCTGGTACCCGACTCCGAGCTTGTCCACCTCGTCGATCAAGAAGACCGGATCCTTGGCCCCCACCTTCCTGAGGCCGTCCAGGATCCTCCCGGGAAGGGCTCCCACGTAGGTCCGCCTGTGGCCGCGGATCTCGCTCTCGTCCCGCATCCCTCCCAGGGCGATCCGGTAGTAGGGTCTGCCCAGGGCCCGGGCCACGGCACGCCCGAGAGAGGTCTTTCCCGTCCCCGGAGGACCGATGAAGCAGAGGATCGTCCCCCTTCCCGGGCCGCGGAGCCTCATGACGGCGATCTCCTCGGCGATCCTCTCCTTCACCTTCTCCAGGCCGTAGTGGTGGGCGTCCAGGATGGTTCCGACCTCCTCGAAGGGGGGCGGGTCGGCCAGGGTCCGGTTCCAGGGAAGTTCCAGGACGAAATCGAGCCACCCCCGGATCACACCCGCTTCCGAGGAGGCGGAGGGAAGGGTCTCGAGCCGCCGGGCCTCCTTCTCCACTTCCGCCAGGGCGTATGATGGGAGGCCGGCCTCCCGGGCCCGCTCCACGTATCGCCTCGCCTCCCCTTCTCCTTCGCCGAGCTGTTCCCGGATCTCCGCCATCTGGTGGCGGAGCCAGCTCTCCCGCCGGCTCCGTTCCACCCGCTCCCTCGTGCGCTGGATCAGTTCGCTCCGCTGGACGGCGTCTTCCACCTTCGCGGCCAGGAGGTCGCAGACGACGGAAAGGCGCTCCTCCGGGTCCTCGGAGAGGAGAAGGCGCTTGCGGCCTTCCGTGTCGAAATCCAAGGCGGCCGCCAGGTAGTCGGGGAAGGCCCAGGGGGTCTCCCTGTTGCGCCCCAGGATCTGGGCGAGCTCGGGCGGAAGGGTCTCGTCGGTGGAGACCAGGGTCTCCAGGAGCTGGAAAGCCTTCTCCACCAGGTCCTCCGCAAGGGGGGTGAGCCGGGCTTCCTCCTTCACCTGGAGGATTTCGCCTTCCAGGATCTTCCCCCGGGCCCGGACCTTTCGGAGGCGGACCCGGGACTCTCCCCGGAGGAGGACCTGGAATCGCCCCTTCCCAAGGCGGGTCCTTCCCAGGATCCTTGCCTGGACCGCCACTGGATGGAGGTTCTCCGGCGAGGGGGGGGCCTCCGGGTCCTCGAGCAGGGCCAGGACCAGGATTCCCTCGTCCCCTTCTTCTCCCCCGGAGGCCCGGTCCAGGAGTTCCTTGCCCTCCCGGCCTTCCAGGGCCAGGTGGGTGACGGAGAAGGGCAGGACCACGACGGAGTCCAAAGGGAGGATCGGGAAGGTCTTCCTTCCCTGGAGTACGGCGGTCCTTCTCGGCATGAAATCAGCCCCCTTTTCCGCTGGGATCTCCCCGCCGGCCCTTGCGGGCCTTTCCTCCACCTTTTAACGGCCTTCACCGGGCCCGATCTTTTGGGGTCCTGGGCCGGGGGGAGGGGATTCCCGGGAAAAGTGTCTCCATCAGGCTCGCGGGGGACCGGGTGGTTCGAAGGGGCCGGAATTGGTTCCGCCTGGAAGGTCCCTTGGGATGGATGCTTACTTGTTCTTTCCCGTCTTGAGCCGCCCCTTGGCGGGTTCGGCCCGGGGAGGAGGGACGGCGGGGCGGCGCCGGCGGGGGGGATGGAACCTCCAGGGGCCTTTCGGGAGCTTCTGAAGGAGTTCCCTCAACTTCCGCGCCGCCAGGGGAAAGGCCCTCTTCTCGTAGAGCTTCCGAACGGGAGGCCAGTCCCTCCTGGCGAGGATCCCCGCCCCGGCCATTCCCCTTCGTTTCATGAGGACCGAAAGGAAGTTCATGAACCTGTCCATGGTCCTCAGGAGGTTCGCCAGGCCGGCCGGGTCCAGGGCCGAGAGCCTCTCGGGAGAAAGGAGCAGGCCGATCTTCTCGGGGATGCCCCAGGGGAGGCGGAAGAAGAACCTGGCTCCCTTCCGACCCGGGCCGGCGTATCTCCTTCCCCTCCCTTGAAGGGAACGGATGAGGGAATTCAGCCTGGCCTGCACCTTCCTCAGCTCGGCCTGGACCTGGGCGGCCTCCCGTTTCTTGCCTTCCCTGCGCAGGGCGTGGAGCTGGCGGCGGAGTTGCTCCATCCTGGCGCCGAGTTTCCGGGCTTCCTGGAATCGCCTTCCCGAGACGAGGCCTTTGCGCTTCACACCCAGGGAGAAGGGCCGGGTCCGGGCGAGCTGGGGTTTCAGGGCCTCGATGGCCCGGCGCAGCTCTCCCACTTCCTTCTCGAGCCGGCCCACCTGGGCCGGCGGGGCGCCCTTCTTCCTCACCTGGAGGAGCTGGCCCTTGAGGGTTTCCAGTTTCTTCCTCAGGAGTGTGATCTTCCTGAGGAGGGCCTCTCTCCTCTTGAGATCGCCGGCGTTCCTGTCGAGCCTCTTCAGGTCCCGCCGGGCCTCCCGGGCCAGGCCTTCCCGGGAGAGGATGGCCAGGACCTTCTTGGCCTCCTCGGGCCGGTGGAGCTTGCGCAGGAGGTCGGCCTGCCGGACCAGGGCGTTCCGGCGGAAGGGCGAGGACGGGAAGTCCCGGCAGATCCTGCGGTACTTCTCCAGGGCCTTTTCAGGCTGGTGGGCCACGTTCTCCAGGTACCAGGCCTCGTGGTAGAGGCGCAGGTCTTCCTGCCCCTTGCAGGGAGCGGGGGCCAGGAAGAGGAGCCCCAAGAGGCTGGACCAGATCCACCGGGTCATGGCCGGTTCTCCTGTCGCTTGGATGAAGGCCTACAAATCTATTCTATTCCTTTTCGGCTTTCGGCCTTACTGGAAGGTGTAATCACCCTGTAACCTGTTTTCGTCATTCGGTGGTCGCCTTCAGCCCTCTCCCCCGGGAAGTCCCCCCGCCTCGGGGGTGAAGCGGTAGCCGATGGCGTGGACCGTCTGGATCCAGTAGGGGTCTTCCGGCTTGTCTTCCAGCTTCTTGCGGATCCTGGCGATGTGGTTGTCCACCGTCCTGGTCTGGGGAAGGATCTTGTAGCCCCACACGTCCCGGAGCAGGTCCTCCCGGCTCACCACCTCCCCCCGGCGGGAGAGGAGGTAGCGGAGGATCTCCGCCTCGAACCGGGAGAGGGGGAATCGCTTCCCCTGGCGCCGGATCTCGTACCGGAGGAAGTCCACCTCGGTCTTCCCTCCCAGGACGACCAGGTCCTGTTCGCCCGCCTTGGCGTGGCGGCTCCTGCGGATGACCGCCCGGACCCGGGCAAGGAGCTCGGCCAGGCTGAAGGGCTTGCACACGTAGTCGTCGGCACCGGTCTCCAGGCCGGCCACGATGTCCCCTTCCCGGTTCAGGGCCGTGAGGACCAGGATGGGAGTCCAGACGTTCTTCTTGCGGAGTTCCCTCAGGACCTCCAGTCCCGACATCTTGGGAAGCATCAGGTCCAGCAGGACCAGGTCGGGCTCCCAGTCGAGGACCAGTTCCAGGCCCTCCTCGCCGTCGGCGGCGGTCCGCACCATGTATCCTTCGAGCTCGAGGTTGTACTTGATCCCTTCGGCCATCTGGGGTTCGTCCTCGATGAGGGCGATCTTGGCCGATTCCGGTGTCTTCATTCTCTGGCCTCCTTTCGGGGGGATGGTTCTTCCTGCGGTGGGGGGGGAGGGAAGGTGATTCGGAACACCGTTCCCCCCCCTTCGCGGTCCAGGATCCGGATCGCGCCTCCATGGGATATCACGAAATGGTGGACCAGGGAGAGCCCGAGGCCGGAGCCCCGTTTTTCCCCGGCGGTCTTTCCTCGGTAGAACGGCCGGAAGACCTTCTCCCTCTCCCCCGGGGGGATCCCGGGTCCCCTGTCCCGGACTTCCAGGGAGATCTCCCCGTTCCGGGAACCGAGGACGACTTCCACATCCTTCCCCCCGAATTTGACGGCGTTGTCCAGGAGGTTCAGGAGACAGCGGCGGAAGCCTTCTTCGTCCAGGTGGACGGGCGGATCCTCCTCCAGGTTCCAGGAGAGATCCACTCCGCCCTCGACCGCCTTGGGACGAAAGGCCTCCACGGCTTCGCGGACGAGGCGGCCCAGGCGGGTCCGGGCGGGCCTGTAGGTGAAACGCCCCCGGTCCATATGGGAGAAGTCCAGGATCTGGTCCACCATGGTGTTGAGCCGGTCGCACTCCGATAGGATCACCGAGCCGCATTTCTCCTGGCCGCCCTGGGCGGCGGCCCTCCCCATGACCAGGGTCTCGGCGTAGAGGCGTATCAGGGAGAGAGGGGTCTTCAGGTCGTGGGTGACCCGGGAGACGAAATCGGCCTTCATGCGGGCCAGTTCCACTTCGCGCCGGACGTTCCTGGCGAGGAAGAAGGCCCCCGTGCCCGCCATGAGGGTCAGGGCCGCCAGGTAGACCCCCAGCTTCCACCGGTCCATGGCCTCCCTCCGGCGGGCCTCGGCTGGATCCTTCAGGCGGGCCAGGAGGCGGAAGCCCTGGAGGGGAGGGCCCAGGTCCAGGGCGGCCAGGGGCGGGGGGCCGTCGGGGGCGGCCGTCCCTTTCCCGGGGGGAGGAGGGAGGACGGGCTGGTTCCTGGGGGTCCTCATGGAGACGGCCAGGGCCTCTTCCCCTTCCAGGTCTGCCGAATCGCTCCGGGAGAGGATGTCCTTGGCCAGGAAGGGAAGGCTCAAGGCGGCGCCTTCGACCGTGCCCGGCCGGCCCGCAATGGCCCGGAAGGCCAGGACCAGGGGGCCGTCGGGCCCCTCCATGTCCAGGTAGTGGGGCTCCTCTTCGGGAAGGGCCTGGCGCTTCAGCTCCGAAAGGACCAGGACCTTCCCCAGGAACTTCATGGAGAGGGCGAAGGCCCGGCGGGCCTCCCGGGCGGCTTCCATGGGTTTGATGGTGTTCTCCAGCTCGTTCTTCACCTCCTGGTCCTCTTCACGGGAGAGGTCGGAGAAGATCCGGTCTTCGAGAATGAACTGGAGGAACTTCTCCGGGACGTCGTCCCATTCCCCTCCCGCGATGCCCCGGGCCAGGTCCAGGAGTTCCCTGGTCCGGACCTCCCTTGGGGCCAGGCGGGCCGCCTCGTAACGGCAGAGCAGGGTCTCCCTTCCGGGTCGGGGAATCCGCCTGGAGAGCTTCTCCGCAAGGGCGAGGAAGGCCTTCCGGGCCTTGGCCTTCTCCTTCCTGGCCATCCAGATCGTGGCCTCCAGGTAGTCCAGGTAGTAAGGGAAGTCCGGATCCTTCACGGAGGGGTTCTTCCTCGCCTTCTGGATCTCTTCCAAGGCCCAGTCGAAGGAGAGGGTCCTGAGGTAGTCGTCCACGAGCCCGGAGAGCCGGTCCCAGGCATCCTGGGCCACAGGGTCCTCCAGGTATTCGAAGGGGAACTCCGCCCCCTTGGCTCCCAGGATCACCTGGCGGGGGAGATCGGGGTAGACCAGCTTTCCTCCTTCCAGGAGGAAGACTCCGGCCACACCCTCCAGGGCCTCCGCCTGGGGAGCGAGGTCCTTGGCGAAGAGCTCGGAGAAGCTCCTCTTCCTTCCCTCTCCCGCCAGGGGCGGGGCAAGGATGTCCAGGGCCCGGGCGGCCAGGTCTTCCACCCGGGCGGCCAGGTCCGCTTCCATGCCCTTGAGGAGGAGGCGGGCCTTTCCCTGGAGGTTCCTCTCCCTGTTGGCACGGACCAGGCTCATGTAGTTCACCCCCAGCCCCACCAGGAGGGCGAAGGGCAGCAGGATGGCCAGGACGGGGGCCAGGAGGCGCACCATGGAGCGTCGCACAGGCAAGGATCCTCCGCGTTTCGTGCCGGGAAGGCCCTATTGGGGACTCCCCTTGGATTCTACTCTCTCCAGGATCCCCCCACGGGCGGAGGAGTTTCACAAAAAAGTAACGAAAACCGCCGGACTTGCGGGGCGGTCCCCTTCTCCCATCACCCCCCCAAAGGAGAACCCAGCGGGAGAAAAGGGCGAAGAAAATGGCCTTCCCTTCGAAGACCTGTATCCTATTTGGTTTCGACCGGCTCATGGAACGGAGGAGCACGTGTCCCCCAAGGTAGTGGAGATCCGGGACCTGACGGTGAAATACGGGTCCTTCACTGCCGTGGAGGGGGTGAGTTTCTCCCTGGGGAAAGGCACCTTCGGGCTCCTGGGCCGCAACGGCGCGGGGAAGACCACCATCCTGAGGGCCCTCCTTGGGCTGGTTCGTCCCAGCGGGGGATCCCTCCGGGTCCTGGGATTGGACGCCGCCTCCGATCCCCTGGCCGTGCGGGCCAGGGTGGGATACCTGCCGGAAGGACAGGTCTTCTTTCCCGGGATGACGGGCTTCCAGGCCGTGGCCTTCGCCGGGAGACTCTCCGGGTTGTCCCGGCGGGTGGCCCGCAAGAGAGCCCACGAGATGCTCTACTTCGCCGGCCTGGGGGAGGCCCGTTACAGGCCCATGGAGGGCTACTCCACGGGGATGCTCCAGCGGGTGAAGCTCGCCATGGCCCTGGTCCACGATCCTCCCCTGCTCTTCCTGGACGAGCCGACGAACGGCTTGGATCCGGCGGGCCGCAAGCAGATGCTGGAGAGGGTGCGGGACCTGGCCTCGGCCAAGGGGAAGACCTTGATCCTCTCCTCCCACATCCTGAGCGACGTGGAGGCCGTATGCGACGAGGCCCTCCTCCTCCACGAAGGCAGGGTCCTGGAGCGGGGGCTCCTGGGGGAACTCACCTCGGCGGCCCCGAGCGTGAGGGAGGTCCTGGCGGCCGGGGAGGAATCCTCTCTTCGGGCCGCCCTGGAGGAGCAGGGGATTTCGGTTCTCCGGGTGGAAAGGGCCGGGCCTTTCCTGAAGTTCCGGGTCGGACTCCCTCCCGGCGCGGGTGGCCGGGAGATCTTCCTGGCCGTCTCCAAGGGGGGAGGAGTGGTCCGCTCGCTGGTGGAGGCACGCCGTTCCCTCGAGGAGGTCTTCGGCGAGACCGTAGGCGGGGAGGTCTGAGTTGCCTGTCTTCGAGAGGGGATACCTGGAACTCCGGGAGGACGAGAGGCCGGGCCGTCCCTCGTGGACGGTCCTGCCCCAGGAGGAGTGGGCCTCCTGGTTGCGGAACAGGAAACTCCTGATCCTCTGGTTCGTCTGCATCGTTCCCCATTTGGTCCTCCTGGTCCGGACCTTCATGGCTCTCGCCCTGGTGGGCCTGGACGGGGGACCGGCCCGTGGAAGAGGGCCCTCCCCGGCCTTCCTGGGCGATCCCGAGAGCATGGCCTTCTACGCCAAAACCCTCCTGGAGGATTCCCTCCTCCCGGTCTTGGTCTTCCTTGCGGCCACGGCGATCCGCACGGTGAGCCTGGACAGGAAGAGCGGCGCCCTGGAGCTCTACTTCACACGGCCCCTCTCGCCCTGGAGATACATCCTCGGACGCTGGACGGGGGCGGCCATGGCCGCCGCTTCGGTCACTGCCCTGCCCGTCCTGCTGGTATGGCTCACAGGCGCCCTGGCCGCCCCGGACTGGGGGTTCCTCAAGGAGACCCTCTGGATCCCCGGGAGGATCCTCCTCCAGGGGGCCTTCTTCGCCTCGGTCCTGGGCATTTGCGCCGCCGCTCTCTCCTCCATGAGCTCTTCCGTCCGGACGGGCCAGATCCTCTGGGTCGGATTCCTGGCGGTGATGCACCTGGTCTTCTCGGGGGGACTCAGGCGATTCCTCCACGAAGAGTGGCCCGCCCAGTTCTCTCCCTGGGCCATTCTCCAGAGGGTGGGGGAGGCCATCCTGGGCGTGGATCCCGAGGTCCCACTCTCCCTTTCCTGGTGCGCCGCCCTGAGTCTCCTCCTGGTGGTCCTCTCCTTGCTGGTCCTGAGAAGGAACTTGAAACCCCTGGAGGTGGTGGGATGAGTCCTGCCCCCTTGCGCTTCGAGAGGGTGACCCGGTGGTACGGCCCCGTGGCGGGTGTCCTGGAAGTGAGCTTCACCCTGGAGCCGGGGGTCACGGGTCTCCTGGGGCCCAACGGGGCCGGAAAGTCCACGATCCTCCACCTGGCCGCCGGTCTCATCCGGCCCGGGATGGGGAGGGTGGAAGTCTTCGGCCGCCCCCCCTTCCTTTCGGGTTCCGCCCGGGCCCGCCTGGGCCTCCTTCCCGAGACCCAGTCCTTTCCCCCCGGCGTGACGGGCCGGACTTTCCTCAGGACCTGCCTGTTGCTCTCGGGGGTTCCCGGGAGAGAGGCCCGGCGCAGGGCCGACGCCCTCCTGGAGGAGGTGGGCCTGGCCCGGGCGGCCGACAGGAAGGCCGCCGGATATTCGCAAGGCATGAAACAGAGATTGAAACTGGCCCAGGCCCTGGGCCACGACCCGGACCTCCTCCTCCTGGACGAGCCTCTGACGGGCCTGGATCCCCTGGCCCGGCGGGAGGTGATCGCCAAGGTCCACGAGTTGGGGGAGCGGGGGAAGGCCATCCTGGTCTCCAGCCACGTCCTCCACGAGGTGGAGGCCATGACGAGCAGGGTGATCCTCCTGAACCAGGGGAGGATCCTGGCCTGGGGGGAGATCCCGGAGATCCGTGCCCTTCTCAAGGACCAGCCCATCCGGGTCCTGGTCAGGGGCCGTGATTCCAGGCGCCTCGCTTCGGAGATGGCCCGCTGGCCCTCGGTGGGGGGATTCCGGTTGAACGGAGACTCCCTGGAGGTGGAGGCCTGGGACGGCGAGGCCTTCTTCGAAGCACTGGGAGGCCTGGGGCGGTCGGACTGGGCCGGCCTGGAGGAAGTGCGGATCCTGGACGAAAACCTGGAGGCCCTCTTTGATTACCTCGTGGGATGATTCGCCCCTGGGAGGCGGGCCGTGTTGAGACTCTGGATCACCACCTTTCGGACCCAGTTCTGGTGGGGCTGGAAGAGGAGCGTCCTTTCCCGGCGGGCCTGGATCCCCCTGGTGGGATGCCTGCCTCTCTGGGCCATGCAGGTCGTCGTCCTGACGAGGCGGGGAAACCCCCATTTCCTGGAGAAGTTCTTCCTCTACTTCCAGTCCTGGGCCTACCTCTCCATCCTTCTGCCCCTGGTTTCCCTCTACCTGGCCGTCTCGGCCCTCCAGGACGACCGGGACGGGGGGAGCCTGGTTTACATCGTTTCCCGTCCAGCCCCGAGGCCCGCCGTCCCATTGGGAAGGGCGGCGGGAGCGGGCCTGGCCTCCCTGGTCTTCGGGGGGATCTACCTGGCTGTGAGCCTCTCGGTGTTCTCCCTGGCCGGCCCGTCCCTGGGGGGGGGATCCCTCCTTCCCCCCGGGGCGCCGGGGGCCTTCTTCCTGGCCACCCTGGTGGGGGGGCTCTGCTTCACCGCCCTGGGGACCTTCTTCGGGGCCTTCTTCAAGAAAGGGCTCCTCCTGGGAATGGCCCTGGTGGTCGGTTGGGAACTGGCGGCCGGGAGCTTTCTCTCCCAGGCCCAGGTGACGGGGCTCCGCTCCCTTCTGGCAACGGACCTCTCCCGCCAGGTCGTGCTCCTCTCCCTTCCCGAAACCTGGAGGGAGGTCGTCTCGGAGGGGCTCACCCTTCCTGAAGGGGCGCATATGTACGGTGTGCTCCGGGGGGCGGGAGAGTACATTGCGATCTTCCTGCTCCTGGGGGTCATGGCCTTCTGCTTGAAGGAGCATCCCTACAGGGCCAGGGAACGTTGAAACGGAAAAGGTCGATCCCATGAGAATCCCCTGTTCGGTTCGGTTTCTCCTACTTTTCTTCCTCGCCTCCTCTCCCCTCTTGTGCCAGGCCGGGAAAACCGCCTCCGGGGCGAAGACCGCCGAGGCGGAGGCCCTGCAAAGGGTGGAGAAGGTGATGGAGGACGTGGCGCTCCTGAGGGGAAGGCCCTTCCTCCACGATGTCCGGAAGGGCGTGGTCACCCCCAAGGAGTTGCGGGCCTTCCTTCTGAAGGAGTTGAAGCGGGAGATGTCGGGGCCCAGGCTCGAGGCCACCCAGGCGGCATATACGGCCCTGGGGCTCATTCCCCCGGGAACGGATCTCCGCAAGGAGATGGTGAAGCTCCTCTCCGAGCAGGTGGCGGGCTTCTACGACCCGCGGAGCAAGACCTTCAACCTGGTGAAGGGCAAGGTGGGCGGCGCCGTCCTGGACATCCTGATGGCCCACGAACTCACCCACGCCCTGGACGACCAGTACTACGACCTCGAGACTCGAGGGGACGCCGCCAAGTCTTCCAGCGACAGGGAGTTCGCCTTCGGGTCGGTGACGGAAGGATCGGCCGTGACCCTCCAGATGCGCTTCACCTTCATGGCCCAGGCCCGGGGGGGGCTGGACCTGAAGGCCCTGGCGGCCCAGGCCCGGATGGAGAGGGAGCAAGGGAAGCTCATCGAGGCCGCCCCTCCCGCCCTGGCGGGGGACCTCCTGGCCCGATACACGATGGGCATGTATTTTCTCTCCAAGGGAAACCTCGTCCGCGCCAAGGACGGGTGCGGAAAGACCCTGGAGAAGGCGATCTTCGACCCCCCTCTCTCGTCCGAACAGATCCTGCATCCCCGGAAGTACTGGAACGAGAAGGAGAGAGACGATCCCGTGGAGATCTCCTTTCCCGGGGCCGGGGAATTCCTGGGGGGGGAGTGGAGGTGTCTTTGGATGGACACCCTGGGGGAGCTCCAGTGCGCCCTTCTCTCCCGCCCCAAGGATTTCAGGCTGAAGATCCGGGGCACTTCCATGATCCAACCTCTCTTCTGGACGACCCGGGCCGCCTCGGGATGGGGAGGGGACCGGTGGGCCTGCTACACGGACGGGAAGGGACGGACCTGCCTCGTCTGGGTGGCCGCCTGGGACACGGGGAAGGACGCCGAGGAGTTCCTCCAGGCCTTTCTCGAGACCCGCCGGGACCTTCTTTCGGCCTTCCTGTTCCGAGGCAAGGTCACGGCCTTCCTCCTCGGGCTCGGGAAGAAGGAGGCCCGGGGCGTCCTGGCGAATCTCCTGGGGAAGCTCCGGTTCCGGAAGCGCGGGGCCTGGGATCCGGGCTTCCGGGAGAGATGAGGCGTTCCGCCGCGGGAGGTGCCGGGGCGGAGGAACCCCTTCCCGGGTTCTACGCCGGGACACCGGGCAAGAGGGGCCGGAAGGGATGGTTCCTCAGGGGCGTAACGACTTTCCTCAATTTCGTGGAGAGGAGCCTGGGGAGGGTTCCCTGGGTCAAGGACGCCTACGGCAGGATCCTGGCCGGCCTGGAGGCGAAGGATGTGCTCCTTCCGGTCCGGGAGGACCTTCCCGCCCTGGAAGGTCTGCGGATCGCCTTGTTGAGTGATCTCCATGCAGGCCCCTTTCTCGGGAAGGAGGAGGCCCGGAGGATCCTGGAGGTCACCCGGGCCGCTTCCCCCGACCTGGTCTGTCTCTGCGGAGACCTGATCGCCATGGGAAACAGCGACCTGGATTTGCTGGAGCCCCTCCTGGCCGGCCTGGATCCGCCCCTGGGGACCTTCGCCGTCACGGGGAACCACGAATTCTTCCACGGCGATCCGGCCCTTCTCCAGGCCCGCCTCGAGGAGCGGGGGATCCGGGTCCTGAGAAACAGGGGGATCCGGGTGGAAAGGGGAGGCGGGTCCCTCTGGGTCTGCGGTGTGGACGATCCTGGGGAGGGGGAACCGGACCTGGAGGCGGCCCTCGAAGGCCGCCGGGACGGGGAGCCGGCGATCCTCCTTTGCCACCATCCGGATTTCTTTCCCAGGGCCGCCCGGGAGGGGATCGTCCTCCAGGTCTCGGGACACACCCACGGGGGACAGTTCCGGTTCTTCCGCCGGGCCCTGGTGGCCCACACCCGCCTGGGCTACCTGCAGGGGCTCTTCCGGCGGGGGGAGAGCCTGCTCTACGTCTCCGGCGGTGTGGGGGCCATTCTCCTGCCCTGGAGGATCGGGGCGCCGCCGGAACTCCCCGTCCTGGTCTTTCCTTCCTGAGAGAGGAAAGGAGGGCGGATTCGGAGGATCGGTTCCATCGCCTGTTCCAGGCGCCGGGGGAATCGGGATTCGACGAAGGCGGGGCGGCTGCTCGGGGTGCCGTAATATGGAGAAAAAGAAAAGGGGCCGCCCCCCATTGGGGAGCGGCCCCTTGGCGTTCAGGAGAGAGGGCCTATCAGTAGGTGAGCTCGATGATGTTGGCCCTGGAGGTGTAGTAGGCCGCAGTCGGAGCGTTGGGGTCCAACGTGCTGCTGGCGCTGTACTTGTAGGTATAGAAGCAGAAGCCCGGGCACTTGCCGGTGAAGCCGGTGCCGATGGTGTACTTCCTGCCGTAGGTGGAGACGACGCCCATGCTGTTGGAGGCGGAGTCCAGGAGGAACTGCTGGTTGTAGAAGACCTGGCCCGTGAGGGTGGGATCGTTGGGAACGGCGCCGATGTTGAAGTCGGCCTTCCCGTTCTTGTCGGTCTTGGAGACGTAGGCCGTGACCATGTCCACGTAGAGGTTACAGCCGGGGGCTCCCAGAGGAGTCAGGTCGAAGGGAAGGTTGATGGCGCCCCACTTCTTGTCGCTGGAGCCGATGAAGAGCAACGCCGGGATGTTGGCCTTCCTGAGGTACCAGTAGCTGTAGAAGTGGAAGGGAGAGCCGGGATAGGGGTAGTAGCCGTAGTTCCTGGGATCGCTCGTGGCGCCCCTGGGACGGCAGCTCTTG
>Ga0256914_1001991_pt1 | contig 17484 bp, 18 predicted proteins | sample HulkmetaG_FD_191571 | JGI IMG/M metagenome (GOLD analysis project Ga0256914, IMG submission 191571) | Hydrothermal chimney microbial communities from Main Endeavour vent field at the Juan de Fuca Ridge, Pacific Ocean - Hulk | ecosystem: Environmental > Aquatic > Marine > Hydrothermal vents ... | reverse complement strand
CGATACGCCACCCATGGTGGGGTCGGTGAGCACCGAGATGTAGGGAATCCCCTTCTCACTGAGACGACGCAGGGCGGCACTGGTCTTGGCCATCTGCATCAGGGAGAAGAGTGCCTCCTGCATACGCGCACCGCCGCTGGCGGAGAAGCAGATCAGCGGGATCTCGTCACGCAGGGAAACCTCCACCGCCCGCACGAAGCGCTCACCCACCACCGACCCCATGGAACCGCCCATGAACTTGAATTCGAATGCCGCGGCCACCACCCGCATCCCTTTCAGCGTACCGCGCATCACCACCAGCGCATCCTTCTCTCCCGTGGCCTTTTGCGCCTGAGTGAGCCGATCCCGGTACTTCTTGCTGTCCTTGAACTTGAGAATGTCCACCGGCTCCAGATCGGCACCGATCTCTTCCCGTCCCTCCGGATCGAGAAAGGCGTCCAGGCGCCGCCTGGCACCGATGCGCATGTGATGACCACACTTGGGACAGACATCGATGTTGCGCTCCATCTCGGGCCGATAGAGCACCACATCGCACTGGGGACATTTGGACCAGATTCCCTCGGGAATGGACTTTTTGCTGCCCCCTTCCGTACGAATCGTGGCAGGGAGGAGATTTTTGAACCAGCTCATGGCGCTTACCTGCTACCTACTAATCAGAAGCGACTTTGGATTATACATCATCCATCGCCTGGCGCATTTCCCCCAGCAGCGCTGCAACCTTCTGCGGAATCTCCTCCGGGCGATCAGCCGATTCCGCGATTTTATTCACCAGCGCGCTGCCCACGATGACGGCGTCGGCGAATCGGGCCACACGGGCGGCCGAATCGGCATCTCGAATCCCGAAACCCACCCCCACCGGCAGATCGGTGGCGGCACGAATGGCGGCCAGCCGTTGCTCCACCTCGCTCATGTCCGGCACGGCGCTACCGGTCACACCCTTTATGGAGACGTAATACACGAACCCGGAGGCCGCCGCACATACCTTCCCGATGCGCTTCCCATCGGAGGTGGGCGCCAGCAGAAAGATGGGATCGATGCGCGCCTCTCGCAAAAGGGGGAGAAACTCTCCCGCCTCCTCGGGCGGCAGATCCACGGTGAGCACCCCATCCACCCCGGCCTTCGACGCAGCCCTGACGAAACTGGCATAACCCATCGCCTCGACGGGGTTCAGATAACCCATCAGCACCACCGGTGTACTCCCGTCCCGTTCCCGGAACCGGTGCACCATTTCCAGCACCTGGTGCAGGGTCACACCGTGGGCCAGCGCCCGTTCGTCGGCCAGCTGGATGGCCGGCCCATCGGCCATCGGATCGGAGAAGGGCACTCCCAGCTCGATGAGATCGGCGCCGGCCTCCACCATGGCATGCATCAGCGGAACGGTCACGCCGGGTTCGGGATCTCCCGCCGTGACGAATGGAACCAGCGCCTTGCGCCCACGCCGGCGCAAGGCCTCGAAACTTTCGGCAATCCGGCTCATACCTCGATCCCCTCCAGCGCAGCAACGGTATGGATATCCTTGTCCCCCCGACCGGAGAGATTGACCACCAGGGTGGTATCCTGTGCCATCTCCGGCGCCAGTTTCGCCGCATAGGCCAGTGCATGACTGGACTCCAGTGCCGGCATGATTCCCTCCAGGCGCGTCAGGGCATGAAAGGCTTCCAGCGCCTCTTGATCGGTCACCGCCACGTAGCGCACCCGGCCGATATCCTTGAGCCAGGCGTGTTCGGGACCTACGCCAGGGTAATCCAGTCCGGCGGAGATGGAGTGGGTCTCGATGATCTGGCCATCGTCGTCTTCCATCAGATAGGTACGGTTGCCATGCAGCACACCCGGTCTGCCAGCACACAAGGGAGCGGCATGGCGGCCGGTTTCCAGCCCCTCTCCCGCCGCTTCCACGCCATACATGGCCACCGACTCATCCTCCAGGAAGGGGTGGAACAGGCCGATGGCATTGGAACCGCCACCCACACAGGCCACCAGCGCATCCGGCAGCCGACCGGTCTGCGCCAGGCACTGCTCCCGGGCCTCACGACCGATGATGGCCTGGAAATCCCGCACCATGGCGGGATAGGGGTGCGGCCCGGCCACGGTGCCGATGATATAGAAGGTGTCATCCACCGTGGTCACCCAGTCGCGCATCGCCTCATTGAGAGCATCCTTGAGGGTTCGGGAGCCAGAGGTCACCGGCACCACCTCGGCACCCAGCAGACGCATTCGATAGACATTGATGGCCTGACGGCGGATATCCTCCTCGCCCATGTACACCACACATTCGAGTCCGAGGCGGGCCGCGACGGTCGCGGTGGCCACTCCATGCTGGCCGGCACCGGTCTCGGCGATCACCCGCCGCTTGCCCATGCGTTTCGCCAACAGCGCCTGGCCGATGGTATTGTTCACCTTGTGCGCGCCGGTGTGATTGAGATCCTCCCGCTTCAGATAGATCCGCGCGCCACCCAGCTCCTGCGACCAACGCTCGGCATGGTACAGCGGAGAGGGACGCCCCACGTAGTGACGCAAATCGCGGTCAAACTCGGCAAGGAATTCGGGATCTTTCAGATAACGATCGTAGGCCTGGCGCAGCTCCTCCACCGGCCCCATCAGGGTCTCGGCGATGAAGCGTCCGCCGTAGGGGCCAAAGTGACCGCCCGCATCCGGGAAGTCGGCATAGTTCATGTCAGTCATCTATTTAATCTGAGCTAAAATCAATTGCAGTCAAATCGGTAAAACGTTTGAAACTCGCTGAAAACACCAGAATCAGGCAACGATAGAGCAGGACCCGAGACGAATGTTAGGCGGCTGACTCATGTTCAACATCCCAGCCTGGAAACAGCAGCACCGCCGGATGACAGCGCAGCGCTCTCGCCAGGACTTTCGCCCGCTCAACACCCAGCTGAATCCTGCCATTTTCAATTGCGGAGATGGTGGATTGGGGGATACCCGTCAACCTGGCCAAGTCGTTCTGGCTGAGCTCCTGGAACTCCCTGAGAATCCTCACAGACTCACCCACCGAAACCTCAACCGTCTTTTTTGCCTTGCGATAATCTTTCATGTTGCTTCCTCCGGTAATCATGGGGCGTACCCGACCACCTGGACGAACACCTTGTCTTCCTCAATCCTGTAGATAACCCGGTACTGGAGATTCAGACGGGAGGAACGATGTCCATTCCACTTTCCGCTCAACGACTCATCACATAACCCCTTCATCTGCCTGAGCCCCTGCGGTCCGGAGAGACGGACGATATCTTTCCATTCTTCGTACCGTTTCAGCACATCCACTGGAATCGAATCGAGCTTTCTGACCAGCCGCCTGTGTTCATATATCTCCCACATACCATATTTAGCATATATACCAAACGGGTCATGTCAACGGCCGGGCCGATAGATCAGCTTCCGTGCTCACAATGGAAGGCAGTCACATTACGCATGAATCGCGCCATCCGCCGTGGATCCTTCACCCCTTTCGAGGATTCCACACCACTGCTCACATCCAGCGCGTAGGGCTGTACTTGTGCCATCGCCGCCTGGACATTCTCCGGGGTCAACCCTCCCGCCAAAATCAATGGCTTGTCCAGATCCCGCGGGATCCGCGTCCAGTCGAACCGTTCACCGCTACCCCCTCGCAGCTCCCGGTGCCAGGCATCCAGCAGCAGACCCGCAGCGTCGGCATACCGAACAGATTCCCGCTGGACATCCATGTCTTCACGCATGGCCAGCGCCTTGACATAAGGTCGGCCATAGATACCGCAACATTCCGGCGGTTCATCGCCATGAAACTGCAACAGATCGAGAGGAACTCCGTCCAGCACCTCCCGAATCATCTGTTCCGAAGCATTCACAAACAGCCCCACTACAGTGACAAACGGGGGAAGCTGTTTGACGATGGCTCGGCCTTGGGCGATGGTTACGGCGCGCGGACTGGCCGGATAGAATACCAGCCCGACGGCATCCACCCCCAGCCGGGCAGCCGCCACGCCATCCTCGGGACGGGTGATACCGCAGATCTTGACCCGGACTCGCACCGGTTCCAGCACTCCTGTTGTCCAAAAGGTCAAGGTTATCATAAACCCCCTGTCGCTCGGAAAAACCTTTCTTGCTTGAAAAGCCAAGAACCAGACCACACATAGACGATAACCCCAAAAAAACCGTACAACAGGAGGCTATCAGAATGTTTGGTTCACCCTTTTTCAGTCCTTCGGGATTGTTGGAAGAGTTCGATCGTTTACAGAAACAGATGGATTCATTGATGAGCACCACATGGCCCGGGTTGACCAATATCCGCGCCGGCCGTGTCGGCGGTTTCCCGGCCCTGAACGTGGGTGCCACACCGGAAGAGGTCGAGGTGTACCTGTTCGCTCCAGGTATGGCACCGGATCAATTCGATATTTCTATCGAACAGAACGTATTGACCATCAGTGGGGAACGCAATGACCCGCCACCGGAAGGAGCACGCCAATATCTGCAGGAGCGTTTCAACGGCAAGTTCCGTCGCGTGGTTACCCTCCCCGATGACGTGGACCCGGAACAGGTGGAGGCGACTTACAAGAACGGTATCCTGCACATCCGCTTGAAACGGCAGGAGGCGACACGTCCCCATCGTATCGAAGTCAAGGCTTGAGGAGGTAGTACCGCAATGAGTGAACAAAAAGATATCGTACAGAGCAGTGGTGAAGGAAAGGAAGTGAGCCGGGCCGAGCAAAGCGCAACACCGGAGGTCATCCTGCGCCCCGCTGTGGATGTCTATGAAACCGACGAAGGGGTCACCGTAAAGGCGGATCTTCCCGGAGTAAGCAAGGAGAGTCTCAACGTCCAGGTGGACAAGGACTCCCTGACCATCGAGGGAACCGTATCCCTCGACGTTCCCGAGAACATGGAGGCGCGCTACGCGGAGGTGCAGTCCAGCCGTTACCGGCACAGCTTCACGCTGAGCCAGGATCTGGATACCTCGAAGATCGATGCCGAGCTGGTACAAGGCGTATTGACCCTCCGCATCCCGAAACGGGAGGAGGTGAAGCCGCGCAAGATCACAGTGAGCGCCGCCTGAACCGATCCGGTGCGCTCTCCAGCATGAAACGAAAGGCGGGTTCCTCTGCAACCCGCCTTTTCCTCACATGGTACGCTTCAGCAGACGCCGCAACTCCGGCAACGGCCGGGTGTTGAGCACATCCTGCTTTTCCAGCCAGCCGCGGCGTGCCTGCCCCACCCCATATTTCAGGTTGTCGAAATCGAGCACGCTGTGGGCGTCCGAGTCGATACTCACCAGCACCCCCTCCTCCCTGGCCACGCGGCAATAACCGGGCAGCAGGTCGAGCCGCTCCGGGTGGGCGTTGAGCTCCAGGAAGCACCCCCGCTGGCGGGCGTGACGGATGATACGCAGCATGTCCACGTCATAGGGCTCCCGCTGCTGAATCAGCCGTCCGGTCGGGTGGGCGAGAATGGAGAAATGGGGCCGGTCCATGGCGCGCAGGATACGTTCGGTCTGCTTGCGGCGACTCAGGTTGAACTTGGAGTGCACCGCAGCCACCACCAGGTCCAGCTGTCCCAGTACGTCATCCGGCAGATCCAGCCGTCCATCCTCCAGAATGTCCACCTCGATCCCCTTGAGCAGGACGATACCCTCCAGCGTCTCGTTGAGACGATCGATCGCCTCCATCTGCTTGAGCAATCGCTCCGGCGTCAACCCCTTGGCCACGGTGAGCCGCCGCGAATGTTCGGTGATGGCCAGGTAGCGAAGCCCCCGCTCCCGCGCACCGAGCGCCATCTCCTTCAGGGTATGGTGGCCGTCGGTGGCCTTGGTATGGGCATGGAGGTCCCCTTCCAGGTCGGCGAGCTCCACCAGTTTCGGCAGCAGTCCCCGGCGGGCCGCTTCGATCTCGCCCTGGTTCTCCCGCAACTCGGGAGGGATCCAGGGCAGATCCACCGAGCGAAACACCGACGCTTCCGTAGCCCCTGCCACCCGCTCGCGGCCACGGAACACGCCATACTCGTTGATCTTGAGCCCGCGCTGGCGGGCCAGTGTACGAACGGCGATGTTGTGCGCCTTGCTGCCGGTGAAATAGTGCAGCGCCGCACCGTAGCTCTCCTCGCGCACCAGGCGGAGATCCACCTGCAAACCACACTTCAGGATCACCGTCGCCCGGGTGGACCCCTGGGAAACCACCTCCCGCACCTCGTCATAGCCGGTGAAACGCGCCATCACCGGACTCTCCGCGGCGGCGGTCACCAGGATGTCGATGTCGCCCACCGTCTCCCTGGCGCGGCGGTAGCTGCCGGCGATCACCACCCGATCCACCCCTTCGACGGCACGCAGGTACGCCACCAGCGGTTCGGCGTACTGGGCGGCCAGCGCCAGCTTGAACCGCCCGCTGCTCCCCACGCGGCTCTCCAGCGCATGGAGGATGTTCTGCTCGGTCTTGGCGCCGAAACCGGGCAGTTCACGCAGACGACCATCCTTGGCGGCGCGATGCAGCTGCTCGAGGGTGTGGATGTCCAGATCGTGGTAGAGCACCTTGACCCGCTTCGGCCCGAGGCCGGGAATGGTGAGCAGCTCGCTCAGATCGGGAGGCAGCCGCTTGTGCAGCTTGTCGAGCATCGCCGCATGGCCGGTTTCGAGGATCTCCTCGATCTTGGCCGCCAGATCCTGGCCGATACCCGGCAACCGGGTCAGATCCTCACCCCGCTGCAGCAGTGTCTTCACCTCGGTACCCAGACCGCGCAAGGTGCGAGCGGCATTGCGGTAGGCGCGTACCCGGAAGGGATTGGCCCCTTCGATCTCCAGGAGATCGGCGATCTCGTCGAAGATATCAGCGATGTCGGCGTTGTGGATGGGCATCTTCGGCTGTCCCAGATCCTTGGCCCGCTTCGGCCGGGGCATGACCCGGATGGAGCGGTCTCACGAAACTATCCCTTGATGCAGACCAGCGGCTCGAGACGCGCCACCTTGTGGGCAAGCCCCGCCTGGTGGGCCGCCTCCACCACGGCCGAGACATCCTTGTAGGCGCCGGGGGCTTCCTCCGCCACTCCCCGCCAGGAAGGGCTGCGGATCAGGATGCCACGCTGCTCCAGATCGGCAACCACCTGCTTGCCGCGCCACTGCTTCTTCGCCGCGTGACGGCTCATGGCCCGCCCCGCGCCGTGGCAGGCGGAACCGAACGAGAGCCGCTCCGATGCCTCGGTCCCCACCAGGATATAGGAGGCCGTACCCATGGTGCCGCCAATCAGCACCGGCTGCCCGGTATCGCGGAATGCTTCCGGCAGATCGGGATGACCCGGGCCGAAGGCGCGGGTCGCTCCCTTGCGGTGCACATAGAGCTGCCGCTTGCGGCCGTCCACTTCGTGCGTCTCCACCTTGCAGGTGTTGTGAGAAACATCATAGAGCAGCGTGAGCGTCGCCTGCGGCAGCAGTTCCAAAAACACCTCCCGCACCAGATGGGTGATGATCTGGCGATTGGCCAGGGCACAGTTGATGGCGGCGCGCATGGCGCCCAGGTACGCCTGCCCCACCGGGGAGTCGATGGGAGCGCAGGCCAACTCGCGGTCGGGGAGATGAATCCCATACTCGGCCGCCGCAATCACCATATTCTTCAGAAATTCGGTGCCGATCTGGTGACCCAGGCCACGGGAACCGCAGTGGATACTGACGAGAACATCGTTCTCCTTCACCCGAAACGCCTTCGCCACCACCTCGTCGTACACTTCGGTGACCTGCTGGATCTCCAAGTAGTGATTACCGGAACCGAGCGTGCCCATCTCGCTGCGCTGCCGCTTGCGGGCCTGTTCGGAGACATGCTCCGGCTCTGCTCCCGCCATGCATCCCCGCTCCTCGGTGTGAGCCAGATCGTCCGCGGTGCCATACCCCTGCTCCACGGCCCAACGGGCACCCCCTTTCAGCATCGCCTCCATCTCCGTCGGCGAGAGGTGAATGGCGCCGGTACTGCCGACCCCGGCCGGGATCTTCCAGGCCAGCATATCGGCGAGTCGCTGCTGAATCGGCAGGATGTCCGTCACCGTGAGACCGGTGTAGAGATTACGGACACCGCACGAGATGTCGAACCCCACACCACCGGCCGAAACCACCCCGCCCCGCGCGGGGTCGAAGGCCGCAACACCCCCGATAGGAAACCCGTATCCCCAGTGGGCATCCGGCATGGCATAGGCCGCCTTCACGATTCCCGGCAGCGTCGCCACGTTGGTGATCTGCTCGAACACCTTCTGATCCATCTCCCGGATCAACCGCTCATCCCCATAGATGAGCGCCGGGACCCGCATCTCACCCTGCGGTTCGATATGCCAGCTGTAATCGGTGTGTCGGGAAAACTGCGCAGTATCCATCGAAACCCCTCTCCTGAACCCACCTCGTCATACATCCACCACACATTCCGCGATCCAGCGCCCGTGTTCGTCCCGGCCCACATGCAGGCCGGTATAGGTGGCCCCCTTCACCTCCACCGCCGGCCGATGACGCTCACGATCCACATGCTCCCCCCATGCCTTGCCACGCAACACCTTTCCCTTATGGATGATCACTTCGAAGCGACCGAACAGCATCTTTCTCGATGCCATCTCGAAGACGACGGCGTTGAGCCAGTCCACCAGCAAAAGCTCGAGGTCCGGCGCTTCGCACCGGATCGTTGTCACCCGTTCCGGTTCGATGGACGCCGGTTCGGTGATCACCGCCACCAGCGCCATTGCCGCTTGTTCGAACGCCTCCTCCACCGTTCTGCCGATACCGCGCACACCCACATCCGCTTCGTGGGGGAAATGCTGCCATTGTGCCCGGATTTCGCTCCCTCCGCTCGAACGATTCTCGGCCTCTTGTGTCATGTTCTCGTCCGGCCCTCTCTCAATCTCAATCTCCGGTGAAAATTCACCTTTTCCGGCCAAAATTTTGCACAGAAGAGCCTCCCCCTTCTCCTTTACACTCTCCTCACACGGAAGTAATTGGGTTGATACACCACCCTTTCAAGGGAAGCATCTCCTTCGAGGGTAGGGACACCCTCTCTCATCAAAACATTCGAGGAGGTACAAACCATGAAATGGCTGCACAAGATGACACTGAGCACTGGCCTGTTCATTTTTCCGACCATGCTGCCGGCCCATCTCCCGGAGAATGGGTGAACGTGGACAGGGAGGACAAAGGCATTACCCGGCCCATCATCTCCCCTTCCACTTTTTTACCGGACCATCTTTTCGGATTGCCGGGAACTCACAAAGCGTCTAGACTGTCTACTTTACTACCGATTAACCAAAGGGGGCGACCTGGCTTCGACGCGGGTAGCGAAACCGGAGGTGCATGCCGAGGCGCAGTTTCCCTCGTAAATCCAACTGCACTCAAAGATAGTTGCCAACGACGACAACTACGCTCTGGCTGCTTAAACCAGCCAGCCTCCGACCCGGGCCTGTGCTTGTGCACCCGGATTCGGGGGTCGACTCTCACAAGCTCGCTCTGAAGCCCGTCCGGGGTGGATGAGCTAAAATCTTTTCCGGACTCGCCGTCTGCCTTCCCTGCCAGTCGGGTAGCAGGCGGTCAAACCAAAAGACTCGGCTAAGCATGTAGAGCCAAAGGCGGAGTACCTGCGGACGCGGGTTCGATTCCCGCCGCCTCCACCAATACCTCAAGGCCAACCCGGACGGGTTGGCCTTTTTCGTTGCAGAAAGCTTTGTATTCCCGGGGGTTCCTGCGGAGAGTTGCGGACTTCGAGAGCCGCTCTTCCGCCCTCTCCAGCCCGGGATTTCTCTCTGAGTCTCCCCATTCCTCTCTGTTTTCGAGAGGGTGAGCATGAGGCGAAGTCCGGAAGTCCGCAGCCGAATAATATTTGCAATCAACAAGTTAGACGCGGACAAATCGGAGGGTTAGATGGCATGAATTGCTACCCGGAGGAAACCACCACCGTCGATCAAGTGGACATACCAGGCCAATATGGAGTGGAATACATGGCTAATACAATCAGGCTGCAAAACATGTAGTTATGCAATTCATCAGAAACGGCCCAGATATTCCCGAGCGCCTTCTGCAAGCCCACGAGGATGGAAGGGTCGTCTTTTTCTGTGGGGCAGGAATTTCCTACCCAGCCGGTTTGCCCGGCTTTGGCACCCTAGTACAACGACTCTTTGATGCCCTTGGCGTTAACCCCGACGCCTTGGAGCAAGCAGCAATCAAAGCTGGGCAGTTCGATACAGCCATCGGATTGTTAGAAAGAGAACACCGGATACAAGGTGGACGAGAAACTATACGCAGGACGCTAGCAGGAATCCTCACCCCCAACCTTAGTGCGCCAAACGCAACCGGAACCCACGAGGCATTATTGACACTTAGCAGGAACCGCGATGGACGGATTAGGCTGATTACCACTAACTTCGACCGGTTGTTTGAGGAAGTGATTGACCATAATGGACTCACCATCGAGCGCTTCCGGGCACCCTTACTTCCGGTGCCGAAAAACCGCTGGGATGGTCTTGTATATTTGCACGGATTGCTTCCGTCAGAACCTGCGGCCAGCGATCTTGATCGGCTTGTGGTATCAAGCGGAGACTTTGGGTTGGCTTACCTTACTGAGCGGTGGGCAGCCCGGTTCGTCAGCGAGCTGTTTCGCAACTATATCGTCTGCTTCGTTGGTTACAGCATCAATGATCCGGTAATGCGATACATGATGGACGCATTGGCCGCTGATCGCTTGCTGGGTGAATCACCACCGGAGATGTTCGCATTTGCCTGCTATTCGAAGAACAAAGAAGACGAATGCGCTAATGAATGGCGCGCAAAGAACGTAACCCCCATACTCTATCGCAAACATCGCAAGCACTATTATCTTCACAAGACACTTAAAGCCTGGGCAGAAACCTACCGTGATGGCATCAGTGGAAAGGAACAGATTGTCATACAGCATGCATTAGGGCAGCCACATTACAGCACTCCGCAGGACAATTTCGTTGGCCGCTTGCTCTGGGCCTTATCTGATGCCTCTGGTCTGCCCGCGAAGCACTTTGCCGAAATCACGCCCGCTCCATCGCTAGATTGGCTAGAGTTCTTGTCCGAAAACCGATACGGACATGATGATTTGAGACGATTCGGCGTGCCACCGTTGGTGCTGGGTGAGGAGCAGCGCATCTTGCAACAACAAAATACTTCCAAGCTGGAATTCAGCCTGTTAGTCCGACCTGCACCATATCTGTATGCGCCATACATGTCCCTCGTGAACTGGAGAGTACAAGGTAGCAGGCTGGACGACGTGATGTGGCAACTCGCCCGTTGGCTGCTGTGTCACCTGGACGATCCCAAGCTCATCCTCTGGATAGCCAAGCATGGCGGATGCCTGCACGAGCGACTTACATGGCTGATCGAACACCGGCTTGATGACATCGCGAGATGGGAACGCGAAGGCAACCCGGTAGAACTTGACCGACTACGTCACCAATCCCCTAAGGCTATTCCGCGACCGATAATGCGCACGCTTTGGAATTTGCTGCTCACTGGGCGTGTGCGCTCAGACAACCAAAGTCTTGATCTCTATCAATGGTTCGACCGACTATGGCGTGACGGCCTGAACCTGGACGACGCCTTGCAACTAGCCGCCGCGGTCTTCGAGGTGAACGCCGATTTTTTCATGGCCCGGGTGGCGCCGAACGTCACTCGCCTGTCCGAGAAGATCGGCCAACGGCTGGATGGATCGAGTGCATCCACCGGCTCGTCCACGCCGGCCACCGCTACCCAGACGTCCTGAACTACACGCTGGCTCAGATGAACGCCTTTCTCGAGGCCGAAGCCCGGATCGAGCGCGAGCGGCTGGCCGCGTTGCTTACGGTGGTCAGCCATGGCGCCCAGGGCGACAAGGCCGCCATCGAGCGGCTTCACCGGGAACTGCGCCGTGAGGATTAGCCTGACCGCCCAGGGCCTGCTCGACCGACGCCGCTTCAACGCTTGGCGCTCCCAGACGCGGCACGCCATGCGCCAGGCCGCCGCCCGGGCCATGCGTACCGTGGGCCGGGAGATGGCAGACAGCGTTCGCCACGACATGCGCCGCACCTTCTACGTGCGCAAGGCGGCGTTCCTCAAGTCCATGCGCGCCCGGGTGTATCGGAACCGGCGGGAGCGCTTTCCGGCCCTCTACGTTGGATCGAGGATCCCCTGGCTCGGCATCCACGAGAAAGGCGGCGCCATCGGTGGACACATGCTGATCCCGCTGTTGCCCCGCCACCAGCGCATCGGCCGCAAGGCATTCCGCCGCGTGGTCGAAAACCTGATGCGCTCGGGCAACGCGTTCTTCGTCGAGAAAAACGGCAAGACCATCCTGATGGCGGAGAACATCCGGGAAAACGACCGGGTGCTTGCGCGCTTCAAGCGCGGTGAGCGGCTGCGCACGGGGCAGAAACGCCTGCGTCGCGGGCAGGAGATCCCCGTTGCCGTGCTGGTCGATTCGGTGCGCCTGCGCAAACGGTTCAATCTGGAATCCACCGTCCGGCGCAAGCTGCCGCGGCTTGCCAAGGCCATTCGGGAAGAACTGCGAAAATAGTTTCCGGATGGCGCAATAACTACTTGATTAGAAATAAGAATGAAGCGTTCATGTCCCTACGCACACAGACCGGAGAACGCTAATGAGCAACCGACTCAAAACCGTCCAGATCGAGGACATCAAGGCCGAAAACATCGATCGCCAGCTTCAGGAGCAGCTCATCGAACTTTTCGCCTACGCGGTACGCAGCATCGCACCTACGCTGATCCGGGAGGCCGGATTCCACACCGACGACTTTGCCACCGCCAGCCAACGGAACTGCGCGGGATTCGAGTTGCGCGTAACGCGCCAAGTGGAAAACGGCACGACCTTCTGGCACGGCACCTTCACCCGCGAGAATCAGAGGGTAGATGTGTTGGGAACACAGGAGTAACGATCAGGATTCGCCCTTGGGGAGATCCCAGTCCCCGGGGCGCGCCTCGCCGGTTTGGTAGAACTGTTTGACGAGTTTGATGTACTCCAGAAAATCCTTGTTTTCCGTTGCCAGCCGATTCGCCGAATCCCAGTCGATCTGTTGTCGCTCCCGGGCCGGGATGAGTATCTGACTTTCGGTCGGGTTTTCTGGATCCAGTTGAATCAAGCCAATGCCATGCGCCGCTGCCAGCATGCGCAGCTCTTTGAGGGTGTCACCACCACCAATCTCGGCGGCGACGAGATAGCCGAGATTGGCCCATGACGAGTTGGAAACTGTCTGGAAAAAACATTCACGCACATTGGATCGGTTGACCAGCAGCTTCACCTCGAATGACCAGAGTTTCGTGCGCTTATCGGAGTGCTGCTGAACGCAGTCACGAACGATGCGATGCCAATCGGCCCCAAGGTCTTCCATGCCGACAAGATCGGGATACAACCAGCGATTACCGTTGGGTCCGCGTTTGTTCGATGACCGTTTCTCATCGATCCGTTTCGGGTAAATGCCAAACTCACTCCAGAGGTAGTGAGATAGAAGTGGATACAGATCGTGCTCTGTCAGCTTTTGGGTCGGCGCATCCGCGGATACTGACGCGCCGCCGGTTTCGGCATCATCAATTTCGTCGCTGTCCGATTTCTCGGAGTAGTAGTAACGGCGTGGCCTGCCGCCTGTGGTCTTGATTTCCGGGTGCTTCTTCTGAATCTGGGGGCGTTGTGAAGCGATCTCTGCTACGAGTTGCTGAATCAACTCCGCATCACTGGTGATGAACTTGCTGCTGTTCTTCTTGGCCTGACATTCCTCGGGAAACTGTTCGAAGATCCACTCGGCAATCTGCCTTGCCGTGTATTTCTGCTCGGGGCGCTCCTTCAGGAACTCGAGCACTTTGTTTCTCAGATCCAAGGCCATTGCGGGCATCCCTGTTGTTGTTTCACCAATTGTATTCCCCAGCCATTGATCATTCAAAACATGGCAATTGACGACCCATGGCACACAACCGCGCTCAAATCCTGATTACCGCCGTCGACGAGACACGCCGGGCCTTCCGCTCCATCGAGGGGAGTCTCGCGCGCCTGCGCGACCAGGCCAGCCGCGTCGGCGACACCCTCCGCAACATTGGCGGCACCATCGGCGTGGGGCTGGGCCTTCGGGAGCTGGCCGAGGCCGCCGACCAGTACAAGGGCCTGCAGGCCCGGTTGCAGCTGGCGGTCACCTCGCAGGAAGCGTTCAACCGGGCCGACCGCGAGCTGTTCGACATCGCCCAGCGCAACCGGGCGCCGCTTTCCGAGACGGTCACGCTCTACGCCAGGCTCGCGCCTTCCATCCGGGCGCTTGGGCGCGATCAGCGCGATGCCCTGGCGGTCACCGAGGCCATCAGCCAGTCGGTGGCGCTGTCCGGTGCCTCGGCGGAGGCCGCCAGCGGCGCGCTGCTCCAGTTCGGCCAGGCGCTGGCCGCCGGACAGCTGCGCGGCGACGAGTTCAACTCGGTCATCGAGCAGACGCCCCGACTGGCCCAGGGCATCGCTGACGGACTGGGCGTGCCCCTGGGCTCGCTGCGGGCGCTGGCCCAGCAGGGCAAGCTGACCGCCGAGGTAGTGCTCGATGCGCTGCTCGGGCAGAAGGAACGGCTGGCGCAGGAATACGCCGCGCTGCCCGACACCGTCTCCGGGGCGCTCACCCGGCTCCGAAACGCCTTCCTGCGCGCCTTCGGCGAGCGGGACGCGGGTAGCGGATTCACTGCTGGCCTGGCCAGGGCGATCCAGTTTCTCGCCGCCCACATCGATCTGTTGATCCAGCTGGCCGGCACCGCGCTGGTCGCGGCCTTCGGCCGCATGGTGGCCTCCATGGTGGCAAGCGTGGCCGCTTCCCGTGCCGAGGCCGCCGCGCGACTGAACAACCTGCGCCTGATCCAAGCCGAATCAACCGCCCGGCTGCGCGCGGCTCGGGCCGCACTGGCGCAGGCCGCTTCCCAGGGCAAGGCGACCGAGGCCTTGCGCGCGGACGTAGCCAAGGCGGCGTGGGTGACTATTGGGCGCTCAAGCTGGAGTAGACCATGGCCTATCAGACCGGAACCGCCACCACGCCGGATCAATTGCTCGACGCGTTGCGCGTCTTCGCCGTGGCCAACGGTTGGACGGAATTGCGCTGGTCGCCCTCGGGGGCGGGGCAGCAACTCTCGCTGTCCAAGGGCTCCCTCTATGTGCATCTCAAGAGCGCGGCGGGCGAGCGGTTGCGCTCGGGGTATTCCAACGTGACCGGAATCTTCCTGACCGCCTCCACGGCCTGGGACAGCGCGCAGCCCTGGGACAACCAGCCCGGCACCATCCGCGATACCTCGAACCGGATCGAGGCCTGCGGACTGTACGAGGTGAGCGCCGCCAACACCTACCACCTGTTCGCGCTCACGGCGCCCGAGATGATTCTGCTGGTCGCGGAAGTCTCCCCCGGCGTCTATCACCACCTCGCCTTCGGGGAGCTGGCGAAGTTCGGGGCCTACGCGGGCGGCCTGTTCGTGTCCGGGGCCTACGGCTCGGACGGCTATACCTATACCTACAGCGGCTACACCGACTACGTGTTCGGGTACAACGTCGACCGGCACGCGGGACTGCCGTTCAACGACTACAAGTATTACGGCCAGAATTTCCTCAAGGCCACGGTGGACGGCTTCGACGGCTGGTTCTCGGTCTGCTCCAATTCCCCCAAGACCGGCAAGCGGGCGCGCGCGCTGTTCGAGGCGGGATCCAACTCCAACGCCAGTCTGGGACGGATGTGGTTTTCCCGCGTGCCCAACACGCTGAACGGCGTCGCGCCCATGGTGCCGTTCTACCTGTTCGTGGAACGCCCGGACGGCTTTTTCTCGCCCTTTGGCTACACGCCCCACTTGCGTTACCTCAACATCACCCATTACGCGCCGGCGGAGACCTTCCAGCTGGGGGCCGAACAGTGGATGGCCTTTCCGGCGCACTCGAAGAACGGCAAGTCGGGCGTGCACGGCTACGCGGTCAGGAAGGTGCCGTAGGCCATGGCGGTACTGCCCGGCGCCATCCTGCCCGGATCGAGCCGGCAGGAGCCGCCGTCCTGGCCGCGTTCGCCGGAGATATCGGAACGGCAGCGCGTCACCTGGCCGTTCGACGCGCGCCAGACGAGCGGCCATCTCCCCGGCGGGAAACAGGACACCCAGCCGGTCGTGGAGGTCGCACGCTCCAAGGGAGGCAGCGCCTTCCCGGCCTTTGGCGGGGATTGGTATGACCGCATCCATGTCATCCCCTCGACCATCGATCTCGGCAATCTGGTCAGCCCGGTCGAGCGGGTGTTGGAGGTCTGGAACGCCCGCTTCTCGTCCACGACGCTGACAGGCATCGACGCCACCGGCGACGACGGCCTGCTGCTCTCGGGCCAACCCGCGCCGCCGCTTGGGTTCGGACCGCTGCAGTCCCGGCTCTACACCTTTGCCGCCGGCATCCGCGGGGCGCCGGTGATCGACGCAGCCTATACCTTCCGTTTCGCAGATGGCACCTCGGCGCTGCTCGTCGTGACCGGCAGGCGCGTGGTGGTGTTCGGCATGCGCCCGGACTGGTCCGAGGGCGTCACCGAGCGGCTGGCATGGCTGACCGAGGTACTGGAGGCCCATGACGGGACCGAGCAACGGGTGCGGCTGCGCCGCATGCCGCGCAGGTCCTTCGAGTACGCGTTCCTCATCGAGGGAACGGCGACCCGCCTGCTCGAACACCTGCTGTTCGGCTGGGGGGCGCGCGTCTATTGCCTGCCGGTGTGGAGCGACGTCACCGTACTGGCCTCCGGCCTGCCCGCGGGCGCCACTAGCATCACCGTGCAGAATGCCGCCAACGCCGACTATCACGCGGGCGGGCTTGTGGTGCTCTGGCTGTCCGACATCCGGCACGAGGCGGTGGAGATCCTCGACGTCTCGGGCGACGTGCTGACGCTCAAGCTGCCGCTGGGCAGCGCGTGGCCTGCCGGCACGCGGGTCTATCCCGCGCGGCTGGTCCGGCTCGAAGGCGAAGTGAAGGTGGAACGACCCACCGACACCCTGGCCCGAGGCCGCTGCCGCTTTCAGGTGGAGGACCTGAGCGCACCGCCTGAAGTGGACTACGGCCCAGCCTATCAGGGCTACCGCGTCTTCGACTGGCCGCCCAACCGCGCGCTGGATCCGGAGGACACCTGGGTCCGGAAACTGGCGGTCATCGACAACCGAACCGGGCTGCCAGTGTTCGATGACGAGTCGGGCAAGCCGAAGATCGGGCGCAGGCTCGAGTGGCTGCTGACCGACAGGTCGAAGGTCACGGCCTTCCGCGGCTGGCTCGCGGCCCGGGCCGGCCGCGCCAATCCCTGCTGGCTGCCTACCTTCGAGTCGGACATCCATGTCACCCGCACCGTGGCGGCCACCGACGCGGGCTTGGTGGTGGAAAACACCGGCTACGCCCGATTTGTCAATGCCGACCCCATCCGGCGCGATATCGCGATCGTCACTACCAAGGGCACCTTCTACCGGCGCGTCACGGGGGCCAACGAGATCTCGGAGGACGAGGAGCTGATCTCGCTGGACGCCGC
>Ga0256914_1001990_pt1 | contig 17484 bp, 18 predicted proteins | sample HulkmetaG_FD_191571 | JGI IMG/M metagenome (GOLD analysis project Ga0256914, IMG submission 191571) | Hydrothermal chimney microbial communities from Main Endeavour vent field at the Juan de Fuca Ridge, Pacific Ocean - Hulk | ecosystem: Environmental > Aquatic > Marine > Hydrothermal vents ... | reverse complement strand
CGGCCAGAAAGCGTTTATCTGAGGCTTCCCCGCCTCCTTTTTGCCCCCTCCCCGGCCCTCCCCCGACACTCGCTACGCTCGCGTTCGAGGGAGGGAGCCCTTCATCTACAAAGTTTTTTTGCTCTCGCCAGGCTCCTCCCCCCGTGCGACGGCTGTCGTAACGGGAGGAGGCTGGGAGGGGGGCTTGGAGCAACGACAAATTTGAAACTGCTGGTTTTTTGGCGTTGGTCTGGATAAAGTGTATAATAGCTAGTCGCCTCGATAAGGGGAGGTCTTCGGCCTTCCCTCCTTTTTTGTCGATTTCCGGGCGTCTTGCCCGCACCTCATATCCATCCAAAGGAAGTGTCATCATGCCGAAACGAACCTGGCAACCCAAAGTGCGCAAACGAGCGAAGACCCACGGCTTCCGGGCCCGAATGAAAACATCTGGCGGACGCACCGTCCTCAAACGGCGACGTCTGCGCGGTCGCAAACGCCTGACCGTCTAAGCATCTGGCGAATTCCGTGCGCCGGCAATATCGTCTTCGGGATAAAAAGCGTTTTCAGCAGGTTCGACGCCAGGGCCGCAGCTACAAGCATCGCCTGATGGTTCTGGTCATCCTGCCCAACGAGCAGCCCCATAGCCGCTTCGGATTCACCGCCAGCAAGCGCATTGGCAATGCAGTCAAGCGCAATCGCGTGCGCCGGCTGATGCGCGAGGCGGTGCGGTTGCAGTGGGATGACATCGCTCCCGGCTGGGATGTGGTGTGCATTGCTCGGCGGCCCATTGCCAGCGCCACCTTTCAGGACGTGCAGGCCGCTTGTCGGCAATTGCTGAGCCAGGCGGGCCTACTGAGAGACAGTTATCGTGAGTCTCATCTCCAATCTGATCAAACAGCTCTTTCTTAAACTCATCCGTTTCTACCAGATCGTTCTCTCCCCCGTACTGGGGAGTAACTGCATCTACACGCCCACCTGCTCGCACTACACCTACGAGGCTATCGAGCGGTTCGGCGTCATCCGAGGCGGATGGTTGGGAGCCAAACGCATCGCCCGCTGCACACCCTTCCACGAGGGGGGTTACGATCCGGTGCCGGAGACGCTGGACGAGCACAAGCATCACAATTCCAATGATTGATCTGGGGGCGTTCCCCGATCTTCTTTTTACTGGACGGAAAACAGCGTGACACGATCTCAAAAACGAATTCTCCTTCTTCTGCTGGTTTTGGTGTTGGCTGCGGTGCTTCTCAGCGGCTGCGGCGGCGTCGATCCCAATACAGGCGAATACAAGCCGGGCATCTTCGAGCCGCTGGCCGCGCCGCTGCGCGCGCTCATCGTCTTCTTCCATGACAAACTGCTGGCGCCGGTGTTTGGCGAAGCAAATATGTGGGGGTGGTCCATCATCTTGGTGGCGCTGCTCATCCGCCTGCTGCTATTGCCGCTGGGCCTCAAACAGATGAAGTCCATGAAGGAAGCTCAAGCCAAGATGAAGATATTGCAGCCTGAGCTGGACAAAATCAAGAAGAAATACGCCAACGACAAGCAGCGAATGCAGCAGGAGCAGATGAAGCTGCAACAAGAAGCGGGCATTATGAAGGCTCAGATGGCGGGATGTCTGCCCACGCTGTTGCAGATGCCCATCCTGTTCTCCTTCTACTACGCCCTCATCGGCCTGGCAGCCCAGGGACGGATCGATGGCGCTTCCTGGTACTTCATCCCAGACATCTCCAAGCCCGAATATCGCCAGGGCATGAGCTGGCTGACCAATGATTTCACGCTGCAAAAGCTCACCCAGCCCGATGTCTGGCCATATCTGGTGTTGCCCGCCCTGCTGGCTATCACCCAGTTTGTGATGACCAAATACTCCCAGCAAGCCCAACCCAAGGATGACAGTAATCCCGCCTCGGGCATGATGGGCTCCATGACCTGGCTGATGACGCTGATGTTCGTATGGTTCGCCTTGCAAGTGCCCGCGGGCCTGAGTCTCTACTGGGTGGTCAGCAACTCCTTCGCTTTGGCCCAGCAACTCTATGTGAATCGCCAGGCCCACAAGTGGGAAGAGCAGCTTGAGTTGGAAGGCGTCAAGACCGCTGTCAACAAAAGCCCAAAAGCCGAGGCCGAGGACGCAGATTTCGAGGACGCGCCCGCCCAAACGCCCGCCGCCCCCGCCAAGACCACCCAAACCAAGCGCAAGCGTCGTCGCAAGCGCTAAACGACATCCCTGGCAACCATTAAGCTGACCTGTCCCAAACAAGAAAAATTTGCAAAGTGGCAAGTGGCGGATGACCCGCAAAACCGACCGGCGCCCCATGACTTGCGCCCCGCCTTGACATCTTTGCAATAATCGAAGTGGACGCGTTGGCTGTTGCCATCTCTTGAAACATAACAAAGCCATGCCTGAATTCGAAGCGCGTACAGTCAAAGAAGCCATTACGAAAGGTCTGGAATCTCTGGGGCTCTCCCAGGATGACGTCATCATCGAAATCATCGATGAGGGACGTTCCGGCGTCTTTGGCGTTGGGGGCAAAGACGCGGTGGTGCGCATCTCGCCCAAAAGCGAGGATATCGGGGAGGCGGAAAAAGAAATGGCGCCCCCCCAGGAGCCGTCCGGCGAAAGCCAATCCGAGGCAGTGAAATCACTCGATCCCCCCGAGCCCGCATCGCCAGCGCCCGCCCTGCCCGCTGACGAAGATGAGGGCGTGCTGGCCATCAGCGCCGAGTTTTTGCAAGGCGTGCTGGATCGCATGGGACTGCAAGCAGGCGTCATCACGCAGCTTGTCGAGGGCGAAGGCGAAATCGTCTACCGTCTGAACATCACCGGCGACGATCTGGGCATCCTCATTGGCCGTCGGGCCGAAACCCTGGATGCGTTGCAATATCTCACCCGCCTCGTCGTAAATCAGCAGACCCATCGCTGGTATCGCATCGAGGTGGATGTGGAGAATTACAAGCAACGCCGCGAACAGAGTTTGCAGCGTCTGGCCCGCAACATGGCGGACCGGGCCGTCAGCGAGGGACGCACCATTATGCTGGAGCCCATGCCCGCCCGAGAGCGACGTCTCATCCACCTGGCCCTACGCGATCGGGACGATGTGCACACCGAGAGCATCGGCGAGGGCGACGCCCGCAAAGTCACCATCATTCCAGACTAAAGCGACGACTAACGTCTCTGTCACGTACGCTGCCACGGGAGCGTCATCTTTGGCAGGATGTCGTCAAACGTCACAAAACACGCCCGCCGCAGGCGTCGCAATACAAAATCGCACCGCTTCACGCTTCACGCCTTGGCATTCAGAAACACTCATCTCAAGGCAAAAGCTGCGGCCAAGCATGCCACTTGCGTAGTTACGCCTAAACGCCTATCCTGAGTCGAAAATAGCCGCCAGCCGCTGGACGAAAGAACGACGCTACGGCGTCTATCGTCCGCCAGTTCGAGCCGCGCGGCGCCTCGAGCTGAACGCTGGCAGGACCTTCTTCCGCAATGACTCCAGACCTCCGCCCCAAAAAAGCGGAGGTTTGTTTTATTCGCACCAATTCGTTACAATCCCCTTATGTCGCAGACCCTTCTCTGCAAGACGCCCGAAGCAACCCAAGCTCTGGCCCGCAAGCTGGCTCGAACGCTGACGCAGCCTGTGGTCATCGCCCTCTATGGCGACCTGGGCGCGGGCAAAACCATGTTCACCCAGGCTCTGGCCCGAGCCCTGGGCGTCACCGATCCCGTCACCAGCCCCACCTTCACCCTCATCAACGAATACGATCTGCCCCACAGCGGCAGGCTTTACCATGTGGACGTCTATCGTCTGGACGACGCCACATCCGAGGCCATCGCCCTGGGACTGGAAGACCTGTTCGACGAGGGCGTCGTCGTCATCGAATGGGCCGACCGCATCACCCCCATCCTGCCCGAAGAGCGCATCGACGTGCATTTCGAGCACGCGGGCGCACAGCAGCGCCGCATCACGATTCGTCGGATAGAGGACGAAACAATCTAGCATCGCGCACTTTCTGCATTTTGCCTTCTCACATTTCCATTTCAAAGCAGCCTCCTCCACCATGCTTCTCTCGCTCGACACCGCCACCCAAAACGCTTCTATCGCCCTGTACGACGGCGAGAGCGTCGTCGCGGAGCTGAACTGGCGCTCGGAGCGGCGTCACACCGTGGAACTGGCCCCACAGGTGGAAAACCTGCTCCGGCTGGCCAACATCACACCGGCGGATTTGACTGCGCTGGGCGTCAGCATCGGGCCCGGCTCCTACACAGGCACGCGCATCGCATTGAGCTACGCCAAAGGCGTCGTTCTGGCCCGCAACCTGCCCCTCATCGGCATCTCCACCCTGGATGCGCTGGCCTACCCCCATCTTCCCGCGTCACAACCGCTATGTGCGCTGGTGGCCGCGGGTCGCGGCCGCTACTGCTGGACGGTTTATGCGCCGAATGCCGAAAGCCCCCAACGCCAGACCGACTTCGGTCTGAACAAGCTGCCCCAACTCCTGCCCCAGATCCAGCCTCCCATGCGCTTTGTGGGCGAACTGAGCCCGGAAGACAAAGCGAGATTGGGAGCGGAATGGGGTGCGGACGCCATCATCCCCTCGCCGGCCCGGTCAATGCGACGCGCGGGCGTCCTGGCCGAACTGGCCTGGGACCGTTTGCAGGGAGGCGACATCGACGACCCGCTTTCCCTCAGCCCTATTTACCTGGGATGAATCCATCCTGTGGCGTAAAACGCGAGGATATCGCCCATCACGCCCGACAGCCTGCACAAGCCCGCCGGCCCACCTGTCCATGCCCCATCTGCCCTTCTTCCTCGACGAAATGACCATCGCCGACATCCCCGAAGTCATGCGCATCGAGCGCCGGGTGTTTTCGGCCATGTGGACCAGCGGCATCTACCGGCGCGAGCTAACCGCCAACCCCTGGTCCCACTACTACGTTTTGCGCCCCAGCCGCCCATCCCTTCCCTCTATTCTCGCCTATGGCGGCGTATGGCAGATGGACAACAGCGCGCACATCCCCACCATCGCCACACATCCAGATTACCAGGGACGACGGCTGGGAAGCTATCTGCTGCTGCACCTGCTGCTCAAAGGAGACGCGCTGGGCTGCACCGAGGCCACGCTGGAGGTGCGGGCCTCCAACTATCCCGCACAGCGACTCTACTTGCGCCACGGCTTCGAAGTTGCGGGCATCCGCTATCATTATTACAATGACAATGGCGAAGACGCCCTCATCATGACGCGGCCCCTCCTGAATTCCGAAGCCCTACGGGCGGAATTGGCAGTCCTGGAAGCCGATCTGAGACCGAGATGGCAGCGCTATTTAGCTTCGCCCTCGGCCTGAGTCCGAAGAACTGCGCGAAGAATGCAGAGCCCATCGCGCCCAGACGGTGATGCAACCACCGCAATCACATCCCTTGACTCATTTGACGGTTCATACTTCACCTTTGTCGCCTTGGCAGTCAGAAACACTCATTTCAAGGCATAAGTCACGGTCAAGCATGCCACATTAAGTAGATGCGCATTTGAAACTTGAGAAAAGCGCCTGCGCATTCAGACGCACATGGACGATGGTTCGCTTCGTCCACCTTCGTCTTTTCGTCTATCTTCGTCTGATGAGTTGTAATCGTCTACAAGACTAATTTTAAGTTCATACCATTAACTACTTAGTCGTTACCATCACCCCCTCATCCCGGCCCGGGGCGCAAACGCCCGCGCGGCCGCCACAACCATCCATAAGGAAAAGAAAATGGCAGACATCAACATGATCGCTCTGGGAATGGTCGAAACCAAAGGCCTGGTCGGCGCTATCGAAGCTGCTGACGCCATGGTCAAAGCAGCCAATGTCAAACTCATCGGCAAGGAAAAAATCGGCGCCGGTTATATCACCGTAATGGTGCGCGGCGATGTGGGCGCTGTCAAAGCCGCCACCGACGCGGGCGCAGCCGCGGCCCAGCGCGTGGGCGAACTGGTCAGCGTCCATGTCATCCCCCGCCCCCACGGCGATGTGGAAGACATCCTGCCTCAGTTGGGCGACTGATCGGCGTCATCACGCATCCTGACGGGGCCTAGCGCACCGATTGGGACAACCGTCCATGAAACGCGAACTCTACACCGCTGAGATCATCGAAAAGCTGGCGCTGGAAGATGGTCAGACCATCCTGGCGCTGGGCAAAGGCGACATCGTCACGCCCCTGGCCCAGGACCGGGCCCGCGAGCTGGGGCTGACCCTGATCTGGCCCGAGCAGGACCAGCGCGACCTGCCCGCCTGGAGCGGAGCCGCCCAGGCCCGCGTTCGCCAGCCGCAACCCCGCGCCCTCGCACCATCTCCTGCGACCGATGATCTGGAAAACAAGGTGCGCCGGGCCGTGGCCAACGCACTGGGAGAAGCCATTTCATCCTCGATGGAGAACGACGCCCGGTCGCACCGCGTGCTGCATGTGGATGGCCGTGGCGTGCGCATGCAGCCCTTTCCCTTCAACATCCGTCGTCCCGAGATGGATGTGCGCCTGGCCGACGTCATCACCAGCCAGGATGGCGCGCCCATGGCCGCGGGCTTTATGACTCTGCACAAGGGGCAATTCTCGTGGACCCTGAATTATGACGAACTCGAATACGTCATCGCAGGCGAATTGCACATCATCACCGCAGAGGAGACCATCGTGGGGCTGCCGGGCGACGTCATCTTCATCCCCAAAGGCAGCAAAATCCAGTTCGCCACGCCCGATTGGGCCAAATTCCTTTACGTCACCTATCCGGCGGATTGGGCTGAATGACGCCCATGGATGACGCAACCCGCGACGCAGGGGCGGCAAACGAGGCGGAGGAGACCCCATGAAGCGGCCATTCATCCTGGCAGCGCTGATGATAACCCTCGCCGCGACGGGCTGCCGCGACAACGTCACGCCCGCCGCGGCGACTCTGCCGCCGCCAACATCCCCGCCCGCCACCCAAACGCCCACGCCGCCCCCTCATACGCCCACGCCTGTGATGGTGACGGTGGACGTCAGCACCCCCACGCCGCGACCCGCTCCCACCGCCACCGACGCGCCCCCCCCCACGGCAACGCCTCAGCCGCCCACAAAAACGCCCGCTGCCGATCTGCCCACCGGTCGAATGTTGCGCGCATCCAATATCCGCAGCGGACCCGACACGCGCTTCCCCATCGTGGGCGACATCGCCGAAGATCAGGAGGTGCAGGTGACAGCCGTCGATCCTTCGGGAGCGTGGCTGCTGCTGGCGATGCCCGGTCCGGGCCAGAGCTGGGTCATCCGCAGCAATGTCAGTCTTTCCGACGCCCAGCTGGCCATTCCGGTGGCGACCGACCTGCCCACGCCGCCCCCCACGCCCACGCCGGGCGATGTGGTCAAACTTTACAAAAGCGCCGTCACCATCCCCACCACGCCCTGGCGACAATTTCTCAGGCCCGCGGTGGATGAAGAAACCGGCTGGGATTTTATGACCTTCGACCGCGACGCCTATCGGGCCGCAAACCCCCGGCCAACGCCCCGCGACTATCAGCTCATCAATCTCGAAAACCGCTGGCTGCGCGTCAACGTTATGCCCGAGCTGGGCGGACGGGTCTACCAGCTCATCTTCAAACCCACGGGCAGCAACGAATTCTATCAAAACCAGGTGATCAAGCCATCACCCTGGGGCCCGGGCCCCCAAGGCAACGGCTGGGTGGCCGCGGGCGGCATCGAATGGGGACTGCCTGTGGCCGAACATGGCTACGCTTACGCCGAACCCTGGGGATTCATCACCCTGCCCGGAGAGGAAACCCAGGCCGTCACCCTCTTCGACCAACATCAGGACACGGTGCACCTGAGCGTCACCCTGGGCTTGCAGCCCGACACCGCGGCCTTTTCGCTGGATTTCGAGCTTGGCAACGAAAGCGACCGCGCCATTCCCGTCAGTTACTGGACCGACGCCATGATCGCGCCCGGTCCGGCCAACACCGTGGGCCCCGAACTGCGCTTCCTCTTTCCCATGACGCAGGCGGCGGTGCACACCACGGGCGATGCCTCTCTGCCAGGCCCAGGCCGCATTTTCGACTGGCCCATCCACCAGGGACGGGATTTGAGTCGTCTGGGGAATTGGGAGCAATGGCTGGGATTCTTCGCCCATCCCCGGGCCCGCGAAAATTGGTCCGCCATTTACGATCCCGCAGCCGATGAAGGCGTGGTGCGCATCTTTCCCCCAAACATGTCGCCAGGCCTCAAAGGCTTTGGTTTTGGCTGGAGTCAGCCCATCTCGCCGGAACAGTACACCGATGACGGCAGCGCCTATGTGGAAATGCAAGGCGGCGTCACCCCCACATATGAGGAGTCTCTGACCATGCAGCCGGGCGACATCTACCAATGGCGAGAGATATGGTATCCGGTGGCCGGCATACGCGGGATCACCCGGGCCGATGAAATGGGAGCGGTGTATCTTGAGCATGAGAAAGATGGCTGGCGCCTGCGTCTGTTCAGCATTCGCCCCATCGCCGGTGCGATCGACATCCGAGACGCGGCAGGCTCCATCCTCCTCCAGGATGTTTCGCTGGCTCCGGATGCGCCCGCGGACATCCAGCTGGCGGGCATGTCCCCCCCCATCCGTTTCGAGCTTCAGGGGAATGACGGTCGGGTGTGGAAGATGGCGGGGTTGGAGTAGGCGGTCATCCGCCAGAGACTTTCGGCAATATCCACAGCCGCGCGGGGATGGGCCAGACTGCGAGCGGCCGCAGCCATGCGCGTCCTTTCCACCTCATCTTGCAAGAGCCGTAACACCGCATCCGCGGCCCATGCTGGCTTCGGAGCCCAAACGCCCGCGCCGCGAGCCGCCACCAACCCCGGACTGCCTGCTTCCTGGCCCGGAATGGCGTGGTAGATGACTGTGGGCAGGCCCATCATAAACGCCTCGGCCAGAGAATTAGGCCCCGCTTTGGTCACCAAAATGTCCGCGGCCCGCATCCACAGAGGCATATCCTCGCGAAATCCCAGCAGATGCAGCCGGGATGTTGCGCCGACGGCCTGCAAACGCGCCTGCAATGTGCGATTGCGCCCGGCGATGACCACAATCTGAGCCGCGGGCTCGCGGGCCAGCAACGCCTGCACAAAGGAAAACATCTCCCCCGCGCCATCGCCGCCGCCGACAAAAAGCACAACCGGCGATGACGCCTTCAGTCCCAGTTCGAAGCGGACTTGCAGTTTGGATTTCTGGCGCGCAGCCAGGAAGGCCCGGCGCACAGGCAAACCTGTCACATGCAGACGATCCGCTGGCAGCCCCAGCGCCCGCGCCCGCACTTTGGTTTCATCCCAGGGCAGAAAATAGGCGTCGAAGCCGGGAGCAAACCAGGCCGCGGGTGCGTTCACGAAATCCTGCACCACCACGACCAGGGGCGTATTGGGCGCATGCCGGGCTCGGTAGCGGCTGAGAATGTCATTGGGGATGGGGTGAAAGGAGACGATGGCGTCGTGGGGATGGGCCGTCATCAGCCTGCGCACTGGATTTCGCACATAGGGCCAAAGCAGCCGAGAAAGCCCCGTCACCAACGACCGGTGATCGGTGAGATGGTAGACGAGCCGCCAGGGCCACGCCCGCAGCCCCAGCATCGTCGGATACCATTCGGGAAAGCGCACAAAGGGCCAGACGCCCGATTCCACAAAGATATCCGCCATATCCACCACAACATCATCGCCGTAGCGAGCGTCCAGCGCATCGGCAACGGCCCGAGCCGTGGCCAGATGCCCGCCGCCCGTGCGCGAGTAGAGAAACAAAAACCTTCGGGGATGGGACATGCTGAGCATTATAGCGCCGGGAGCAATGGGGAGGAAATTGGAAACCGCTCACATCCGACCGTATAATACCCCCATGCCCAACCGTGGTTTTCGCCGTTCCCATCTGCTGGCTCTGACCGCGCTGACCTGCGCCGTGTCGATCACCTACGCCCGCGTCCTGTTCACCCCCCTGATTCCGGCCAGCGGCGACTTTCTGGCCTACTTCGCGCCCTACTGGGAGCTCTTCAACCGGGCGGCGCGTGCAGGCCGCCTGCCCTTGTGGAATGATTATATCTTTGCCGGCGCGCCCTTCCAGGCCAACCCCCAGACAGAAGTCTTCTATCCCCTGCGTTGGCCCATGCTACTCCTCAGCGCCGAAAAGGGCATTGTGCTGACGGCTGCGCTGCATGGATGGCTGGCTGGCGTTTTCGGCTACTTTCTGACGCGACATCTCCTCCAGAACCGGACGTCAGACGCCGGATATCCCCCCGCCATCATCCCCCCCCTCATCGCCGCGCTGATTCTCTCTCTCAACGGCTGGGTCACGGGCTTACTGCTGCATCCCAACCAGATCAGCGCGTACCCCTGGCTGATTGCCGCCATCCTGCTGTGGGAAAAGCGCCCGCGGCCCGGGCGATGGCCCCGCTGGAATCGCCCCGTCCGGCGTTGGGCTGTATCGATGACGCTGGTCTGGACCATGTCCTTTCTGGCCGGACACACGCAATCTTTTTACAACGCAGCGATCATCTGGGGATTGTGGATTGCGGGAGATGTGGGATGGCGCGGGTGGCGTAAAAGGAGAGCGCGACATTCGGGGGAAGGTGGGCCTCGACGCTTTGGGGCCGATGGCTGGCCCGTGGCGCTGGCCGCGGTGTTCGCCGCCGGATTGACGGCCGCAGTGCAGTTGCTGCCCACCCTGGAACTTTCGGGGCTTTCCTATCGTCAGGGCGGATTGGCCTTTCGAGATCACGCGGCGCTGAGTCTGCCGCCGTGGCGGCTGGGATTCACCTTGCTGCCTCATTACGCCCGAGATCTGGGCATGGCGCTGGGTTCCGAAGCGTATGGCGAGTGGCTGGGCTACGTGGGCGTGGCGGGTCTGCTTTTGGCGTTGCTGGGATTACGACATCCCAACCGCCGTCTGCGCTTCCTGGGCGTTTTTCTCACGCTAACGGGATTGTTGCTGGCCTTTGGCGCTTACGATCCCCTGGAATACCTGCTCTATCGCATGGTTCCTGGCTGGGACCTGTTCCGCGTTCCCGCCCGATTCTTGCCGGGGGCCATGTTGGGCGTGGCGCTGCTGGCCGCGCTGGGAGCGGATAAGCTCGCGGTTCAGCATGCGCCGTTCCGACATCGGCAGGCAGGATGGGGGCGCGAAGAGGCGGTGATGGCCGCGGCCGCGCTCGCACTGCTGGGCTTGGCGCTCCTCACCCGTCCCAATTTGCCAACCGTGGCGGGCTGGATAACGGTCATGCTCTTTTTTGCGCTACTTCTGCGGCGCGGACGTCGAGCGCCAACACCTCGCCTTCTGGCGCTCCTCCCCCTCATCCTTTTCGCCGAGCTCTACCTGGCCAGCTACGTCCTGCCCATCCAGCATCCCACCGCGCCCCAGGCGCTGCGCTCCTGGCGCACTGCCCCCGCGCGCATTGCCGCAGAACAGGAGAACGCGCCCCACGACGCGGCCTGCCGCACCGTCAGCCTCAGCGCCGCCACCTGGGATCCCGGCGATCTGGGCGACCTGAAACGCATCTACGGGGCCTACTTCGACAAGCAGGCTTTCACCGATCTGATCAACGCCACCAAGGCCAAAGAGGTGGTCGCCCCCAACCTGGGCGTCATCTTCGATATCCCCTCGCTGGATGGATTCGGCGGCGGCGTGCTCCCCACGGCCCGCTTTGTCCGGGCCATGAGCCTGTTCTTGCCGCCAGAAAACATCGTGGCGGACGGGCGCTTGCAGGAGCAGCTGCACACCATCCCCGACATCGAACTGCTATCCCTATTCAATGTCTGTTATGTCATTGCCGATAAGAATTTCGATGTCTGGCGCGACGACATCTACTACGATCTGGCCTTTGGCGAGACGCTGGACGCGTCCCGGCCCGATCTCGTCATCACCGAGACGCCCATCTTTCCGGCCAGCGGCGTGGGCGTGGTCAGCCATCTGAGTCCCGAAGCCGCCAGCCTGCCCGTGGGCGAGGCTGTGGCGCAGGTTGCCATCATCCTCGACGATGGTTCGGCGGTGACGCTGCCCTTGCGCGCGGGCGTGGAAACCGCAGTGGGCTTGGACGCGAATCGGCCGCGAACGCAGGCGGGATTGCCCGCGGTGCGCTGGGCCCACGACGCGCCGGGCCAGGACGCCATTGCCGAGCTGGACATCCCCGGAGAGGACCTGCCCGCCAACCTGGCAGCGCGGCGCATCAGAGAAGTTCGATTCCATTTGCTGCGAGATGATGTGCGTCTGTTCATCCGCGGGCTGGCAATCTATGATCGGGCCAGCGGATCCCACGCCACGCCGCCCGTCACCCGCGAGCGCTGGCGGCGTATTCACTCGGGCGATGTCAAAATCTATCGCAACGATGCTGTGTTGCCCCAGATTTTCGCGGTCGAAAGGATTCAGGTCGTAGGGGATGAGGCTGAAGCCGTGACTGCCATGCAGTCGCCCGATTTCGAGCCTGCGCACACCGCGATTTTGGAACAAGCATTCGCGCGGCCGTTGCCCCAGGATGAGACCCTGGCGCCTGTGGATATCCAAATCATCGAACAGACGCCCGAACTGGTGCGTTTGCGCTATCGGGCCGCCGGAGACGCCTTCATCGTCATGGCCGACGCCTGGCATCCAGGTTGGCGAGCCTTTTTAGATCCGGGCAGGGCGGACGCCCAGACGCTGGACCCACTGCCGGCCGACATCTTCTTGCGGGGCATCGCCCTGCCCGCGGGCGAGCACGATCTGACGCTGCTCTTCCGGCCCCGCAGTTTGCAGCGGGGCGCATGGCTCAGCCTGATGGCCCTGGCAGCCCTGGTCATCCTCTGGTTTCCGCCCCACCGCCAGCGCTGATTGCCCGCATCCTGTTCGAGCGCACGCCGAAGGCGGGCCTACATCCGTCCGGTTGCCGACTGATGGATAATCACCCTACCACAAAGATTGACACCTCCCCCTCGATCTATTACCATTCAGGTGGGGAGCGCTCCCCCTATCGACTCACATTGCAACTTTCTTTCGGAAAAGTCCATGAATTTCATCAATCGAGTTATCGGCATCCTGATATTTTTCATCGCATTCATCCTCCTCATCGTGCTGGCGGCGATCCCATTCGAGACCCTGTCCTGGCTCCAGGCCCAGATCGGGGAATTCAGCCAATGGGCCCGGCAATATCAGATCGCCAACCCGCTTTTCTTCAACCTGGGGCGGGTGGCCCTGGCGGCCATTGCCATCCTTGTCGTCATTCCCCTGATGATCGCGGAGCTGCCCCGCAAGAAGAAAGAGGCCGCGGTCACCATGCGCACCGAGCAGGGCGAAATCCGCGTCACGGCGGATAGCATCGCCCGGCGACTGGCCTGGCGGCTGGATCAGCTGGCCGACATCATCACGGTAGCTCCCTTTGTCAACCCCAAAGGCGACACGGTCAACATCCAGCTCGATGTAGAGACCTCGCCCGAAGTGGATGTGCCCATGAAGACCGACGAGATCATGCTGGTCACCCGCGAGGTCATCGAACAGGATATGGGCCTGAAGCTGGGCAAACTCAGCGTCAACCTCCGCCACGCCGATTATCCCGCTGCTTTCTGAGTGCTGACCGCCAAACGCCATGCCCGACATCGACGACGCCGAAATTCAGCCGGAGGCAAACGCTCCTGGCGACGATGAGACGCCCGCTGCGGCGGATTCTGTGACAGTGCGCGCGCCGGACGCAGATGAGGATGGCGTCGCCCCAACGCCCGACTATGAACAGCTCGCCCGCCTGCTCGAAAGCCTGCTCTTCGTTGCGGGCGAACCCGCGCCCATCGAACGCCTGGCCTCGGCTTTGGAGCAATCGCCGGAAGACATCGAGCTGGCGCTGCTATTGCTGACCGAGCGTTTGCAAGAGCGGGGCATCCGTCTGCAACGGCATCATCATCAGGTGCAATTGGTGACCATGCCCGAGGCAGCCGACGTCATCGAGGCGTATCTGGGCCTGGACCTGACCACCAAGCTCTCTCGGGCCGCGTTGGAGACCCTGGCTATCATCGCCTATCGCCAGCCCATCACCCGCCCGCAGATCGAGGCTATCCGCGGGGTGAGCAGCGATGGCGTCATCCGCACCCTGTTGCACCGGGGATTGGTGCAGGAGATGGGGCGATTGGAGACGGCCGGGCGTCCGGTTTTATTCGGCACCACGCCCGATTTCCTCAACTATTTTGGCATCAGCAGTCTGGAAGACCTGCCGCCGCTGGAAGAGGACGACATGGATGCGCTCAGTGAACGCATCGCGATGATGAATGCGCCCGCAGAGGACGAGGAGGAAGCTGAAGCCGTTTGACCGACCAAAGCCCTCCTCCCCGTAAAACGTGACGTGATGCGTAGGATCGTCCCGGATCGCGCATGACGCATCCCGGGGCTTGCAAACTCGATTCAAGCTGGCCTCATGGCCGGTTCATCAACGCCGCCCCATCTTTCTTCCCCCCTTTCCTTTGCGCGTTTGCATCTTGGCGTGAACTTTTACCTACCTTATCCAAAGCAGGGAATCATCCTATGAACGCATCGAAATACAATGCCACCGTCGTTCAGAAAATCCTCATCCGTCCCAATCTGATGATTCTGCGGGTCACGACCGATGAGCCCCGGTCCCAATTCGCTGCGGGACAGTACACCACCCTGGGTCTGTATGGCTACGAGCCCCGCTCCGAGAACTCCGAGCCCGAGGCGATTCCCAGCAAACCCGACAAGCTCATCCAGCGGGCATATTCAATTGCGTCGGCCCGGCACGAGACGCAGCAATTCGAGTTTTACATCTCGCAGGTAAAGACGGGGCAGCTCACGCCCCGGCTCTTTCATTTGGAAGTAGGCGATCGGCTTTTTGTGGGACGTCGCATTGTCGGCGCGTTCAACCTCTCCGATGCGCCCAAGGACAAGGATGTGGTGATGATCGCCACGGGCACGGGCATCACGCCCTACATCAGCTTTTTGCGTTCGCACATCGTCGAGCGACCTGAGAGCAAGATGGTGGTGGTGCAGGCCGCGGCGCATCAGGGCGATTTGGGCTATTTCAGCGAGCTATCCTTTCTGGACAACGCATTTCCCAACTTCTTCTACATCCCCACCCTGACCGATGCGGGGGATCTCTGGCCCGGCTATCGCATGTGGATCGAGGAGATGTTGGAAGCGGGCGTGGTGGGCCAGGAGTCGGGCGTGGCGTGTGATCCTGACCAGACGCACTTTTATCTCTGCGGCAACCCCATCATGGTGGAAAATGTCTCCAGGTGGCTGATCGAACATGGTTATCAGAAGAAGACCCGCAAGACGGAGGGCACGCTGTTCGTGGAGGAGTTCTGAGCAAAGAGAGGGGCCAGCTGCATCGAGGCTCATCGCCCGGGCGACGAAGCCCTCTGGGATCAGGACATTGGTCGCAGAGGGCTTCGACACAGGACTGGGGCCGAAAAGGGCTCAGAGCCGAATCAACGACTTGTGAGAATTTCGACGGGATTGCAATCGCGGGCCAGAAAGGAAAAGGCCCGGGCTATCGGGCCAGCCAGTCCAGGGTCAGCTTCATCACTCGCTGCTCCCACACATGGGCGGCGTAAGTGTGATCCGCGCCTTCGATCCAGTGCAATGCCGCATAGTCCTCCCCAATGGCCCGCAAGAAACGTTCGGCGTGGGCTGGCGGCACAGTGGGATCTGCGGAGCCATGGATGATCAGGGCCGGGCGGCGGAAATTTTGCACAGCTTCCAGCGGGCGCACCTGGCCCAGGGAGGCGATGAAGCCGGCCCCGACCAGATGCCCGCCCACATCGAACGCGCCGTCAGGCTGCGGCCCCAGCGGCGGCGGCAACGGTTCGCTGCGGGCCAACGCCTGAAACAACTCCAGCGGATCGGCCAGCGCCGACCACAGCGCCAGCTTGTGGATGCCGGGGTCTTGCCCGGCGATGGTTGCGGCCACAGCGCCGCCCATGCTCAGGCCCAGGATGGAGACATGGCCCGCGTCGACTTCGGGACGCGCCCGCAACCAGGCCAGAGCCACGCGAGCGTCATCCACTTCGCCGGGCAAGGTCATGTCCGTGAACTCGCCCTCGCTCTCGCCCGAGCCGCGAAAATCGAAGCGTAAGGCCGCGAAGCCTGCCCCGGTCAGCAAGCGGGCCATCTTGACAAAAATGAAATGGCTTTCGATGCGGTCGCCGGTGAAACCGTGGCAGAAGAGCACCGCGGGGTGTGGGCCCGCGCCATCGGGAAGATGCAGCATCCCCGCCAGCTGCTGATCGTGATTGGTGAAAGTAACAGGCAATTCGGACATGGGAAGGGCTCCAGGCGTGAAAGATGGGATATCCTTGCTATGAGACTGTCATTGTATCCCAATGGATGAAAAAAGACAGGTTCGAGAGACAAGATAGCAGTTTGGCGACCTGCCACATGACGAATGTAGACCAAGATGGACGAATGCAGGCATTTTTTCTTCGTCAATCTTCATCTTTTCATCCTGGCGTCGTTACAAAACAAGATAACGGAAGTCAATTACCGGGCCATCGCAGGCGGCGGCGTCACTGCAGTCGCTTACACTGTTGCAACAACCAGTGCCACTACATGGCGGACTGCAACGACAGCCTTCACCCGTATCGCAATTGGCACAATATCTCTTACTGCCACAACTGCAGCCCGTCAGACATTCCTTTTCAGCCCGCGCCAGATAATGCAGCTTCTGTGTGGGCCAGACTCTGCCCATCACCGATGGCAGAGCCAACACCGATGCCAGGCCAAAAGCCAATGCCAGTAGGACGCGTCTTCCCCTCATCACCTCAATCTAACACGATTGCAACAATCAATGCAAGCTGTAAAACGCAGGCTCAATGAGCCAAAATCAACACCTGGCCGGTTGGGTCAACGCCCAAGAAGTCGCCAGGCTGAAGATAAGCCGGGTCCAGATGGTGAATACCGGTGTAATATACGCCAATGGCACCATCGAAGTCACCAAAGGTGAGCACACCGATGCCCAGGGGAAAGGATGCGGGCAGATCAAAGGTTAACAGACGATTATCATAAAGTCGCAACGCCACCCTGACTCGACCATCGGGCAAGACTTCCACCGACTCCGCCAGACCCACATAGACCGGCGGTGCAGGAACTAATTCGACCTCATGCGTTTGGGGGTCAAATGTTTTAAGCAGGGTATACCCCCCCATCGTCACCGACCCCTGTGGACCATACAGGTCAATAAGATGTCTTGTGCCCCGTCCAACCCTATCCCCACGGAAGCGCAGGTCCACCCCAGGGGCTAATCCTTCTACTCCTTGCCAGTAGGGGCCATCTTTGGGCGCGGGCGGGGCCTCGGGCGTGGGTGTGGCCGGGCGGGGGGTGGGCGTGGGCGGTATCTCGCTGGCCGGCACGGCGGAAATCTCGTTTGGGTTGGTTACGTCCACCAGGTCGCCTCGCACCCAGGCGTCATTTGCCAACTTGTACCAGACATAACCATCAAAGGACTTAAACTGCCCAGCGATCTCGGCGGTTTTGCCTTTGGCGAGGGCGCCGACTTTGGCGTAGTTGGTGCTCGGTCCTTTTCGCCGGTTG
>Ga0256914_1001989_pt1 | contig 17485 bp, 14 predicted proteins | sample HulkmetaG_FD_191571 | JGI IMG/M metagenome (GOLD analysis project Ga0256914, IMG submission 191571) | Hydrothermal chimney microbial communities from Main Endeavour vent field at the Juan de Fuca Ridge, Pacific Ocean - Hulk | ecosystem: Environmental > Aquatic > Marine > Hydrothermal vents ... | reverse complement strand
GGGGGCCATCGTGCACCAGGGAGCAACCGTCGATGAGGCGTACGAGCTGTTCTTGGAGCTGAAAAACGGCGGCTGAACTTCTTCTTATTCCTTCCTCCTCACGAGAAACGCCCGGAGCGCTAGATGCGTCCCGGGCGTTCTCTTTCTCCATGAAAAGCCCAGCGCAACCACTAACGCCATTGTCATTCAGTCGGCCAGCTCCGCCAAAACGCCGACAGAAGTCGCACTTTCGAGCCCTCAGGCTGAAGAGCAGTCTGCGCTGTCCTCAAGCGAGATGGGGCAATCACCGCAAAAGTGGCATTCAAAGCATGCCATCGTAGTAGATGCGCATTTGAAATTTGAGAAAAGCGCCTGCGCATTCAGTCGAACAGGGACGAAGATTGACGATGGTTCACTTCGTCCACCTTCGTCTTGGCGTCGTTACCAAACAAGTCAATGCAAGTCAAACACCTTTTTCGAGCTTCAGCAATTCCAAATTTAGGGAAAACCGGCCAGAAAGCGTTTATCTGAGGCTTACCCGCCTCCTTTTTGCCCCCTCCCCGGCCCTCCCCCGACACTCGCTACGCTCGCGTTCGAGGGAGGGAGCCCTTCATCTACAAAGTTTTTTTGCTCTCGCCGGGCTCCTCCCCCCGTGCGACGGCTGTCGTAACGGGGGGAGGCTGGGAGGGGGGCTTGGAGCAACGACAAATTTGAAACTGCTGTTCGAACTTACTTCGTGACGCCCCGGCAATGGATTGTTGGGCGCCGGAGCAGACAGGCCCGCCGACAGATCGCTTACTGGTCGGGCGCGTAGCGGCAGGTCTTCCCCTCGACGCCGTTCATGTGAACGCAGAGCTTGATGATGGCCGGGCGCCAGTAGGTTTCGCCCGGAGGGCTGGGATCCATGATAGCCCAGTAGTACTGCTCGTCCGCCTTGGTCCAGCTGGGATCAGGCATGTAGATGAGGGACATGATGCCCACCCAGGGCCAGTTCTGCTCGGCCCACTGATAGGCCCGCACCAGATAATCGCCCTGCACGAATATATCGATGCCCGCGCCCTTTCCGTGCCAGAAGTACGGACTATCGGGACGATCATCCCAGGTCCAGCCGAATTCCAGGATCGCGATCTGTTTGTCTCCGTCGCCATGCTGCTCCATGATCTTGCGGATATCCTCGGCATGACGGAAGGAATAGACGCGCAGCCGTTCCTTTGGACTGGGATCGTTGTTGTAGTATTGGGGGTTGGTCGCCACCTCCGCCGGATCCGTCTCGGGCGGCAGTGCGTATCCGGCCGCGTGAATGCCCAGCATATCGAAATAGCCATCACTGGAGCCCCCCATGGCCTCATACAACTGGGTGTAGAATTTGACGTCGTACATGGCGTCAGATTGATCGGCCGTGGTGGGGGCCATGCCTGCGGTGATGATGATGGCGTCCGGATCCGCTGCTTTGATGGCTGCGTAGGTCTTCTTCAGCAACCGGGCGTAGCCCGCGGGATCAACAGGCTTGCCGCCCCATTCGCGAGAGAGGTTGGGCTCATTCCACACCTGATAAGCGTGGATGCGTCCTCGGTAGCGGGTGGCCAAAGCCTGGGCGAAATCGGCGAAATCGTCGGCATTCTCAGGAGGATCGCCAGCCCAGAAAGCCTTGTCGCTGGGCGAGATGCGCACCAAAAGCTTGAGTCCATGATGTTCGACCTGATCGACAACCCGGTCCGAAATGCTCCAATCGAACTGGCCTTTGCCAGCGCCCTCGATATCCTGCCAGGCGAACCATTGCTTGACCCATCGAAAGCCAGCGTCGGCCATGAGACCGAGATCTCGATCCGCAGTCTCGGGCCGCCACCACAGAAAGGCCTGAGCGCCGTAGTCAGGAGATTTGACAGAGACCGGCCCCGAGGATGGCTGGGGAGGCGGCGGAGTGGCGGTAGGCGCGGCCGCGGGTTGTTCTGGCGGTGTGGCTGTTGGCTGGGGCGACTCAGCAGGCTCCTGCGGGGAAGGCGACGAGGCGGGCTGAATAGCGGTTGGCGTCGCTGGATGGGAACTCGCCGGCGCTGGGGGGGTGGGCGTGGCGTCCGCCGGCATTGGCGTCTTGGTGGGGGTGGGAGTCGGCGAGGGCGATGATCCACATCCAGCCAGCGGAATGATTGCCAGCATCAGGATCATCGCAACAAAAATCGTCAATCGTCCGGTCGAGCGCTGTGGTTGTCGTGACATGAACATTTATCGTGATGACGAACGGAGAGGGACGACGCGATGGTCGCCCCTCTTGGAGTGAGAGTGAGAAATTCGGTTTTACTTGGGCATGGCCTGCAGGGCGTTGTAGGTCTGGGTGGGACTGCCGCCCTGATCCACAATGCTCCACTGCTGGAGTTCCGTGCCCGGGTTGGTCATGGAGAAGTTCAGATTCCAGAGGAAGGCGACGCCGACATAGCCTGTTCGCTTCATCCACTGATAGAAATCGACCGTCCAGCGGGCCTGCTCATCCCGGGAGTTGTCGTTGGCGTAGCCGTAGTTGTTGTTCACGGCGGGGCCGACAGCCCAACCGAATTCAGTGGGCCACAGGCGCTTGTTTACATCGCCATATTTGACCATGATGTTGCGAGAGCCTTCGACCGTGGAGCGGGCCGCCCAGGAGTGATGGGGGCTGTCGCAAGGACCGCGGAAGCTGGCGCCGGTCTGATTGATGTAGTCGCAGGCCTGCTGCCAGGTGAGGTTGGGCGGAACGTTGTAGCCGCTGGGATGGATGCCGATGGCGTCGGAGTACTGCTTGAGGCCGTTGCGATACATGCCTTCCAGATATTGGAAGTCGTCGATGGCCAGATTGCCCACGTTGCCCGCGGGCGTCAATGCGCCACTAACCACAATCATTTGCGGGCAGGCGGCCTTGATTGAGCCATAGGCGGCCTTGAGCAACTGCATGTAGCGGGCGGGATCCAGAGGCTCGCCTCCCCATTCGTACCAGAGGTTCTGTTCGTTCCAGACTTCGATGGCCTTGACTTTGCCGCAATAGCGACCTGCGTACTGGCCCAGGAAGTTGGCGAATGTTCCGGGATCGGCCGGCGGCCCCTCTACGCTGAAATCGCTGTTGGCGGGACGCGCCCACTTGGGAGCTTTGACGATAGAGGCGAGGATATTGATGCCCTGACCGGCAAAGAAGTTGACCGCGCCATCCTGACCGCCCCAGTTAATGGCGCCGGGAGCGCCTTCCATCTCTTTCCAGGGCACCTGCCATTTGACCCAATTGAAGCCCAATCCCTTGATGGCATTGGCTGCATAGCCCAGATCCGCACCGCCGTACGGCTGAATCTGGATGCCATAACCGAAATTGCCTGCGCCAGCAGGGCGAGCGCCGCCGCTTGCCGCGGGCCGGGGCTGATTCTTAGGAGGCTTGGGAATGTCCTTCGCCACTTGCACGCCATCGGTGGGACCCTGTGTAGAGACGCGATTGGCGATGATCCACACAGGTTTGCCATTTTTGCCTTCTAACTGCCACCAGTCGCCCTTCTTGTTTTTACCAATGATCTTGAGGGACTCGCCTTTTTTCAACATGCCAACCCGGGGATAGTTGGTGCCTGGCCCCTGACGCAGGTTGGTGTCGCCCGTAGCAGTGGCCATGGCGTAAGCCAAGGGCGTGGGCGTGGGCGAAGCCTCAGGCGTAGGGGTCGCTTCGGGCGTAGGCGTGGGCGTGGGCGTGAAGGTGGCGACGGCCACCTGGGCGACGCCCTGATTACTGATGAAATCATCCCCCTCCTTCACATCGGCGCGAATGCTGTAGGTATCGGGCATGGGCGGCAGAGGAATCTGCACCGGCTGTGTCAGCGCGGTCCGCTGCTCATTGATCACATTCCCCTTGGAATCGGTGGTCTTCCACTCCACCGTCAGATTGCCCTCTGGCATCTCGGGCGTCTGGCCCGAGGCGTACTGGGCAAGAACTGGCCATATCTTGGGATCATAATCCTTGATTTCGATAGCATTGGTCACGACCCCGCCCAGATTGTAGCGATTGGCCATATTGAGCTTACTGCTCAGACTGCTGGCATTCTCGAAATAGACGATGCGCTCATCGCCCGCCTGATCGCGATAGCGATACCAGCTAATGCCGCTGGCCGGATCAACCTGCAGCGGACTGGCCACCACATTGGTCTGCAAGCTCGCGTTGACCGGCGCGCCAGGCTCCACCACGGCGCTTTCCGTAGTCACCTGCCCCAGGATGGGCGTAATGGCATCCTGGAAGCCGCGAGGGAAGAAATAATTGCCCGCCTGCTCCGTGGCCTGAGCTGGAATTTGCAATATCAGCTTATAACGATTGACCTGTCCCACGCCCCAACCGAGCATCTTTTCGACCAGACCGCCCGGCATATAAGCGACGGGATTTTCGAAAATGGGGATGATGACGGCGTCGCTCACAGCGCCCAGAGCCACCCAGTCATAGCCGTAGGTCTCCCAGGTGTCATCCGCAAGTTGCACCGGCTGATCGACGTAGACGAAAAGCTCTTTGCCTTCCGAATGAAGACGCTGGGCCATCTTGTTGATGAAATCGGTGTAATCATTGCGTAGGGGAGGATCGACGCCGCGATAATCCAAAGCCACGCCGTCATAATTGTTGCTGGCCGCCAGCTCAGAAAGGGTGTTGATCTGCACTTCTTGCAAGCCCTGATCGATAACCAGATTGGCCAGCAAGTCGGTGCGAGGCGCTTCGCCGGGCCGGTAGTTGCGCACGACCATGTAGGCTTTCCCACTGATGGCGTCGCCCGGCATCAAGCTTTCGGCGCCATCCACGCTGCCATCGCCCCGCAGCGTCAGAGCGGTAGGAAAGAGGGCAGTCACCGCGGTGGCGGCTTCTTGGGGCAAATCCAACCCCGGCGGCAGCGTCGCGCCCACCAGGGGCAGTTTAGACGCGGTCTGGAAGACGGCGAAATCATTGGGAACGAAGTTCACATCGCTCTCGATAGCATCCTCTTCCAGGATCAGAGTGTGAGGCATCCATTCCCAGGTCTCCCCGCTCCAGTTGTACACATCCAGCGTTTCGTAGGGCAGAGAGTCGTTGGGGATGGGAATGGTGGCGACGGTGTGAGTGGGAATATCGCCGCGCACCCGCAGTCGATAGATTGGGCTCTTGGGCCGCAGCTCCGGAAATTCCTGAAGCTTGGCCAGGGCCTTCTGCAAGTCTTCAGAGACATCGCCGCGCTCGAACTGATCGCGAGGGACGCTTTCCAGCTTGGCGTATGTCTTTCCGGTAAGCCCGTCCGCAGGAAAGATGACTCTGGTCCCGTCCGGGTCGGAAACCATGCCCGACTCCGGGGTTATGGAATCATAGCCAATAGTCTGCACCCGGGTCAGCAGGTCCACAGGAGGCAGGAGGAGGATCATCAGAATAAGCAAAGGGATGATCACAAAATTGAAAATCCTGCCGGTATTAGGACTTTCCAGGATGCGTCCGATGCTATTGAGAAATGATGAACTGTTTTGCATAGGACTTTTTCTATCTCCTTGAGATAAAGTCGCCCGTCTTCGACGCGAGCGGGGCGGGCGCGCCCCAACAAGGGAAGGCGGGCGACATAAGATGGCTATCGTATTCTACACAAGGTAAAACGAAGGCGATGGGAAAACTGTTCCGATTCATAAGAATGCCGCTCCCGCTTGTGCGAGTGCAAGGGGGAGTCAAAACGCGATTTTAGCACACCCTTCCCCAGGGGACAAAACTCCTTCGCTCTTCAAAATAGAATGTCTCACGCTGAGCCGCGGCGCGGCTTCCTATTTTAGCGCTCTTCGCTTCAAAGCAAACGCCACGAGGGGTTAATACTTCTTCACGATGGGCCCGTAAGCCGAGGGGGAGCGGGCCATGATGAGCTGTCTGGTCTCTCGATAATGTCGCACCTCGTTCGTGTCGATGCGAGCGAAGGCGTACCCCGTGACAACGCCCTCATCCTCATCGGCGTCGATGCGGGCCAGGAGCGAGCCGTCGGGAGCCAGGATGGCGCTATCGCCCAGGAAGAATCGGCTGGGCTCCTCGCCCACCCGGTTCGCCGCCAACAGAAAAACGCCGTTTTCTGCGGCCCGGGCCGTGGAAAAGGCCCGCCATTCCCGCTCATCGCCGGCTTCATACGCCGCGGGCAAACAGATGATCTCCGCTCCCAGCAGCGTCAGCGCCCGCGCGGCTTCAGGAAAGGCCAAGTCTGCACCGATCATCACGCCCACCACGCCCAGCGCAGTATCGAACACCGAAAAGCGGTATCCTGGACGAAAGCTGAGTTTTTCTTCTCCCAGCAGATGAATCTTGCGATATTCGCCAATGAGATCGCCGTCCGGGCCGATGACGACGGCCGCATTGTAGATGGTGGTCTCGATCTTCTCCTTGGTGGGCATCCCAAAGATGATGTGCGTGTTATAATCGGCGGCCTTGCGGGCCAAGATGTTGAATTGATGCCCGCCCGGCAACCGCTCAGCCATATAATTGAAACCCGCGCCGTTCTCTACGCCCGTGGTGGCCAGCTCGGGAAAGACGATAAGGTCCGCGTGTTGCTCACGACATATCTGCTCCACCAGCGCGGCCATCTGTGAGAGATTGGCCGCTATATCCCCCAGAATGGGATTCGTTTGGGCGACGGCGACAGTGAATTCGGACATGAAATGCCTCCTAAAAGGGAACGAGTGTTCGGATTGTCGTTGTTTTGCCGCGGTTTGTCAAATTTCGGGCGGCGCACTGGCGCGTTGCCCGCCAAGCCGCCGACTCGCCCGAGCGCATCCTGTTTGCTCCTCGGCCAGGACTTTGCCCCGACGCAATCGGACGACAAGCTATGCTTGTTCCGCTTTGCTGAGAGATAAGCTCCCCATTTTGAAACACATCCCCGATCACAGCAAAATTTGCCTTTGGCCGCGTTGTTTGCTAAAATGATTCTTGCTGGGCAGGCCCCCATCGTCTAGGGGACTAGGATGTCAGCCTTTCAAGCTGAAGACAGGGGTTCGAATCCCCTTGGGGGCGCCACAGGCCTTGGTCTCTGACCAGGGCTTTTTTTTCGCCGTCATCGATAAAATCGCACATCCGCTTTTTCCAAAGTTGCCAACCCCTCCTCGATCTCATGCTCCACCGAATCGAGAAAGGCTTCCAACCGATCGCGGGTGTCCACAATCTCGACGATGACGGGGAGATCAGAGGATAGACGCAGAATGCGGGAGGTGTGAATGCGGCTTTTCTTCCCAAAGCCCATGATCCCGCGCACCACGGTGACTCCGGCCAGATGCTGGCGTCTGGCCTCTTCCACCAGCCATTCGTAAAGCGGCCGACCATGAACCCGGTCACTCTCGCCGATGAAAATGCGCAGCAGGCAACCATTCTTCTCAAATTCCATGATGATTAGCTCCCGAGGGTGAAAGCCAGTATTTGTCCCAGCCAGACGGCCGCCAGCCCGAGCAGAACGTTGGCGCTGATGTTCACCAGTGCGGGCGTAACCGCGCCATCGGCGAGCAAGTTGAATGTTTCGGTGCTGAAGGTGGAGAAAGTCGTAAAGGCCCCCAGAAATCCAATAAAGATCAGAAGACGGACTTCCGGGCTGAACACATTGTGAAGGAAGGCGTAACGCACCAGAAAACCGAGGAGGAAACTGCCGATGACATTGACGGCCAGGGTTCCAAAAGGAAAGTGGCCGGAACGACTGAGATTTTGCATCCAGCCGGATACGTAATAGCGGGAAATGGCGCCCAAAAAACCTCCTGCGCCGATAATGAGTATGCGTGCCACATTGACTCCAATAAATGAAAAGGTCGCTGGCGAACCAGTTTTGTCATCATAGCCAATCCCGGAGAAAAAACCAAATCAGGCTTGCACTCTGGCTGCGATGACATCCAAACTGGACACGGCGTTATCGTCGACATGCGTCCATCTTGGTCTGCCTTCGTCATGCGGCAGGTCGCCAGGCTCCTATCAGGCGTTAAGTAGATGCGCCTTTGAAACTTGAGAAAAGCGCTGGCCTCTTGGCGAACGGCGAAAATAGAGTTGCCGCTATTGCAACCACAGATGACACAGATGGCACAGATTTGCTTGATGGCTTTCTACATTTTCTGTGAAAATCTGTGCGGATCTGTGGTTAAACCATGGCAATCACAGATGGCAATGAACCATTACATTTCAACTTTCTTAGCATCACTTACTTAAGACATTTTCTGGAGTCTACTTACCAAGGAGGCATGCTTGAACGCATCATTTGTCTTGAAATGAGTGGGGCTGGATGCCAGGACGTCAAACGTAAAACGTCAAGAGGTGTGACTGTGTAGTGTGACGCCTGCGGCGGACTCGTTTTGCGATGTTTGACGTATGACGGTTGACGCCATCCTGCAAAAAATGACGCTTCCGTGGCAGCGTCCATGACAGTGACGCGAGTAGTTGCAATCACGCAACTTTTGTTCATTAGCTCTGTGATGATGCCAACAAGAAAAATCTGTGAAATCTGTGGTTGTGACGGCGTTTTCTGCGCCGAGTTCATTTTCATCCGGCTTCAGACCCAAAATCATTGTCGCACATCGACTTGCCCGGCGACTCGTTCGCCGCTACAATGCCAGCATGAATCCTATCCCTTACGAAGTTCACGAGCCCGACATCCTCACTTTGCGCGCGGCCGAATTGCTGGCCCGTATCGTCATCGAGGCTGTCAATGCTCGCGGTGCGGCCCATATCGCCATTTCTGGCGGATCCACGCCCCGGCCGTTGTTCAAATTGCTGGCCACGCCTCAGTGGCAGGAGCGCATTCCCTGGCCGCACACGCATATCTGGTGGGTGGATGAGCGTTGTGTGCCGCCGGATGATCCCAACAGCAACTATGGCGCGGCTTATGCCCTCTTGCTCCAACATCTACCAGTGGTGATCACCCACCGCATTCGCGGAGAAGAATCGCCCTGGCAGGCTGCATATTTGTATGAGCAGGAGTTGGTGGAGGGGTTCAATTTATGGGTTGGGGCCATGCCTCGATTCGATCTTATTCTGCTGGGCATGGGTGAAGATGGCCATACTGCCTCTTTGTTTCCGGGAACGCTGGCGCTATCCGAACGTGAGCATCGGGTTACGGTGGGACGAGCGCCCACACCGCCCCGCCAGCGCGTCACGCTGACGCTGCCGGTGCTGAATCATGGGGCTCATGTCATCTTTCTGGCGACGGGAGCGAAGAAAGGGCCGGCGTTGACGACCATCTTTCACGAGGGGGGGGGCGATCCGCCGCTGCCTGCGTCTTTGGTATGGCCCGATGATGGCTGTCTGCTGTGGTTGCTGGATGACGACGCGGCTCGCGCTGCGGACCTGCCGCTATGGCAGCATTGCTCGCAGCGCTGATGGTGAGGAAGAGCTGCCTGCTGCCGGAAGCGAAGGCCGTGGGGTCTGTGTTCTTACTGAGTGTTTCTGACTGCCAAGTCGTCAAATATGAAACGGCCGGGGGTGACTTGGTAGTGGGCGTCTGTGACGAGCCTGGTTTGTGACGTTGGACGACATCGGGCAAAAGATGGCGCTCCCGTGGCGGCGTCCATGATGGTGACGTGAGTAGTCGCCTTACCACAAGGATGTGAGCTGGAATTTGTCCACGTCCACCAGGCCCAGGTCGGTGAGTTTGAGGCTGGGGATGACCTCAAGGGCCATGAAGCTCATGCCCATGAAGGGATCGTGCAGGGGGGAGCCAAGATGGTGTGCGGCTGCGATGGCGGCGTCCACTTGGTCCCGGATGACTTCCATGGGTTCCTTGCTCATGAGGCCCGCCAGGGGCAGTGGCACTTCGGCCAGCACGCGCTTGCCTTCGGCTGCCACCAGGCCGCCGCCCATTGCGGCCACGCGACGGGCCGCGGTCATCATCGATTCGTCATCCGCGCCCACGACCACAATGTTGTGGTGATCGTGCGCCACCGAGGAGGCCAACGCGCCCCGTTTGAGCCCGATGCCGTGGATGAAGCCTTTGCCCACGTTGCCCGAGTGCATGTGCCGCTCGATGACAGCCATTTTGAGGATGTCGCGGGATGGATCGGCCTGGGCCAGGCCTGCGATGATAGGGACTTCCATTTGCAGGTGTTGGGTGACCAGCTGGTCGGGGATGTGTCCGATGACGCGGGCGATGCGGCCTTCGGCCGGGATATCGAAGTTCACTTTGTCCCAGGCTACGTTCATGGTGTGGCGCAGCGCCCGGGGGGGGATGGAGCGCGGGGGCACGGTCATAACGCCGTCGCGGGCCACCAGTTTGCCCCCGCGGAATACCAGCCGCGGCCGCGGGGCCCGCAGGTCGTCGAATACGATGAGATCGGCCCGGCGGCCCGGCGTGACGGCTCCGCGATCGTGCAGGCGGAAGTATTGAGCGGGATTCCACGTGGCCATGCGGATGGCAATGATGGGATCGACGCCTTCGGCGATGGCGGTGCGCACCATGTAATCGATGGTTCCCTCTCCCAGCAGGTCTGCGGGCTGCCGGTCGTCGGTGCAAAAGCAGATGCGGTGGTGGTTGAATTCATCGACCAATGGCAGCAGGTCTTTGAGGTTATGGGCGTTGGTGGCTTCTCGAATGAAGACCATCATGCCCGCTCGCAGTTTTTCCCGGGCCTCTTCCACAGTGGTGGCCTCGTGGTCGGAGCCGATGCCCGCGGCAACGTAGGCCTGTAACGCTTTGCCTGTCACGCCAGGAGCGTGACCGTCGATGACTTCTTCCCGGAAGATGCGTAGTTTGTCCAGCACCTCGTCATCGCCGTAGATGACGCCAGGGAAGTTCATCACCTCGGCCAGGCCTAGCACCCATGGATCCGATTTGAGGGAAACCAGGTCGTACCAGTGCAGGGTGGCGCCGTTGGTCTCCATGGTGGTGGCGGGCACGCAGGAGGAGGCCATCACGTACATGCTCAGCGGGCCGTGCTTGGCGTTTTCAAACATGAATCGGATGCCGTCCAGGCCCAGTACGTTGGCGATCTCGTGGGGGTCGGTGATGACGGTGGTGACGCCGTGGGGCACCACGGTGCGGGCAAACTCTGATGGCGGGGCCATGGAGCTTTCGATGTGCACGTGGGCGTCGATGAAGCCGGGAGAGAGGTATGCCCCTTTCAGATCGATGATTTCGTCTGCATCGTAGCGTTTTCCCAGTCCTACGATGCGGGATCGGACCACCGCCACATCGGTCTCGATGATCTCGCCGCTGTGGACGTTGATGACTTTGGCGTTTTTGAGGAGCAGGTGGGCGGGCGTGTCGCCTCGAGCGTATTGGATGAGTTCGGAAAGCTCCATTGCTTTACCTCCGGATGGTTTGATGGGGGATGATGGGGTGATGGCTCAGGGAGGCGGGATCAAGCTGTGTCTTTTTTGGGGGTGATGAGGGGAACAAAACGCACCGGGCCCAGCGATTCTTTGATGAGTTCGCCGTCCCGCCTGACGAGTAGCCACAGGGTCTGATTCCAGTCCATGTCGCCCACGGGGATGACCATGCGTCCGCCCTCGGCCAGTTGAGCGATGAGCGCCTGAGGCCATTTAGGTGCGGCTGCGGTGACGATGATGGCGGGGAAGGGCGCTTCTGCGGGCCAGCCTTCCCAGCCATCGCCCACCCGAAAGTGGATGTTGGCGTAACCCAGGTCTGCGAGGATGCGCCGGGCCTGCTCCTGCAGTGCGGGGCGCACCTCGATGGTGTACACGGCGCCCGCCAGTTCGGCCAGGATGGCGGTCTGGTAGCCGGAGCCGGTGCCGATCTCCAGCACGCGGGTCTCGGGCGTGAGCGCCAGGGCCTGGGTCATCAGCGCCACTACAAAGGGCTGAGAGATGGTTTGTCCCAGACCGATGGGCAACGGACGATCGTCGTACGCGTGCGCTTGCAGGTGTTCGGGCACGAAGCGATGCCGGGGTACGCGCTCGATGGCCGCCAGCACGTCGGGATTGGTGATCTCAGTCCAATGAGGGGGCCAGTTGTGCATTGGATGCGGGAGTCTCCAAGTTCAGGCGGGGAGCGATGGGCGGACGGTGGATGCTGAGGAGGACGCGCCGGGCCAGTTGTTCTTGTCCGCGGGCCGAGAGATGGATGCCGTCGGGAAGCCAGGTTCGGGGCGGCGCCGATGTTCCGATTTCGATGAGTGCGGCGCCGGTTTCGCGGGCGACTTCACGGATGGCAGCGTTGTAGCGGGGGCAGGCGGCGAAGTCGGGGGATCGGCTCAGTTCTGGCGTCAGGGGCGACATGGTGAGGATGGCTGGCTGGGCGTTCAGGGTCTGAATCTGCTGCACCATCCAGCTAAGGATGGCGAGAAAGATGGCGAGGGGAACCTGGGAGAGGGCGGGGGAGGCGGGTTGGCTCGCGTCTAAGGGGCTGAGACGATTGCCGACGCGCCGCAGGACGGGGTTTTTGCCCCACCAGGTCTGTTCGTTGCGCCGAAAGCGCTCGATGCGCCGGGCGACGACCGGGCTGTGCGCCCGCCGGCAATCGTTGATCCCCAGGGCGATGAGCGCGAGATGGGGCTGCGACTGCCGGATGGCGTCAAAGCGGGCGTAGGCGTCGGGCGTGGCCGCGCCGGGAATGCTGGCGTTGTGTAAGCGCCAATCGAATTGCGGATGCGCTTCGGCCAGTTGTTTGATGAGTAGATGGGGCCAAGCGTAGGCGGGCGGAAGCCCGTATCCGGCCGCTATGGAATCGCCGATGACGGTGACGCGCCGTGGGACGCGAGGAGGATGGTCGCTCTGCATAGGTGCATTGTACTCAACGCGTCAGGTATTGGACAAGGCGCGTCGCTTATTCTTCCTGAAATTTTCGCCACCATTCGGGCAGGGTTTTCTCGCTGGGGCCCAGGATGATTTCGGCGGCGTAGGGGGAGAGGGGCGTGCGCGTTATGTTGAATTCGATGATCTGGCCGCCATGTTCCTGGGTGTAGAGGGGAAGATAGGCTGCCGGGTACACGACCGCGGAGGCGCCCACCACCAGGGCGATGTCCGCCGACTTGAAGGCCTGCTCGGCCTGGTAAAGGGTTGCTGCGTCCAATGTCTCGCCAAACCAGACAATGTCGGGACGCAGTAGAGCGCCGCAGCGGGGGCAGCGGGGAGGTCGTTCGGGCAAGGGCACGCGCCGATCTTCGCCCCGAAAGTCGCATGCTGTACACCGCACCAGCCAGATGTCGCCGTGCAGGTGAAGGATGTTTTTGCTGCCCGCCTCCCGGTGCAGGCCGTCGATGTTCTGGGTGACCAGGGTGAAGTCAGGCAAAGCGGCTTCCATCTCGGCCAGGGTGTAGTGGGCCGGGTTGGGTCGGGCCCGGGCCATGTTCTGACGACGCCAGTCGTAGAATTCCCAGACGAGTTTGGGGTTCCGGATAAAGGCCTGCGGGGTCGCCAGATCCTGAGGATGATAGTTGTTCCACAAGCTGTCCGCGCCCTCTCGATAGGTGGGGATGCCGCTGGATTTGGAGACGCCCGCGCCGGTGAGCACAGCGATCTTGGAGGGTTTCATGGCTTTCCTCCGGGATGTGAGGCGGAAAAGAAAAAGCGTGATGTCAGCCCGGTCGGACGCCATCACGCTGGAAGCAGGTCGGTTTCAAACCGACCTAAAAACCCGATTCATCGGGTTAGATTGAAAACAACAGAACATCGTCTATTCGAAAACCCAACCATCGACGCTACGCTCCCAGCCCGGGATATCCTCGCCGAACCACAGGCCGATCTCAAAAGCAGCCGTCTCGGTGCCATCCGAGCCATGCACCAGATTCCGTCCAATCTCGATGCCGAAATCCGCCCGGATGGTGCCCGGCGCCGCATCGGCGGGATTGGTGGCCCCCATGGTGTTACGGGCCACAGCAATAGCATTCGTCCCTTCCAGCACCATAGCCGTCACCGGCCCGGAAGTGATATACTCGATGAGACCGTCATAAAAAGGGCGGCCCTTATGCACAGCGTAATGCTCCTCGGCCAACTCGCGAGAAACGTGCATAAACTTCATCGCCACAATCTTCAAACCGCGGCGCTCGAACCGGTTGATGATTTCGCCAACGAGCCCGCGCTGAACGCCGTCGGGCTTAATCATAACAAATGTGCGTTCCATACTGACATTGCTCCTTATTTACTGAGAATAAAATCATTGATTCACCCTATTTTGCCACATCCCCCCTCCTTTTTCCCAAGTTCCGCGCCAGCTTCCCCTCCAACCGCTGCAATCGATGCTCCAGTTCGGCCAGGGCCTGATCGCGGCGCCAGCCCGCGGGCCACATTTGCACCCGCGCCACAGCCTCCTGAGTCCGCGCCCGAGCCTGCAAGAGATCACCCGTATGCCATTCATAATACATTGCCAACTCCACCAGCGCCTCCACATCCTCCGACGTCCCCAGCTCCGCCAGCGCCCGCCACCAGACCGCAGCCTCATCCCGGCGCCCATCCCGTTTGAGCAGCAGCGCCAACGCGCGCATAACCTGGACCCGCTGCAAAGGCGGCAGCGGCGCATCCAGCGCCCGTCGATACGCAGCCTCCGCACGCTGAACTTGCCCGCTCCGCTGCCACACCCGCGCCAGCGCCGGCCAATCCCGGGGATGCGGCTCCATCTCGCCCGCCAGCGTCGCCGCGATGACATGCGCCAGCGGAACCATGCTGACAACATCCTCCAGATTATGATACAACACCCCCTTCATCTCCCTCACCCCGCCCTGCCCCCGGGCGAAATCAAACCACAACCCCGGAATCATCCAGGAAGGCATATCGAGCCCGCGGCGACGATAACCGAGAACGCGCTGCTCCAGATTCCCAAAATTGCAAGCCCCCAACCGCTCCCGCCAGAGCCGCCGCGCGGGATGCAGGAGATCGATATGGAATTGCCCCTCGGGCGGAAGAACGCCGCTCAGCATGAAACGAGAACGCAACAAAGGCCAATCGAAAGAGCGACCATTGAACGTAACCAACCCGCCCCATTCCGCGATGAAACGGGCCAGATCAGGCAAATACGCCCGCTCCTCCGCGGGATTCCGGGCGAAATACTGCCGCACCACATACGCATCCCCCTCAAAAACCCCCACGCCCGTAAGAAAAACAATAGTTCCCGCGCCGCCGGCCAACCCCGAAGTCTCCGTATCCAAAAAAACAGCCTGGCGGATATCGAAAGCCGCTGCACCGGCCAACCCCGCCACAGCCTCGGACGACAGACTCAGCAACTCCCCCAGAGCGACCCGCCCCTGACGATGGCCAAGAGAAAAACGCACCGTCCGCAACAGATAGCGCCCCCCCGCCCCCGCCACCTCACGCATGCCGGGCAGCTCAATCAACCGCTCGACGCCAGAGCCAGCATCGGACGGCGAGACCGGCGGAGATAACCGCGCCCCAGAAACCGCCCCGGCCGCGGAGCGACCGCGGCGCAGGCCACCCGCCTTACGCAGACGCCGCAAACGAGCCTGAACCTCCTGCGGATCATTCGGTGGCGAAGTCATGTTGCGATCGAACAGTCGTCTCGGGCGCTGCGGACGCCTGAATTGCGGCCCAAGCCTCTCGCAGCCGGGCCATCTCCTCCGACTCGGTGGAGACATGCCCATACTCGAAAGCGTTATACACATCAGTGATATGACGCAACGCCGCCTCCTGGCCCGGAAAAGCCCGCATCAGGCTGGGAAGATAATCATTGGGCGTCCAGGCCGAATCCCGGGGAAAACCGCGATGTGCAGCCAGCCTCTGCAAATTGGCGTAGACATGACGGATGGAGATAGCCGCATAGAACCCCTTGCCCACGCCGAACCGCCCCACCATGCCCGCCACCCCCTTCACCTTATCGAGCCCGCGGCGCAGCGCATCCATTAGCCCCGCCCGCTCCATGCTCTCCACCCTGGAATACTCCTCGAGCAACATCGAAACCTTTCGCGCCTTGCGCCGTCTCACCAGCCAGAACGCCAACAGAAAAAGCACAACCAGCACAACAATGACGGGAATGATATAGCGGAAGAATATCGCCATCCAATTGGGCGGCGCATAAACATCCTGCCCCTCGCTCATCAACTTATCGGCGCCGGGCATATTCTTGGTCAGATTCTGCAAAACCTGCTCCCCTTCCTGCCCCCCCACCAGCCCCGCGAGCAAATCGACCAGCCACTCCAATAGGGGATTGAGCAGGCGTAGAAAAAAAAGAATGACCGCCTCGGCGTAAGGCGACATCCATCCCACCACCGGAGTAAGCCCCCGCCACAACGCCCGAAACCCCTCCAAGCTCCACAGCCGCCCAAACAACCAGGCGACGCCCATCACCGCGGAGACACTCAGCCCCACCACTCCCAGCCAGGCCCGCTGGATCGGCGCCCGGCCCTCGCCAGTGACGCGGGCCTTCTCCTCCGCCCGGCCCAATGCCACAGCCGCCAACCCGAAAAAGAAAAAAACGAACACGAAGAACAGCGCCGACTGTCCGCTCAGATTGCGGAAGATCGAAACAGTGACCAGCAGCGCCAACACGCCCTTACGAAAATCATAACCAACAACGAAAAACGTGATCTCCCGCTGCAAAAAAATGACCGCTCGCCACCACAGAAAAGCCAGCGCCCCCAGAATAACGCCAATGCGCACACCCTCATCGCCCGGAGAAACCAGTTGGCGCATCCAGGCAAAACTGGTCAGTGAGGCGTCGCCAAAAACAAAAATGCGGACAGCCAGCACCCCCAGACAAAACAGCAATCCCGCCACAATCAGCTCGAACGCCGGCGAAGGGATGTCGCGCTGCTCCAGAAAATGTGCGATGACCATCAACCCCATCATCACCATCCACAGGCCCAGCAAATAGATCACGGGTGATGTGCGCCACGTTTCGGGCAGAAAAATCATCACCAGCGGCGCAAACCAAGCCATCTCCATAGCAGTAAGCGAGAAAAAGATGGCGCTCTGCACCCAGGGCAGTCCGCGGCGAGGATTAAGAGAGAGGGTGGACATTCAGTTCAGCTGCTCGGCATGGGGCCTGACGCCCAATTCATCGATGAGTTGATTGAGTTCATCCACGGTCAACGCGCGGCCCTTGCCCGCATACGCAGTCAGCGCAGCCTCCATCATATTGGTGCCAAACGAGCGCCCCTCGTAGCGGGGCGTGGTGGTGATGAGCCAACGCACCCCTCGCTCCCGCAGCAACGCCACATCCGCGGCCGTGGTGGTATTGGTGAGGATATCCTTACCTGAGAGATCCGCGGGCATGTGCTTGCGAATGTAGAGAAAGTCGCCCGCGATAAGATCCGCCTGGCGCCAATACTTTTCGTACTTGGGCTCGATGGTCTCCTGCTTTTCGCCGGTGGGATAGATCATAGAGATGGGGAGCTTGCCCACGATGGGAAGGAGCACGCGGCCCAGGCGACGCAGATTGTCGATGCCTTTGATGGGAACGGGAACGCCCAACGCAAACATGAGGTCGCCAAAAACAACATCATCCGCCACATCCGCCACAGCCAGAGCCATGCCGTAGCGATCCACAGCCAGCGTGACAAAAGCCCGTGCATAATGGGGAATCCCGCCCAGCTGGGGCGCGGCCAGCTCGAAAACGCGTCGTTCCAGGGTGTGCTTCAGCCCGCGACCATCCACCGCAGG
>Ga0256914_1001988_pt1 | contig 17491 bp, 15 predicted proteins | sample HulkmetaG_FD_191571 | JGI IMG/M metagenome (GOLD analysis project Ga0256914, IMG submission 191571) | Hydrothermal chimney microbial communities from Main Endeavour vent field at the Juan de Fuca Ridge, Pacific Ocean - Hulk | ecosystem: Environmental > Aquatic > Marine > Hydrothermal vents ... | reverse complement strand
TGGCGGGCCTGATGCTGCCCTTCCGACTGGCCATCGTGCCCCTGTTCCTCCTGTTGAACGATATGGGGCTCATCGACAATCGCATGGGCCTGATTTTGGTCTATGCCGCCACGGGCATCCCTTTTTCAGTTTTTATTCTTTCGTCATTTTTCCGACAACTGCCCCAGGAACTCAGTGAGGCCGCGCGCATCGACGGGGCCAGCGAATTCACCATCTTTGGCCGGATTATGCTGCCGCTGGTACGACCGGCATTGGCCACGGTGGTTGTCTTTCAGTTCGTGCCCTTGTGGAACGATTTCTTCTTCCCACTGGTGTTGTTGCGCTCCACCGACAAGTGGACGCTGCCTGTGGGCATGACCCGCTTCTTTGGCGAATTTCAAGCCGATTGGTCGACGCTGTTCGCCGGACTCATCATCACTACGTTGCCGCTAATCGTAATCTTCCTGCTGGCCACCAAACAGATCATTGCTGGCCTCACCGCGGGAATCGGTAAATAGGACGCATGACCAAGCCCCACTCTGAACACACCTGGCAAAACATCATTGATGATCTGATGCGGCAGGGCGTATCAAACGTCTTCCCCGCAGCGACGCTTATCATTCAACAAAATGGACAGCTACTCTTCCACCGAGCCTATGGTTGGATAAATCCCCAAGATAAATGTTGGCCAGTAACGCCCGAGTCCATTTTCGATCTTGCATCACTGACCAAATTGTTTACGGCCACAGCATTCATGACTTTGGTAGATGCAGGCAAAACAACATTAGAAACGCCAGTTGGCGAGGTCGTAACAGAATTCAACGGCTATTATCCACTACAGCCAGGGATTGACCCCCACACAAAAAAACCACTACCGCAAGATCCCTCCCTGATGAAGGGGAAAGCGAATGGCGATCTGATCACTTTCTTTCACCTACTAACACATACTTCCGGCCTGGCAGCCTGGGATGAGCTATGTCGGCTGGACAAACATAGTGGTCCGCCGCATGAGCTTCCTGCCGATGAACGTCGCCGCAGACTTAGCACATTTTTGACTGCTCCCCGCTTTGTCCAACAGCCAGGAAAACAATTTCTATACAGCGATCTTGGCTTCATTCTATTAGGCGAAGCCATAGAGCGACTTGCCGGGATGCCACTGGATGAATATATACGGCACGCCGTGCTAAAACCGCTCCAGGCTACGAGTATACACTTTAACCCCACAACACACGGCATATCCAAATCACACATCGCCCCAACTGAATTATGTCAATGGCGACAACGCCGTGTATGGGGCGAAGTTCATGACGAAAATTCAGCATGTTTGGGTGGCGTTGCTGGCCATGCAGGCCTCTTCGGAACTGCCCGGCATGTGGCCGCACTTGGACAACTTTTTCTTGACAACGGCGGAGAAATTCTGACATCCGCATCGGCTACAGCAATGGTGCAAAACCAAACTATACCACAACATGCGCATCGCGGTCTGGGGTGGCAGCTGTACGAAACTACAGGCCCCCCGGCCCCATCATTCACACACCGCTTTGGTCATACTGGCTTTACAGGAACATCGCTATGGGTAGATCAGCAACGTCGACTGGTAGTTACGCTACTGAGCAACCGTGTCTACTTTGGCCGAAACCCCGAACCGATCACTCGATTTAGACTACGACTCCATAAAACCATCACCAACGTCATCCCTGCACCGATGGATAACAGAACATGAAAGAATTCGTAATCGGCGTTGATGGCGGAGGTAGTAAGACCGAAGCTGTAATTCTCAATAATCGGGGGCAAGAGATGGGCCGTGGGCGAGGCGGCCCATCGAATTTCCATATAGTGGGGAAAAAGGGTGTGCGAGAGGCGCTGGTCGCGGCCACTTCCGCCGCGGCCAGCGCAGCGGGGATTAGTATTGACGAGGCCAAGGCTGTGGTTTGGGCATTGGCAGGCGCTGGTAGAGCTGAGGAGATTGGTGTTTTGCGCCAGTTACAGGCACAGCTATTACCAGGTGTGCCAGGCCGAGTAGTAAACGACGCTCAGGCTGCATTGGCAGGCGGCGTGGGTGCCCGCTTCGGCCTTGTTGTGATTTCTGGTACCGGGCTAATGGTGTATGGTGAAGATGGTGTCGGAAATGCCTCCCGAGCTGGAGGATGGGGGCATATACTAGATGGAGGAAGCGGTTATGCGATCGCCATAGATGCTCTGCGAGCCATAACAAAAGCAGTGGATGGCAGCGATTTGTCCACGCATTTGACTTACCGCATTTTAGACGTACTGCAACTGGATACGCCTCAGGATTTGATTCCATGGCTATACGCTCCAGAACGTCAACCCTCTGATATAGCAGCACTAGCTCCACAAGTGCTCGCCGAGGCAGAAAAGGGAGACCTCTTGGCAGTGGATGCGGCGTTGCAGGCAACAAACGCCATCGCAGCAGGTGTGGTGGCCGTGGCCAGACGTCTTGGCCTGGATAAGGTTTCCTCGTTTCCCCTGATTCTCACTGGAGGACTGCTCACGGGCAACGCTTTTTTCCGTTCCCTGGCCGCCCAATCCATCCGTACCCGCATGCCTGCGGCTCGCCCGCAACGTCCCCGATTTGACGCCGCAGTAGGGGCTGGGCTGTTGGCTCTAGAGTTTTTGGGGCAACCGTTGGCACATATTAGGGTGGATGAGGATGAAGAAGAGAATGTGTGGGCTTCAGAAAAGCGAAACTTGCTGACTAATCATCTGGATGTCAGTACATCACTAAAGTTGGTTGGGCTGATGCACCTTGAGGATCGGAGGGCAGTCTCGGCAGTACGCGCCATCTTGCCAGACATAGCAAATGCCATAGACGCCATTACTGTCCGCATGCGGCAAGGCGGACGGCTGGTGTATGTGGGAGCGGGCACATCGGGACGATTGGGCGTACTGGACGCGTCTGAATGTCCTCCCACTTTCAATACGGCACCGGGACAAGTAGTTGGAGTCATAGCTGGCGGGGAACGGGCATTGACCCAGGCAGTGGAAGAGGCGGAAGACAACCCCGTAGAGGGAGCTCAAGCCATGAGCGATTTGGAGATCGGTCCGCAAGATAGTGTCGTGGGCATTGCTGCCAGCGGGCGCACACCATACGTTATTGGTGCACTAGCCGAAGCCCAACGCCGAGGAGCGCTCACCATTGCACTTACCTGCAATCTCCCCGCACCGCTAACAAAGAGAGCGGAACATATACTGGCTCCGCTGGTAGGGCCTGAAGTCATCACTGGCTCTACCAGGCTCAAGGCAGGCACAGCCCAAAAACTTATCCTAAATATGCTTAGCACCGGGGTCATGGTGAGGTTGGGGAAAACCTATGGGAATTTGATGGTCGATGTACAGCAACTCAATGCCAAATTATTGGTGCGGGCGCGACGCATCGTGGCCCAAGCTTGCGGTATCAATGAAGATGCTGCGGCCGCAGAACTGCAACGCTGTAATGGCGATGTTAAGACAGCCATCGTGATGGTGCGATTAGGTTGCTCACCTGAAGAAGCGCGCTTACGTCTCCTTCAAGCAGGTGGCAATGTGAGAACAGCCATTACAAGCGCCGCACCAGCCCACCCAGATTAAGTATTCAATAGAATTATCGTCCCACGGCCTGTAAACGTTGAGACTGTTCAGCCAATGCCAATTCGTCAATAAAGTCGTCCAATTCGCCATCGAGAATAGCTGGCAAATTATAGGAACTTTTACCAATGCGATGATCGGTGACGCGATTCTGGGGGAAATTGTAGGTGCGAATTTTCTCACTTCGATCACCGCCACCAAGCTGTGAGCGACGCTCAGCCCCCAATTCATCTTGCTGACGCTTCACTTCCATATCATACAAGCGGGCCCGCAAGATAGACATCGCCTTGATGCGATTCTGCAGCTGACTTTTCTCATCCTGACAGCTCACAACCAACCCTGTAGGCAAATGAGTAATGCGTACAGCACTATCAGTGGTGTTTACGCTCTGGCCACCGGGACCGCTGGATCGAAAAATATCAATGCGAATATCATTGGGATTGACCTCAATTTCCACCTCATCAGCTTCCGGCAACACAGCCACTGTGGCGGTGGAAGTGTGAATCCGTCCCTGTGACTCTGTTTCGGGAACACGCTGTACCCGATGCACACCTGACTCATATTTCAAACGGCTATATGCGCCCACGCCTTTTACCAAAAAAATAATCTCTTTATACCCACCAATGCCGCTCCGATTACTTGAAAGTACCTCCACCTTCCAGCGATGTCGTTCGGCATAGCGAGAATACATGCGGAAAAGGTCAGCAGCGAACAGCCCCGCCTCATCACCTCCAGCTGCGGCGCGGATCTCAACGATAACATTTTTCTTGTCCCGCGGGTCTTTGGGAATAAGCAACCTTTTAAGCCGCTCCGCTAATGCGTTGGACTGACGGCCAAGTTCCTTGAACTCCGCCTCCGCCAATTCCCGCATTTCAGGATCGTCCTCAAGAGACATCAACTCCTCGACCTCTTTTGCTTCCTGCAGCACGCGTCGATACCGGCGATAAGTCTCAACGATATCGCGAATCTCGGCCTGTTCCTGAGCAACTTTAGTCGCCTGCTGATAATCAGCAGCCACTGCTGGGTCGGAAAGTTGTTTCTCCAGTTCTTCGTATCTAGCTTCGATCTGATCCAATTTTTCAAACATATTCGCTCAGTCAACTAGCCATAGAGGAAGATTTCCCAGGGCAATAATCTCCACCCAATCAGGATTGTCACCTTCAGTCATAATAGCGGCGGAAGCAACAATCTCACCACCAGCCTTTTCAATAAGCGCCTTAGCGCCCTTAAGGGTACTTCCGGTTGAAATTACATCATCAACAAAAACAACCTTCTTTCCTTTCACTCGCCCTATATCACGACCATCCATCCACAGAGTCTGTGGCTGTCCCGTGGTGATGCTAATGACTTCAGTGCTGATGGCGCCAGCCATGTATGGCTTTCGGCTCTTTCGCAACACCAGATATGGAAGACCACTCTTGACAGACATAGCGTAAATAAGGGGGATGCTTTTGGCCTCGGCAGTAACCAACATTTCAGCATCCTCGGGCAAACGGGCAACCAACGCATGCGAAACAGCCTCAGTCAGCGGAGTATCACCGAGAATATTAAGAATAGCTATAACCACGCCAGGAGCGATTTCGACTCGAGGAAGGGCACGGGTGACGCCAGCCAACGTGACCGTATACGGAGCAAGAAGTTCAGATGGAATCATTGTTTGTTGTCCAGAAATTTTGGGGGCTGCAGTCAACGAGGACCGCTCCAGCAAATAAAGATGAAGACAAGAGGATACAGACAAGAATTGTAGCACAAGAGCTGTTATCAGCCATAGACGTCATTACATCAATATGCATGACTTTTGTAGGAATTGATTTTGCATATGAGCTTTACGCGTCTCGAGTTTCAATTTGCCGGCGTTGGCAAAACAATGGGCGAACGGGATGGCAGTTGAGGTTTCTGTAACAGCGTCGCCAATCTAACTTTTGCAAAGGCCTCAGTCTGGTAATCCTGGGCGGCATTAGCCTTTTCAGCAGCCCGTTGATAAGCATCCATTGCCGACTGAACATCACCACGCGCCTCGTACACCATCCCCATCACCAACCATCCGTGAGGATTTTCTGGATTCTTCCGAACGGCCTGCAGAGCCAACGGCAATGCTTTTTCGGCTGCCCCCGTGGACACATATGCCTGCGCCAAATTGATATCTACGATTGAAGATGGGTATGCCTCGTACATCGCGTGCAAAACAGGCTGAGCAAGATCCGATTCGCCCAGAAGATCATAAAGAACTGCAATCAAGGCTTGAATCTCCAGATCATCAGGCGTTGCCTGATAAGCAGCCTCCAACTCTGTCACCGCCGCCCGCAAGTCACCATCAATGATGAAATTATCAGCGTTGGCCTTATGTTCATAGGCCATAGAAATGCTAGGGGCTACCGGAAATAACTTATTGAAAGCCCAAACGCCCCCAACTATCAGCAGAAGAATGCCAGCAATTGCTGCCGTGGTGACGAGGATGCGTTGACGAAGAGCTCGTTTGGCAGTTTCATCGAGCCACCACCACCAGCGATCATCGGGCGACGGAAAGGAAACAAGCACTTGACGCAAAGACTTAAGCCCTCCCAGTGGAGCAAGCTCCACTCGCAAATCATCCCCATGTCGACGCAAAGCACCCTGCACCTCTTGCCAACGAGCGCGCTCAGCCCGCAAATCCACCCCTGCGGCGTCCAGCATCGGCAAGAGTTCGGAAATGCGGTCCATATTTTCTAACAAAATTAAGGCCTGCTCAGCTCCAGATCCCCGAATGTTAACTGCCTGTTTGTAACTGCTTTCCAACAGATCGCGCAACAAATCCGCACGAGTAAGCGTTTGCCTGGGGATAGATCGAGCCATGATCATTCGCCTGTTGCTTCAGACATGATATTATCAGCATCTGACAAAATGGCCGGTTCTGTCGTCGGCTCAGCCATTTGGTTTGCCTCCTTTTCCACTTTGACAACCGCCAGTGCAGACGCCTCGGCTTCTTGCCTCTCTTCTTCTCGCCTGAATTCATCATATACACGCCCAATTCCTGATCGAATTTGAGATTCGATTTTGGAAGAACGTTTGGAAGGTATTGGAAACCACGGACGCATCTCTGGTGTGAGCAGGCTGGCAGTTTCCTGCTTGGTAAGGCCCGCATCGAATAGATTTCGAGTACGTTGCCGCAGGAAGGTCAAATATTCAATGAGATAATCCAATTCTTTGACACTACAGATAGGACCATGTCCGGGCACAATGTATTTGGGAGCCATACGTTGAATCAATTGCAATGCCTCTAGCCACTCCTTAGAATTCGCTTGTGTCATAAAAGGGTGTTGATCCAGCCAGACAATATCACCAGCAAACAAAACACGTTCCTTGGGCAGCCAAATGATACTAGTCGCTGGCGTGTGACCCTTAACATGAATAATCCGCACTACCCGGTTCCCGCGCACCACGGTCAGTTTATCCTGAAAGGTAATCGAGGGGACAACGATGCGCAAATCAGCAAATTGGGCCCGGATATCAGGTTGCTTCTTGAAACTATCGCGCACCCGTTGCTTGAAGTTGTCCCCATAATTTCGCATATGTTTCCAGGCAACATCATGAGCAATGACCACATCACTTAGCCACTGGCTGCCCAGACAATGACCTCGATGATGGTCGGTAACAACGACATAGCGGATTGGCATTCCACCGCTGGTCTCATCAATGATCCTCCGCCATATCTTTGCTTCATTGGGAATCATGGGGGTGTCGAAGCAAATCACTCCCTCAGAGGTCACAATAAAGCCAGTATTGCTATTGTAAAAACTGGTTTCAGCGTAAACGCCAGAAGCTAATTCAAACATCAGAGGTCGTATCCCAAAAATCCAGAGTGTGGACAAAAATAACGAATCCAGGCATCAATCGATATCTGGAAGATCGAAGGCAAAAGCCTGTAAAAGATGCAACACTTTATGTAAGGTCTCCTCATCAGCTGCGGAACCCTGGATCATATCCGATGACCCGCCGCCCTGCACACCGAATGTTTCCTTAACTTCCCGCAAACTTTCGAGCATATCAAGGGGTACATTTTTGCTGCGCCCGGCAGCCCAACGCGGTCGTCCATCGCCTATCCAACCTAGCAAAGCGATAACATTGGGCTCAGCGATGAGAGTTTGTAACAAAAGCCCCAACGTGTCGTCATCATCCGTTTTTTCTAAAATATGAAACACAATATCAACACCCGCTGAATGAGGCGCCTCGGCAATCATTCTCTTTGCCTCGGCTCGCATAAGCTCATCGCGGACCAGACGCAACTTTTTTTGACATTGCTGCATTTGCTCCTGCATGCGTCTGACAGCGATCGGCAAATCATCAATGCTTGTAGTCAGCAAAGCGCCTAACTCACGAGTGAGTCCTATCCGGTGGCGATGATCAGCATTTGCACGACCTCCCGCCAAAAAATAGACACGGGTTTGATCGCCGCGTCGTTCCAACCGAGTAATGACCAAATGGCCAATCTCAGAAGTGTTGCGCACGTGCGTACCACCACAAGCAGACCAATCCAATCCATGAATTTCAACGACACGGACAGGTTCATCCACGGTAGGGGGTTTGCGCAAAGGAAGGCGAACAGCCTCAGACAAAGAATAAGAGTGTGCAACAATAGGCAAGGCCCGAGCAATTGCATCCTGCACGAAAGACAAAACTCTATCTATCGCTTCATTATCTGGTGGAGGGCCAGGCAAATCAATGGTTACAGTGTTCTCACTAAGATGAAAGCCAATAGTGGGACGATAGAGAACATCCTGAAATGCAGCCGAAAGCAGATGCTGACCGCTGTGTTGTTGCATTTGATCATATCGACGTGACCAATCTATCTTACAAGCAACCTCCTTCGTCCCAGAAGGAAGCGGTTGATCCAACCAATGGATAATTTGGCCAAGCTCATCGCTAGAAACATCAACAACCGGCACGTCGGCCAGAATTCCTGTGTCGTGAGGCTGCCCCCCCCCAGTGGGATAAAAGATAGTACGATTGAGAATCACACCGGGCCGCTGGCCTTTGATGTGTTGCACAATCTGGGCTGTGCAGGAGGTACGATACGAGTCTTGCCAGTACAGTTTACGAGTAGGCATATAGATGGATGAAGAATTAAGGAAGAAGGACCGTGTTTAAGTGGCTGGCGACAGGGTCGACCAAAACGAATTCCGGCATTTGACTTTTTTCGCCAAAATGGTCCCGTGAAAGCGAATGTTGTACTGATGAATAGGTCGCCGCAATTAGGCGCCATTTGCCACTACCAAAGGATAGCACAAGCAACGAGCCGGGTCAATGGAGAAGATAAACAATTTTCATAGTGCACTTATTTTTCTCTCATCATAGAATGCCAGATATGCATCGCCATCTGATTTTGATGTGATCTGGGTCATAGCGCCGAAATAATTATTGTCGGAAGATGATGTAGAAAGGGTGAGATGATGCGAATACCCTCATCCGCCCCTTTCGGAATGTGTCTCAAGTCTTTTCCCAGATGTTTCTGCACGCGATCCTTTCGCTTCGATACGTTTCCCAAAAGTAGCTGCTCGAGCATCCTGCCGCTGCTTCGGCACGAATTCGGCCACGCAACCAGGATGGATGCTCAACCCGCCGACCCGTTGCCGATGGAAATCTATGTGCATCGATTTTTTTATCGGCAGAGATATTACGTTTTTGGAATATAGAAGCAAAATCGAGAGCAAGAGACGTTCGGGGCGCTAATCCACCAAGGAGGTTTTTCAATGTCGCCCGAAACGATTCCTGAAACGCTTCAGGGATTGGCATTCACTCAAGATTTACCATCCACACAGCTCGACGCATTGGCCGCGTTGGCCTTCGAAGTGACCTTTCCCGAGGATTTCACCATCTTTCGGGAGACCGAAGCGGGCGAACTGCTCTATTTGATCAAAGAGGGGCATGTGGCGTTGTATGTGAGCGTGCCCGGCCAGGGGCGAAAGACTATCCTCACCCTGGGGCCGGGTCAGATTTTGGGCTGGTCGTCGCTGTTTCCCTCGGGACGCAAGACGGCCAGCGCCCGCACCGTCACCCCCGTGGAAGCTATCGCCTTCAACACTGCTCAATTGCGCGAGGCCATGGACGCAGACAAGGAGCTTGGCTACGCCCTGCTCTGGCGGATCGCAGATGTGGTCGCCAGCCGCCTCAAAGCTACGCGTCTGCAACTGCTGGACATTTTTGCGCCCAGCACCGAAAAATAGAAAGGAGGCATCATGCCAGAACTAACGCCAACCATCGGCGCTTTTGTAAGCATCGAAAAAGCGGCGCTTCAAGACATTCTGGACGCGCTCACAGCGTCGGGATTCACCCTGGTGGGTCCCACCCTGGGCGAAGGAGCGATCATCTACGACGAGATCGAAAGCATCGATGATCTCCCCAGGGGTTGGAGCGATAGCCAGGAGTCCGCATCTTACCGGCTGCAAAAGCGGGAGGGGGATGTTTATTTCGGATTCGTGGTGGGGCCGCATTCCTGGAAGAAATTTCTGTTTCCACCCAGACAATCGCTGATGAAGGTGACGCGCGAGAATGGATCGTTCGCAACCGTCGAAGATGCCGGGCCCGCGCCTCGCTACGCGTTCATCGGTGTGCGAGCTTGTGAGCTGCAAGCCATCCACATCCAGGATCGGGTGTTTCTGGGCGGCGCGTACGAAGACCCGCAGTACAAGGCCCGACGCCAGCAATCCTTCGTGCTGGCAGTGAACTGCACCGAGCCCGGGGGAACCTGTTTCTGCGCATCCGTGGGCGCGGGCCCGCGGGTTGGCGCTGGATTCGATCTGGCTCTGACCGAGCTGGAGCGCATCTTCATCGTGGAAATCGGGTCTGAGCTGGGAGCCATGCTCATGCGGAATACGCCCTGGCGGCCCACAGGCGCTTTCGAGCTGCAACAGGCCCGAGACGCGCTGGCCGCGGCCGAGAAGCGCATGGGGCGGCAGCTGGAGACATCAGATCTTCCCAACCTGCTCTACCAGCATCTCGATCACGTCCGCTGGGATGAGGTGGCGCAACGCTGTCTTTCCTGCGCCAACTGCACCATGGTGTGCCCCACGTGCTTCTGCAACGACGTGCTGGAAGTCAGCGATCTCAGCGGGGCGAACGTCGAGCGGGTGCGAGTGTGGGATTCCTGTTTCTCCATCGAGTATTCTCACGTCCACGGCGGCAACATCCGTCCACACACCCGGGCCCGCTACCGTCAGTGGCTCACCCACAAATTCGCATCCTGGATCGATCAATTCGGCGTCATCGGCTGCGTGGGCTGCGGGCGCTGCATCACCTGGTGCCCCGCGGGCATCGACGTCACCGAAGAGATCGCGGCCATCCGCGGGGAGGTTTGATTATGCTGAACACGATTACCATGCCAACGGAACTGAATCCCGACCCGGGCCCCATGCGCACGCATCCCGCCCGCATCGTCGATATCCAGGAAGAAGCGTATGCCATCGCCACCTACTGGATCGAGTTCGAGAATGAGGCGCTGCGGGCGTCTTACAGCTTCCGGGCCGGGCAATTCAACATGCTCTACCTGCCTGGCATCGGCGAAGTCCCCATATCTATGAGCTCCGATCCCGCCCAACCCGAGCGCATCGGGCACACCATCCGCTACGCGGGCAATGTCACCCGCGCCATCAGCCGCTTGCAGATGGGAGGGGTGATGGGCGTGCGCGGGCCCTATGGCAGCGCCTGGCCGCTGGAACGCCTGGAGGGGAATGACCTGTGCATCGTCACCGGCGGCATCGGATTGGCTCCCCTGCGACCGGTCATCTACCATGTGCTGCGGCGCCGGGAGAAGTTTGGCCGGGTGTATCTGCTCTATGGCGCTCGCACGCCCGACGATATGCTTTACACCGGTGAATATGAAGCGTGGAAGCAGCAGGATATCCAGCTCTTTCTGACGGTGGACCGGGCGGATCCCGCCTGGCGGGGCAATGTGGGCGTGGTCCCCATGCTCTTCTATCACCTTCGTCTGAACCCACAAAAGACGGCGGTGCTCACCTGCGGGCCCGAGATCATGATCCACTTCGTCATCCACGAAGCCCTGGCCCGGCGCATCCCTAAAGAGCGGATTTACGTCTCGATGGAACGCAACATGAAGTGCGGCGTGGGGCTTTGCGGCCATTGCCAGTTCGGACCTACCTTCGTCTGCAAAGAAGGCCCGGTCTTCCCCTATGCGGCCATCGAACCATTCTTCGGTGTGGAGGAATTCTGATGAAAGCGCCCAAACGAAAAATCAAACCGGAAGCATCGAAAAAGCCCAAGCTGGCGGTGATCAAATTCACCTCGTGCGATGGCTGTCAACTTTCGTTGCTGGACGCGGAAGAGGCCCTGCTGGAGGTGGCGGACGCGGTGGAGATCGCATACTTCGTCGAGGCCCGAGACCGACGCCTGCCCGGCCCCTACGACGTCACCCTGGTGGAAGGCTCCATCAGCACCCCTGAACACGTCGAGCAGATCAAAGAAATCCGCGAGCAGTCGAAATTCCTCATCGCCATTGGCGCATGCGCCACCGCGGGCGGCATCCAGGCCCTGCGCAACTGGCGAGATGTGGATGAATTCGTCCGCATCGTCTACGCCCACCCCGAATACATCGACGCGCTGGCGACGTCTATGCCCATCAGCGAGTTTGTGCAGGTGGATTTCGAGCTGCGAGGGTGCCCCATCAACAAACTTCAGCTGCTGGACGTGGTGACCGCGTTGCTCATCGGACGTCAGCCGCGCACGCCCACATACAGCGTGTGCATGGAGTGCAAGCGCCGGGGAACGCCCTGCGTCATGGTCTCCAGGGGCGTCGCCTGCCTGGGGCCGGTGACGCAGGCGGGATGCAACGCCATTTGCCCATCGGTCAATCGCGGCTGCTTTGGCTGCTACGGTCCCAACGAAGCGCCCAACACCGAATCGCTGGGACGACATCTTGAAGACCTGGGCCTGACCCCGGCGGAGATCGTCCGCCTGTATCGCAACTTCAGCGGCTATGCGGAGCCCTTCCGCCTGGCCAGCGACGCTTATGAGGAGATGATGGCATGACAACACTACGAATCGACGTTCCCTACATGGCCCGGGTCGAAGGCGAGGGCGCGCTGAACATCGTGGTCGAAGATGATGAGATCAAACATCTGGAACTGAACATCTTCGAGCCGCCCCGTTTCTTCGAGGCGTTTCTGCAAGGCCGACACTTCATGGAAGCGCCCGACATCACCGCGCGCATCTGCGGCATCTGCCCCGTGGCCTACCAGATGAGCTCATCCCATGCGCTGGACAAAATCCTGGGCATCCAGATAACGCCGGAGATCCGGGCGCTGCGGCGGCTGCTCTATTGCGCCGAGTGGATCGAAAGCCACGCACTGCACATCTATCTCCTTCACGCGCCCGATTTTCTGGGCTACGAGAGCGCCATCAGCATGGTCGCAGACCCGGCTCTGCGGCCCGCGGTGGAGATGGGGCTGCGCATGAAGAAGATCGGCAACGACCTGCTGGCCATCATCGGCGGCCGGGAAGTGCATCCGCTTTCCCCCACCGTGGGCGGATTCTATCGCGCCCCCACCCAAGGAGAGCTGTCGGCGTTGAAATCGGAGTTGGAATGGGGCCTGGAAGCTTCCATCAAAACCGTGGCCTGGACCGCGACCCTGGATTTTCCCGACTTCGAGCCCGACTACGAGCTGGTCTCTCTGCGCCATCCCGACGAGTACCCCATGAACGAAGGCCGCATCGTCAGCAACAAGGGCCTGGATATCCCCATGGAAGAGTTCGAGACTCACTTCATCAACGACCACGTGGCCCATTCCAACGCGGTGCAGGTCTATCACCGGGATGGCGGCAGCTACAACACCGGCCCTCTGGCCCGCCTCAATCTGAACCTGGACCGGCTGACGCCCCTGGCGAAACAAGCGCTGGCGGAGACAGGCCATCAATTCCCCAGCAACAATCCCTTCAAGAGCATCGTGGCTCGGGCCGTGGAGGTGGTGCTGGCCTACGAGGAGGCTCTGGACATCATCGAAACCTACGTGAGGCCCGAGCCCAGCCGCATCGAGGCCAAGCCGCGGGCGGGCTGGGGCTGTCACATCACCGAAGCGCCCCGGGGAATGCTTTATCACCGCTACGAGCTGGACGAAAATGGCCTCATCCTCTCCTGCCGCATCGATGCGCCCACTGCTCAGAATCTGAAGCGCATGGAGGATGATCTTTGGGCCTTCGTACCGCAGGTGCTGCAATTGCCCCACGATGAGGCCACTTTGCGCTGCGAGCAGCTTGTGCGCAATTACGATCCCTGCATCAGCTGCGCCACGCATTTCCTGAAGTTGAACATCATTACCGATAGTTGATGCTCGATGCGTTTTCCATGCACACCATGACGCCTCACACCCTTATCCTTGGCATTGGCAACGAGTGGGCCAGGGATGATGGTGTGGGGCCCGAAGTGGTGCGCCGCGTGCAGCAATCATGGTTGGCGCGCGGGAGCAATGCGACGCGAGAGGTCGGGTTTGTGGTCATGGCCCGGCCCGACCTCTCTCTTCTCGACCTGATGGCTGAAACCGACTATCTCGTCATCGTGGATGCGGTGGTGAGCGGCGCCGAGCCGGGGACGCTGCACTGGCAGTTGTGGAAGATGGGCGTCGCGGCCAGCCGGGGCGTGGAGCGGGCCTCTTCTCATGGTTTTGGGGTGGAGGAGTTGCTGCAAATGGCCCGGGCCCTGGGCAAGCTGCCCGAGCGGGTGGAACTGTGGGGAATCGAGATCGCGTGCACGGCGCCGGGACGGGGACTCACGCCCGCGGTGGCGCGGGCTGCGGATGCGCTCGTCAGCAAACTCGAAGCCCACGCCATGGGGAGCTGCGGTGGGTGACGTTCTCACGGAAGGCGTTGATCGATTGCTCCAAATCGAATCTCCTCCGGTAACACATTGCCCCAAAATTGAAACGCCCCCACCGCCTTGCAGGAGATTGTCAGGATGTGATTAAATGGCGGGGAGAATATCAGCGCGAGTGAAAAGCTGCGCTTCTGATGCGATTTTCGAAGTGAATCAAAATCTCAGGAGTTGTTATGTCTGATTATGATGTCATCGTTATTGGCTCGGGCGCGGGCGGGCTGGCCGCGGCCGTGCCCATCGCCCAGGCGGGCAAAAAGGTGCTGGTGCTGGAGCAGCACGAAATTCCCGGCGGCTGGAGCCAGACTTTCACTCTCAACGGCTATCGCTTCAGTCCGGGCGTGCATTACATCGGCGAGCTGGATGAGGGGGGCTGGCTGCGTTGGGTGTATGAGGGCCTGGGCGTCTCCCGGGATATGATCTTCTTCGAGCTAAATCCCGATGGGTTCGATCATGTTTATCTGGGCGAAGAGCGTTTCGACATTCCCAAGGGCAAGGAGCGGTTGGCGGAACGGCTGAAGGAGCGATTTCCTCACGAGGCAAAGGGCATCGATGGCTATCTAAACGCGGTGGATGAGCTCATGCTCAAGCTCAACAATCTGGGCAAGATCAACAGTCTGGGCCGGGCGGTGAAGGCCGCGCCCGATGCGCTCTCCATCCTGCGCTGGTATAAGAGGACGGGCGGCGATCTGCTGGACGCGTACATCTCGGACCCCAAACTCAAGGGCGTGCTCTCGGCCCAGGCCGGTGATCACGGTCTGCCTCCCAGCATGGCCTCGGTGTTCATGCACGCGGGCGTCACTCGCCACTACTTCAACGGCGCTTACTTCCCCCGGGGCGGCGGCGGAGCCATTCCCAAGGCGTTCGTGCGGGCGCTGAAGCGGGCGGGCGGGGAGCTGCGTCTGCAAACGCCCGTCAAACGCATCCTGCTGGAAGGCAAACGGGCCGTGGGGGTGGAGTTGGCGGATGGGGAGAAAATCACTGCGGATACGATCATCAGCAACGCGGACCCCGAAGTCACCTTTGGCAAGCTCATCGGCCGCGAAAATCTGCCCGACAAGCTGCGCAAGAAGATCGACCGGGTGCGCTATTCGGTCTCCTGCCTGAGCCTCTTTTTCGCGGTGGATATGGATCTGAAAGCCGCGGGCCTGGATTCGGGTAACAACTGGTATTACGTCCATGAAGATGTGGACGGTCTTTACAAGATGGGCCTGACTGATGAGGTGCTGAAACTGCCCGAGCCGCCCGCGTTCTTCCTCACCGTCACCACCCTCAAAGACCCCACCAAGATGCACAAGGGGCATCATACCCTGGAGATGTTCAGTTTTGTGGGCTACGACGCGTTCGAGAAATGGGCGGGCACCCGGCCCGGCCAGCGGCCCGACGACTACGAGGCCATGAAGGAGGAGTTGGCCGAGCGCATGTTTCGAGCATTGGAAAAGCGCATCCCCGGCATCAGTCGGCATGTGGTCTTCTGGAATCTGGCCACGCCCCTGACCAACGAGTTTTACATCAACGCCACCCGCGGCAGCCTCTATGGCACGGATAAGACGCCTGATCAGGTGGGGCCGGGTGGTTTCAACATCACCACGCCCTTCGATGGCTTGCTGATGTGCGGAGCCAGCACCCTCAGCCATGGCATCTCGGGGGTGACGGCCACGGGCCTGGCCGCGGCCCGCCAGACGCTCAACGCGCGCACCAGCGAATTGCTCACGCAAAACGGCCCTCCCCTGCCCATCTATCCTGCGGAGGATATGAGCCAATGGCCCGAGGAACTGCGTCAACGCGCGCTTCGCGGTCGACGAGACTCATAGAGCGTCCCATGGAACGACTTTTTCGTGAATTGCTGGGCGTCCTGGAGCCAGGTCGGACGCTGGATGTAAAGCTGGGCCTGCACTGGACGATGGTTACGGTGCAGGTGGGCGATGATGTGCGCTCGGGGTTGGCCACGACCATGCCCAGCGTCGGGCATCATCACCGCGATAGGCCCGATGTGCAGCAACCCGGGCATCTGGAAGCGATGGATGCCCGGGTTCTGGCCGGGTTGATTGCTTCGCCCAGTCCGGTGGAGCGCAGCATCGGGCTGGCGGCTATCAACGCGCTGCTGCCCAGGAAGTCCAGGGCCTGGATTGATCTCAACGCTGAGGAGGTCATTGCAGATGCAGGAGCGGGAAAGGGGGTGGCGATGGTCGGTCATTTTCCCTTTGCCGAGCGATTGCGCCTGCGCGTGGGGCGATTGTGGGTGCTGGAGCTGGACCCGCGCGGGGATGATCTGCCTGCATCTCGGGCGCCGGAGATCATCCCTCAGGCCGATGTGCTGGCCATCACCAGCGTCACCCTGCTGAATCATACGCTGGCCGACTTGCTGGCGCTGCGTCGCCCGCGGGCGCTGACGTTGCTCATGGGTCCCAGCACGCCCATGTCGCCCATCCTCTACGATTGGGGCGTGGATATTCTTTCCGGTTCTGTGGTCACCGATGCCGAAGCGGTGAGGGTCCGGCTCTGCCAGGGTGCGGGTTTCCGCCAGCTGCACAAGGCTGGCGTGCGTCTGGTAACCATGCGGCGCAGGTGATTTCAGCTCGCCGTCCGTCCAGTTTTTGCGCAGTGGTCCAATATGAGCATCCACGTCCCGATCATCCCCTACGCCAACTCCGAGCCCAGGATGCAGCATGATGTCGAGCGCCACGACATCGGGCCCGAATGTGCGAATGAATTGTAGCGCAGCAGCGCCGTCTGCCGCGGCTGGCGTTCGAGCTCTGAGAGATGCCATGACCCTGATCATCTTGCAGCAAAGCAGGAGGTCGGCAAGAAAGCTTTTTCGCCAGCGGCAATATCAGTATCGGAACGCACCAGATGGGACGCGTTTGGGCGAGATCGATGTAAGGCAAGCAGCGAGATCCACGTTCATCCCCGGCAAGATTGATAGAGCGTCCATAAACTGCAACGCAATTTGACAATCCCGACGATATCGGCTAGAATGCCTCTCGCAATCGAATAGTCAAGGGGGCGTAGTGTAGTGGTTAACACGTCGGCCTGTCAAGCCGAAGATCGCGGGTTCGAGTCCCGTCGCTCCCG